>WNGL01000120.1_pt1 | contig 99370 bp, 81 predicted proteins | sample 5400591 | NCBI WGS metagenome assembly WNGL01 (sample SAMN13153377, study PRJNA577476) | soil metagenome | isolation source: 80 cm soil or saprolite under Garry oak tree replicate 1 | place: USA:California | collected 2016-06-15 | reverse complement strand
AGCAGGAACCAAAGGAGAAACTTTCTCCCAAAAGGCGTCAGAGACTTCCCATGATTGAACCTTTGACATAATATCCTCCCAGCTGATGTGATAGATGCTGGGAGGTGATAGTACCAGAAATGCTACAGGAAGTATATTTCATTTACGGATAAGCTCTTAATCAAGGTTTCAATGTCATCCGTGTTGGTTATGAGAAGTATGCTTTAAGTTGTGCACAAGCTGCCCAAGAGATACTTCTTGTCCTGCGTGGACAGGTCAAGTCAGAGAATACATGGCGACCAGACGTCCGCGTTAATATTGATGAATCAAATGGCGCAACGGACAGCAAGCACCCTGATTTTTACAGGAATGGACCGCAAACTGATCCGTCAATCTATTGTGAACTTCCTTTGGGATTGCCGCGTCGTTATTGTTACATCTATTGTCAGAGCACCGGAATTAACGAAAGAAGCCAGATTGTTGATTTTTGCTTACTCTTAGAGGAGGGTGAAGCCAGAAAACAGTATTATTCCAAAATCAAACCGAATTGCCCCATCGAATCGAAGGCAACAACACTTCACGGAATCAATAATAATGACGTCAGTGATTGTCCCTCTTTACACAGTTTTCTTGAACAACACGCACTCAAAAAAATACTGGAAGCCAGCGATACACTAGTAGTTACTTATGATTGGGATTTTATGGGCAGAGTCATCAAAAATTCGGCACAACGTTACCTCAATTGGCAAAATATAAATCAATATAATGTAGTGGAGACCGTACGTCTTAAACATGGGTTAAAGCCGATTTCAAAAATATCAGAAGCTGTAGCGGCACTCGGCATATCACCCAACAAGTACAAGCGCTATGATTCAAAAGAGTATGCATGTCTTGTGCGCGAGATGTTTCTTGTTGCCACAAGCAGGCCGACTTAAACCAATCCTCCATGAATCTAATAATACGTGGAAGTAGAGCCATATTACAATATTACGACATAAAGACAGCGAAGAGCTTTCAATAACTACGCGCCGGGGTCGTACCCCGTACTAGCAAACACCTCATCCAGGTTGGACGGGTAAACGAAATCGCAGCTCTCATAAAAAGGTCCGTAACGGATCTTGTGGCCCGCTTCGCATGGAAGCTTGACGCGCAAGTTTTCTATCTGCTACAAAGAAAGTTCTGGAATCAGTGCCTGATACCTAAAGGAAAAATGTCGATGCCGCATATTGAAATTGATGAACTGCGCTGCAAGGGGTGCGGGCTCTGCACCATAGCCTGTCCGAAGAAACTGGTCGCTATGAGCGATACCCCCAACAGTACGGGCTACACCGTGGCGGTGTTTTCCGGCCCCGAGCAATGCACCGGCTGCTCGCTCTGCGCCGAGATGTGTCCGGATGTCGCCATCAAGGTTTTCAAGGAGTGACGGTCATGCAATCAACCGCGCTTGAAAAAATATTTGTCAAAGGGAACGAGGCGGTTGCGATGGCGGCCATCGAGGCCGGCTGTCGCTGTTATTTCGGCTATCCGATTACTCCGCAGAGTGATATTCCGGAATATCTGTCCCGCGAACTCCCGAGGCTGGGGGGGGAATTCATTCAGGCCGAGAGCGAGATCGGCGCCATCAACATGCTGCTGGGGGCTGCGGCCACCGGAGCGCGGGCAATGACCTCGTCGTCGGGCCCCGGCATCTCCCTCAAGCAGGAGGGGATCTCCTACATGGCCGGCTCGGAACTCCCAGGCGTCATCGTCGATATCATGCGGGCCGGTCCCGGCCTGGGCGGGATCGATGCGTCGCAGGCCGATTATTTTCAGGCTACGCGCGGCGGCGGGCATGGCGGCTACCGGATTATCGTGCTGGCTCCTGCCTCGGTGCAGGAGATGTACGACCTGACCATGCTGGCCTTTGACCTGTCCGACATCTATCGCATGCCTGCCATGCTGCTGGCTGATTCCGTAATCGGCCAGATGAAGGAATCGGTGACCCCAAACCCCCGGCCGGAGACGCAGCTTCCCGCGAAGGAATGGGTAGTACGCGGCCGGGCTGAAGGTACCCCCCAAAACGTGGTCAAATCGCTCTATCTGGGCGACGGCGAGATGGAGGCCTTTCACTGGAAGATGCATGCCCGCTATCAGGAGCTGGCCGACAGGGAGTGCCGCTGGGAAGAGGTTCTAACGGCCGACGCCGACCTGATCGTGACCGCGTTCGGCTCCACCGCCAGAATCGCCAGGACCGCCGTTGCGATGGCCCGCGAGGCCGGCATGAAGGTCGGTCTGATGCGGCCGATCACCCTGTTTCCGTTCCCCAAGAAAGCCTACGCGGCGCTTTCCGAGCGGTGCAAGCTGTTTCTGGACATCGAACTGTCCACCGGGCAGATGATCGACGACGTTCGTCTTTCCGTCGCACGGGACGCTGACGTCGCCTTCTATGGCCGCCCGCCCGGGGCCGGGTCGCTGCCGACTCCGGAAGAGCTTTTCGAACAGATCAAGAAAAACTATCGGGCCAGCGCCTGAGCAGTTGAGGATACATTCCATGAAACAGGTGTTTACCAGGCCGGAAAGCCTGAAAGATGTCTCAACCCACTTCTGCCCAGGCTGCCACCACGGCTCGGTCCATCGTCTGGTCGCCGAAGCCCTCGACGAGTTCGGCATCCGGAGTAACACGATCGGGGTGGCTTCGGTCGGCTGCTCGGTATTTCTCTACGGATATTTTGACGTCGACGTGATCGAATCCCCCCACGGCCGTGCTCCGGCCGTAGCCACTGGCGCCAAGCGTGCCAGGCCCGACCGGATTGTCTTTACCTATCAGGGAGATGGTGACCTGGCTGCCATCGGCATGTCCGAGATTATTCATGCCGCCAACCGCGGTGAGGATATCACCGTCATCTTCGTCAACAACACGACCTACGGTATGACCGGCGGCCAGATGGCGCCCACAACCCTGCCGGGACAGAAAACGTCTACCTCCCCCTATGGCCGTGACGTCTCGAAGGACGGCGCGCCGTTCAAGATGGCGGAACTCCTCTCCAATCTCGACGGGGTGGCATTTTCGGCGCGAGTGGCCCTAAACAGCCCGAAGAATGTTCTCCAGGCCAGGAAGATGATCAAGACCGCATTTCGTTATCAGGTCGAGAAAAAAGGATTTTCCTTCATCGAGGCGCTGTCATCCTGTCCGACCAACTGGGGGATGACTCCTCTTGACGCCAACCAGCGGGTAACCGATGAAATGATCCCCTACTTCCCGCTCGGTGTCTATAAGAACAGTGCCAATCTGTAATTGGTAAGCGAGCCAGGAGATAATCATGCGCTACGATGTATTTTTCGCCGGTTACGGCGGGCAGGGTGTCCTGCTGGCCGGCAACCTGCTCTCATACGCCGCCATTCATGAAGGAAAGAACGTATCATTCTTTCCGGCCTACGGAGTCGAGAAACGGGGCGGGGCTGCCATGTGCACGGTCGTCTTCGCCGACGGCGATACCGGTTCCCCTGTTGTCGGGAATCCGTCGGTTTCGGTGCTGCTCAATCAGCTCTCTTTCGACAAATATGCCGCAAAGGTCAAACAGGGAGGGATCTGTATCGTCAACTCCAGCCTGGTAGACAACCACGGTGCCGACCTGCCGGGAATTGAGGTCGTCCTGGTTCCGATGAATCAGATAGCCCTCGAAATGGGGGATGTGAGGATGGTCAACATGGTGGCCTGCGGGGCATATATAGAAAAATCAGGGGCATTGAAAGGTGCTTCGCTGGAAGCGGCGCTGAAAAAAGCCCTCCCGGAGCGCAACCACAAACTGATACCCGCCAACGTCAAGGCGATGGAAGCGGGTGCTCAGGCCGCGAGAGCATAAAAAGACGGCTAAAAACTCTTGACGCAGAGAGCCTGATTTGTTACAAAGAGAGCTCTTCACTCTACAGGGGTATAGCCAAACGGTAAGGCAACGGCCTCTGACGCCGTCATCTCTTGGTTCGAATCCAGGTACCCCTGCCAAAAACTTCAAACCAGCTCTCTATGCTGGAGAAAATCATAGCCTCTTGGATCTTGGTATGCGATCAGGCATACAGGATATTAGAGGCTTTGTCATATCCAACATACCACAACCGGCTAAGTCCTGAAAAATACGTACCCGATATAGGGTAGAGCTTCGAGCATATGAGTCGAATCGAACCTGACAAATAATACTCTGTTTGGCTTTTAGCATGTGTTTTCAGCTGGTTGCATAAACCAAACAGTTGGCACAACATCTGCACTGGAATAAACCAGATTTACTAATTTATTTGGAGGTTTTACCCATGAAAAAAGTTCTCTCCACTCTCGTTGCTGCCATCGTTGCTCTGTCCTTCTCCGCTGTAGTATTTGCTGCTGACGCTGCCGCTCCTGCTCCTGCCGCTCCTGCTGATGCTACCCATGCCGGAATGACAGAGAAGAAAGAAGTAAAGAAAGTAAAGAAAGCCAAAAAAGTAAAGAAAGCTGCTAAGAAAGTGGAAGAGAAAAAAGACGCAGCTGCTCCTGCTGCTGCTCCTGCCGCTCCTGCTGCTAAGTAATTCTTCTTTAATAGTACTTAAAAAGGCTGCATCTTCGGATGCGGCCTTTTTTTATGCATTATCATATGAGAATGATGTGGGTACGGCAAGTGTTAACAAACCCAATGTTTACCGACTCCAAAACCCGGCAATTCATGAGTTACACATGGTTAAACGGCGTAGGAAACACACCATCTCACTGAATGATTACCTGGAAAAGATCATATGCTACCCAAACCACCAAATATTAAATTGCATAAATATCAATAATTACAGCTTGTTGTAAAACCTAATTATTATTTCCAAAAGTAGTGTGAAATTGTCTTTAATCGTGGCAATCAGCTTGCATGCCGGATCAAGTATGCGTGCAAAGCCTTGAGGTGTTTGCGCGATATATTCAGGATGTGAGGTCTGCCCACTTGCCACTATTAAGCTGGAAGCCGGAATATTCCGTAAATAAAGCGGAACTTGACAGCCACCACCAGAAAATGTTCGACATACTTAATACAGCATACGAACATGTTATGAACACTCTGGAAGTGGCATGTGTACTGCCGGTGATTGACGAGTTATCGACAATTACGAATTGCCATATAGCAGCAGAAGAGCAACAAATGAGAGAAATAGGTTTTCAAGGGATTGATGCCCATATTGCAGAACACAGGGAATTCACGCAAAAAATTGAGGCATTGAAAGCGAACTACCAGGGAAACAATCTTGAAGATACCAAAGAACTGATTATTTTGCTCGGTGAGTGGTTGCTTCAACATGTACTCAAGGAAGACAAGAAGTATTCATATGAAATGTCCTAATTGCCAAGGCAGGAAGTTTGATGTCTACGAAGCCAGAGGATTTACATCAAAGCAAAGCCCCGTAAAAGAATGCGAATGCGGGCATGTGTGGCGACTCATACCTCTTGAAGGGGATAACAAAAGAATAGACACAATAAGGCAAGGAAAAAGTATTGATATCTGCGATAACTCCCATTCTAACCACCGCAAGACCTGATCCCCGAAATAAAATTACACATACAAGCAGTATGCAATTCATCAGCTTGGATAACGGCACACATGACGATATGGATGTCTGACATATTGCTTTATGGTGCACATCCAATAAACTACTTTTCATAATTATCGGATCCGTGGTATACAAAAATACATTAACATCACCGAGCAGGGGGGGTAAATGACCAAGATAGAACTCGTGGAAAAAATACATAACGAACTGGACTTTCCCAAAAAAGACTCCTCTGATCTACTGGAATCAGTGCTCTCAATAATGAAGCAGACTCTTGGTTCAGGCGAGACACTAAAAGTATCCGGTTTTGGTAACTTTGTAGTCAAACAGAAGAAGGATCGCAGGGGCAGGAATCCTCAAACAGGGGAAACTATTACAATCGGAGAACGAAGAATACTGACTTTCAAGTCAAGTAAAGTATTAAACGCAAGAATAAATATGCAGAATCCATAAATCATGCATATCCATCCAATTGCGGTCATTCATCAATCAGGTAACCAATGCAAGATACAGCAAAAACAGGTAACGTATCCGATTTTTTAAAAGCTGTTATACTCATTACAATTATAGTATCAATACTGGGCTATATTGACTATATAACTGGTGAGATATCTATAGATATTTTATACATACTCTGCATATGTGTTGTCACCTGGTATACTAATATAATGATAGGTGTATTGTGTATAATAGAAATAATATTTTCAAAAACTACTGCGGATTTTTACGATAATGTAAAAATAGGTTCACATTTATATGAATGGAATACATTCAGCTATCTCTTTGTATATCTTGTATTATGCGTTCTGGTAGGGTGTTTGAAGAAAGTATTATCTAAATAATATGGAGGCTTGACATGTCAAATTTAACAGAACTAACAGCACAGATAATTGCAGCAAGAGCAGCTAAGAAAGATATGTCTACAGAGGATTTGCAACAGGAAATGCAGATGATCTATACGTTCCTCAAAGGGGTAGAAGAAGGTAATGTTCAATCAACTATCCAGGCGCCGGCAGAAGAACCTGTTCCACAGAAGATAAATTTCAAACAGATATTCAAGAAGGATGAAGTAATATGTTTGATCTGCAACAAGGGATTCAAGACACTCAAAAGGCATTTATCAACGATCCACGGTCTTAAGCCTGGTGCATACAAGAAACAATTCAACATACCTGCTAAATACGCACTAATAGCAACCGCATATTCAGAAGAGAGAAAAAAAGCTGCTCTGGATAGAGGTCAGGGGGATATTCTTGCCAGGGCCAGAGCGGCAAGAGCTGCCCAGAAGGCTGCTGTTCCTGCTGCGAAGATTAAACCTGTTGTGCCGGCTGTTAAAGTGAAAGCATCCGTGCCAGTGGTTAAAACGAAGGCAGCTGTTCCGGCAGTCAAGGTGAAAGCTGCCGCACTTGCCAAGACAAATGCGGCTAAGGTTCCGGTGAAAGCAGCGAAAACTTCTAAAGTTAAAACAGCATCAAAAAAATAGTGATCTAATCGGGACTAACATGACGGGGCCATGAAGCAAAGAGTTTTATCAACGTTTTTCTTCACCTCGCCAAAACTTCAGCGGGTCAGCTCATTTCTGAGCTGACCCGCTTTTGTTATCGCTTTTACTAAAAAATCCGCATGGAGTTAATGTTTGTAGCCATGATCTCTGAGAATGCTAATCCCTTTCGCCGTGCCGGTCTTTTTTATGTTTATTGTGTTTTTTCTGTTTGTAATGCCCCTTGTGCTTCCCGTGATCTTTTTCAATAACGGTCTCCCGCTCGATAACAGTCACCTGCGGAGCCGGAGCGGGGCGCGGTGTGCCGACATGAACACTGGCGTTAGGGGTGTTTACATCAACATTCACCGCAGCGGCTGAAAAGCTGGCTGCTGCGAGAACAAGTACAATACTTCCGGTCACTCTTTTCATGTTTACTCTCCTTTTTGTACAGTATGCCGGTTGCCAACGGCAACGGAACAGTTGTCGTCAGACTACGGAATCACATCCTGCCTGAATTTCCTCCCGGACGGTCACCAGGAGTTCGGCGCAGATCACAACCAATTCCTGTCTCAGTCCTTCTGCTTCGGATGAAAGCTCGATATTAACCGACTCGGCAAAATATTTGAACTTGGCTACAACGTCCTCAAACTGCTCGATACTGCAATTCATAATTCAGCCCCTCTCTACGAATCTCTTCTTACGAAAAAGGCTAGCCGGGCAAGGGCTAACCTGTCTTTTTGCGGCGGAGAGGCAGGGATTCTAATCCCAGGCAGGCTGCCTTCCGCAACTACTATAAGCCGCCGCATTGTGCATGAACCGAGAACTTATTTCAATCTTTTTCCTTAGGAAATGCGTCACGCCAACAGTAAGCAGCTTCTTGAAAAATATTTGTGTGCAGCTAAAAAAACCCTTGCTATTCATTAAGAGGTCTGATAAAAAAAATATACTTTGATTAAACGATAAATAAGTTTTCCGAAAAGGCAAATCCAGAGTAATCTGGTGACGCAAAGCCACGGGTCCTGACATAAAGGGATAGCCGGGTTGCCGAAGAGATTGAGTTTGCATCCTGGCAGCCGGTGTATTACCGATACAAGGAGCATTCACATCTTCGGACGATGTGAGTGCTCCTTTTTTATTGAATGTTCGGGTAGTTTTTTGTTTAAAGCAGTGCGAGGTGTTCATCGATTTGATTTAAGCTTCAAGACGTTCTCCGAACGGGCAAAACCAGAGTAATCTGGTGACGCAAAGCCACGGGTCCTGAATAAAAGGATTGCCGGGTTGCCGAAGAGATGAGATATGCATCCTGGCACCCGGTATGTTTTACCGACAAAAGGAGCACTCTTATCTTCGGAAGATGAGAGTGCTCCTTTTTTTATCGAATGTGCATACCAGGGGATACAAACACCCCCTAACAGAGGATGACATGGCTCGCGTGGTAATAGACCCCAGCCCCGACTGGAAGAAGAAGCTCGCGGCTGTTATGAAAGAGCTGGGAGTAATTCCAACCGCCAACTTCGGGGGCAAGATGGAAATCGATTGGAACGATGGGGGAATAACGGCGGTAAAGCTGCCGGTGACCCTGAAATAAACCCTTACAGCTGTCGTACTCCGTGTAATTGCGGAGAGCAATAGAAGGGCGGTTAGTCCGCAACCCGCAAGGGAGCTGCGAAACCCGCATTGAAGGAACCCGTCGCCGTGAGGCCGGTCGATTCCTTTGGTGCGGGTTTTTTGGTTCCGGAGACCACTATGGATTGATTTAAGCTACAGACGTTCTCCGAACGGGCAAAACCAGAGTGATCTGGTGACGCAAAGCCACGGGTCCTGATTAGAAGGATGGCCGGGTTGCCGAAGAGATGAGATATGCATCCTGGCACCCGGTATTTTACCGACACAAGGAGCGCTCTTATCTTCGGAAGATGAGAACGCTCCTTTTTTTTGAATGTGGTCTAATTCCTTTTTTTAGAGGGCGAATGCAAATTGTCATGCAGTTAAAGCTAACCTTATCAAATATTTCCCTCAAGCTGGCTGCTGTCGTTCCGGGCGTTATTGCTCTTCTGCTCCTGCTGTTGGGCGCGGCCCTGCCGGCTCAGGCGGGGACCGATATGTGTAGCGGCTACCCCGTCGTGAATGGTTCCCACATAGTCGACGGTAATGATCCCGCTCTTAATTCTCTTACTCTTCCTTCCTCGATCGGGATCGACGCTGATTGTACATTCCAGAACTTTCCGTTATCAGTCAAATGGCCGCAGGGGCTTACTTCCACCCTCAATTTTAAATTCGATGGATACCTGGCGATATTTAACAATGTTTACTACAGCGGTAATATGGCGTGTGCCGAGACCACCACCAAGATCTGGTTTGTTAACCCCGGCGCGATATATGCTCCCAATAACAGCTGTCAGGGCCTTTTTATACCTGTAGAGGCCATCGCCAAGAAGTCCCCCGCAGCAACTGCCAGCGTCGGCGTACCCTTCACGTACACGCTCACGATCCCGGTCATGTATGATCCGGCCACGGGCACGTGGTACAACAATTCGTCGCCCAACCAGCTGGGCAACATCAGAGTTACCGACAATCTCACCGCGGCTGCCACGGGCGCGGAAATGACCCTTGTAGGCATCAATGCCTATGTCAAGGGGAGCGGTACCCCTGTGCCGGTCACCAACAATGGTGATAACAAGCACCTCGACTTCACTCTTCCCGATGTTGCGGCCGGGTCTCAGATCGTGGTCGAGATAACGGTCGTCCTCGACAACACGCCAACAAACACGATAGGAACGCAGTTCATCAATACCGCTCCATGGGAGTTCTCGAGGCTTATAGACGGGATACTGCATTCCCCCCTCCCGGGGCAGTCGGGCGTTTCGTCGCCGATGGTCATCGCCGAGCCCAATCTCACGCTCAAAAAGACGAGTCCGGCATCGACCATAAACCTGGGGGTGCCGGCAAACTTCACCCTCAACGTCCAGAATGCCGGCGGCAGCGACGCATGGAATACGACGATCCTCGACAATCTCCCGTCCGGCATGTGCCAATACGATCCCAGGTCCACGGTCATTGCTAAAATTTTTGAGGCTGACGGCACCACCCAGGTCTCAAGCCTGGTAAATGGCACCGATTTCCAGCTTACCTGGAGCGGTGGTAGCGCGTCTGCATGCCAGCTCGGCCTGACCACGCTTGATACGCCCGCAGCCAAGATCGGGCCCAATCAGCGTTTGATCATCAACTACCAGGCAGAAATCGACAGCACTGGCGTCGTATCCGGAACGACGCTTACCAATATTGCCGGCGCTACCAGATGGTTCAGTGCGAACAGCAGCTCTGCCGTCCGTCGTGAGTACGTCAAAACGATCACCGACGGCACGCCGGCCACATTGGATTTCCAGGACGTCTACACGGTTACGGCGGCGCTGTCCGGCTATTACTTTCAGAAGACGGTCCAGGATCTGACCACCAATACCTTCCAGGCCGCCACGGCCTTTCCGGGTGACAGGCTGCAATACACCCTCCTGCTCCAGAACTTTACTCTGCCTGCACTCAACGGCATCACAATCACCGACAGCTTACCTGCGGGGTTGGGTTCGATCTCCAACGTTACTATCACCCCGGCGGGCGGTTCAACAAGCGTCACTCAACCCGGCGGCGGGACTCCAGGCTCTATTACCATCACCGGCTTGAATCTGCCGGGTGGAGCTGGCACCACTTCGCAGATTCAGATCGACTTCGATGCCTCGCTGGACGCGAACCTCACGAACGGCACCGTTATCTCCAATCAGGCGAACCTCACCGGCACCGACTCTAACGGTAATACGTGGTCCGGCCCCAGCGATAACCCGTACATCAACGGCACGGTTCTGCTCGGTTCGGGAGGGGATCCTACCCCGGTGACGATTCAGGCGCCCGGAGCGCTGTCGAAGGTGAATACCCAGAGCAGTGCGACGATTGGTCAGCCGTTCAGTTACACCATCAAGGTGCCTGCGACCCCGACCAACGTGCCCTTGTACGACGTGAGAATCCTGGACAATCTGGGACTCTCCGCGGCCAACATGGTCTTTGTGGGCGCGCAGGTCAAATCCGGCGGCACCTGGAACCTGACCAATACCGGCACGGCTACCAATATCATTCTCCAGGACCTGAGTACCGGTATCGATATCCCCGCGGGGGGGCAGGCGGAAATCCAGGTGACGGTGGCCTTGCAGAACACCACCACCAACCAGAGTGGCGTCACGTTTACCAACAGCGCGTCGTACACCTATGACAAGATAAACGGCAACAGCCTGACGCAAGCGATCGGCGGTGCGGCAACCACCTCCGGCATGACGGTGGTCGAACCGCACCTGACCGCTGCAAAGACGGTGAGCTACGCCTCGCCGGCCCAATCAATAAATACTCCTGCCGCGCCGGGCAACTTTCTCCGGTATACGGTCACCATTAATAACAATGGCGGCTCCGAAGCGTACGATGCCGACGTCATGGACTTCCTGCCGACGAACGTATCGCTGGTTCTTGGTTCGGCCACGGCGCAGATCAACGGTGTTCCGGTCATTGGTTTCATAACGAATCCAATCGTGGACAGCGGCGCCGTGCATTGGGGGATCAAGAATGGTGACACCAGTCTTGACATTCCTGCGGGCGGGACACTGGTTCTGACCTATCAGGTGAGTGTGCTGGCAACCAGCGGCGCGCCGATCACCAACAATGTTTATGCGGCCTGGACCTCGCTCTCCGGCTCAATAGCGGGTGAGCGTACCGGCGCCGGTTGTCCGAATGTGACCTCGCCAAACAACTATTGCACCGGTCCGGCCACTGCCGCTGTCACCTCGTTAGATCCTACCACCCTTGCCAAGTCGGTGGTATCCGACTCCTGGACCAGCATACCAAGCACCAGCACCGACTCGACCCTGCGCATCGGAGACACGGTCGTTTACAGTCTCGCTCTGAACCTGGGCGAAGGGGTAACCCAGAATGCGGTGGTCACAGACCGGCTGCCAACCGGCCTAGCTTTCGACAGCGTGGTGAGCATCACTCCGGTTTCGGGCAGCAGCAACTTTACCTACACGGTGGCCTCCCAGCCTGCGTCGGGCGCTACCGGCACCCTGACCTGGAACCTTGGTAACATCACCAACGCCGTCGACAACAACCCTGCCAACAATACCCTGATCATTCAATACCGCGCCCACGTGGTGAATAACACGCTGGCACAGTCGCCCACGGCGCAGTCGCTAATCAATAATGCTACGCTCAGCTACGCCATTAACGGCGTTGCAGCGACGCCGAAGAGTGCTGGCGCGCCCATCAATGTTTGGCAGCCGCTGCTGAACGTCTCCAAAAGCGCGGTAACGGCAGACGGCGGCACCGTCATCACTGCCGGTGAGCTCATTACGTATGCCATCGACATAGCCAACAGCGGCACAGCGCCTGCCTATAACACCGTCTTGACCGATACGCTGCCGGTGGGGTTGCGCCAGAGAGGTGTGACTACCACCGGCATCAAGCTGGTCAACAGTGCGACCAGTGCGGTAACGGCGACGCTCCCCACCCTGGCCCCGACGTATAGTTCGACCACCGGTGTCACGACCTGGAATTTCGATGTTGCGGGTTCCCCCGGTCTCTACGCGATCCCGCCGGGCCAGACCCTGCGGGTGGACTATCAGATCAAGGCCGACACCGGTCTCGGTGCGGGAATGATCCTGAACAACCAGGCAGTGGTCGCGTCGTACTACTCCTTTGACAGCCAGGATGTGCCGTCTTCCAGCAACGTTACCAATCGTCAGGTTTACGGTCCAACCAGCGCAGCCACTGTCCAGCTGACCAGTGCGTCGGCAACGGCGCTGTCGAAGCAGGCCCTGGTAACGAAGGCTGCGATTGGCCAGCCCTTCACTTATAGCATCACGGTTCCGGCTGCGCCGCAGGCCACGGCGATGTTCGATGTGCGCATTCTGGACAATTTGAGCTCTTCTGTTACCGGCGTGGACATGAGTTTTGTAAGCGTCCAGCGGGTGTCCGGTCCGGCCTTTACGCCGGTGAATACCGGCACACCTGCGAATCTTGTGATTCAGGACACCACTAACGGCATCGACATTCCTGTCGGACAGCAGATCGTCGTCAATGTCACCGTGGTGCTCAGCAATGCCGCCGCCAACACCCTGGGAAAACAGTTTCAGAACACGGCGACCTATACCTACGACAGTGTCAATAACACCGCGAGCACGCAGGCAAACGGCGCTCCGGGCGCCAGCGGCGCGATCACCATCGTCGGCCCCGCTCTGACCATGCAGAAGAGCGGTCCGGGCACGATAATCGCGACAGCGCCCGGCACCTTTACGTTGAATGTTCAGAATACCGGCGGCAGCACGGCGTGGCAGACGACCCTCACGGACATCCTTCCGAACCTGACCGGTCAATCTCCGGGGAGCATGTGCGGCTCCGCGCCGACCAATGTCACGGCAGGGATCTACCAGGCCGACGGGGTGCTTATCTCCGCTTTGAGCGGCGCGGACTTCACCGTCAGCTTTGCGGGTGCGCCTGCCTGCACCTTCACTATTGCGATGAAGTCGTCCGCGGCTGCAATTCCGCCTACGGATCGACTGATCGTCACCTACAGCGCCTCGCTCGATCCCTATACGGCCGGCGGTATTACCCTGACCAACGTTGCGGGCGCGACGCAGTGGTTGAGCGCCGATCCGGCCACAACCTCCCCGGGCAACATCCAGACCGTTACCGGCCCGTTGACCAACGGCACATCCGGCGTACTGGATAATCAGGATGCTTTCGCGGTGACCACCCAGGCGCCACTCTTGGCCTTTACCAAGACCGTCTACAACGCGACCACCGGTCAGTCCGGCGCTAACGCCAAGCCCGGTGACACGCTGCAATACACGCTCAAGATTCAGAACATCGGCTCGCTGGGCGCGTCGAACTTCACGTTGACCGATGATCTCGACAAGCTGAATACACCCGCCATGTTCGTGCCGGGCACCCTGAAGCTCCTCACCGTTCCGGCAGGCGCGAACACGACGTTGACCGCGGCGACGGGTGGGACCAAAAGCACGGGTCTGGTGAGCATCGGCAACCTGAGCGTCGCTCCCCAGGGGCAGCCGGGCGACACGCTGGAAATTCAGTTCCAGGTCACCCTGGTGCCGGTGATCAACAGCGGTTCCCTGGTCCTGAATCAGGCGCAGATCGGCTCGCCCATGTTGCCGATGCAGTCAAGCGACGATCCGTCCGTCACGGGAACCGCCAATCCGACCCAGACGCTCATCAAGTCGGCGCCGGCTTTCCAGGTCCTGAAGACGGCGCAGGACATCACGTCCTCCGGTACCTCCATCATGGCGGGCGACACCCTGCGCTATACCATCACGGTGAAAAATATCGGCACCGAGAATGCGACGGGCGTGACGCTGCGGGATCTGATCCCGGCGAATACGACCTACGTGGCCAAGAGTACTACGTTGAACGGTTCGGCCGTTGCAGACCCCGGCGCGGGTATCAGTGCGCTGCAGAACGGCATGTTGATCAACTCGCCCGCGAATCCTGCGGCTGGTGCAATGCCCGCAGGCGTAGGCGCGACGACAAACGTCGCCACGATCACATTCCAGGTCCAGATCAGCAAGAACGTGGTGGACGGCACCCTTATCTCCAACCAGGGTTTAGTGGATGGTTTCGGCGCCGCGAGCGGGTCCTTCCCCGAACAACCCTCAGACAACCCTGCGACGCCTGTGCTGAACGATCCGACCACGGTTGTCGTGGGCAATTTGCCGTTGGTCTATGCGCTGAAAACAGTTGAGCTCACCGGGGACGTCAATGGCAACGGTCTCGTTGATCCGGGCGATCTGCTCCAGTACGCCATAACCGTGACCAACTCGGGGGCGACTCCTGCGACGGGCGTGGTCTTGACCGATGCGATTCCCGCCAACACCACCTATGTGGCGAACTCGGTGCGGATGAACGGCGTGGCGCTGCCGGATCCCGGCACCGGCGTATCGCCCCTTACCAATGGCATGGGGGTAGTTTCCTCAGGACTCACCCCGTCGTTGCCCTCATCGAACGGCGGGACCCTGGCGGCAGGCGGCACGGGGGTCGTGACCTTCAAGGTACAGGTCAACCCGGGCGCGGCTTCGGGAACCATCATCAGCAACCAGGGGAGTGTTGCGACCGCGCAATTGCCGCCGCTCTTGACTGATGCGGACGGCAATCTGACAAACGGCTACCAGCCGACCGTTATCGCGGTAGGGAACGCGCAACAGCTCTCCATCACCAAGTCCGTGGTGGTGGTGGGTGGCGGCGCCGCACTCCCTGGCAGCGTGCTGGAATACACCATCCAGGCCACCAACATAGGTCAAGTCCCGGCCACTAACGTGGTGATGACGGATGACCTGACCCCCCTCCTGGCTCAGGCCACCTATGTCGACAATTCCGCGGCGATGAACGGTTCCCCAATCGGTTTGAACTTCACCTCACCGGTGATCACCGCGAATTACGGCGCCACCCGCGGCACGCTAGCTCCGGGCGGATCTGTTGTCATGCGGTTCGATGTCAAGTTGAACGCTGCCTTGGCGACCGGAAGCATTGTCACCAACACCGCACAGGCCAGCTGGAATTTGCCGGCGCAGACCGCAAATGCAAGCACCTCTGTTGCCGTCGGCGGCATGCCGGGCAGCGCGACCTTGAACGGCCTGGTTTGGCGGGACGCGAATTACAACAACACGCTGGACGGCGGCGAGAAGACGTTCGCCGGCTGGGCCGTGGATTTGTACGAGAACGGGCGCTTGATGGGCACGGTAAATACCGACTCAGACGGCTCCTACCATTTCAGTGGAGTCACGCCAAACGCCGGAACCAAGATCCAGTATGAGCTTCGCTTCCGTGCGCCTGGTGCTGGCGCCAATACGGCAATGCTGGGTTGGTGCAGTTCTTCATTCACCAACGGCATGCAGCGTATTTCGAATATCGTCGCGGGCGCAGGCAGCGTTCTGCAGGATCTGAACCTTCCGTTAACCCCCAATGGGGTGGTGTACAACTCGATCATGCGCATACCGATAGCTGGAGCGACGCTGATCATGGTTCAGGCATCAAGCAAGATACCGCTGGCCGGCAGCTGTTTCAACGATTCGGCGCAGCAGGGCCAGGTCACGCCGAGCAACGGCTATTATAAATTCGATCTGAACTTCAATGATCCTTCCTGCCTCTCCGGCGGGGACTACCTGATACAGGTCACTCCGCCCCCCTTGGGCTACATGCCCGGCGTGTCGATACTGGTTCCGCCGACTTCCAGCAGCAGTACGGCGTCATTCTCTGTTCCAAGTTGCCTCGGCTCTCCGGCGGATGCGGTGCCGAGCACACCTAACTACTGCGAGGCGCAGCCCTCCGACCTGGCGCCGGCCCTCTCGGTGGCGTCGGCGGGGACGACGGGGATGTCGTACTACCTGCATCTTTCGCTGGATAATGTTCAGCCGGGATACAGCCAGATCTACAACAACCACATCGCTATCGATCCGACGCTCAACACGGCGATCGCCATCACCAAGACCGCCGCATTCGTCAATGTGACGCGCAGTCAGCTGATCCCCTACACGATCACCCTCAAAAACACCCTGGGAGTTGCGCTCACGAACCTGAACGTGGTCGACACCTTTCCGCTCGGATTCAAGTACGTGGCAGGGTCGGCCAGCATGGATGGGCAGAAGACCGAGCCGGTGATGAACAAGCGTCAGCTGATCTGGAACATTTCTCAACTCGGCAGCAATACCGGTCACACCATCACTTTCCTGATGATTGCCGGTTCCGGGGTTTCCGAGGGCGAGTATGTGAACCGCGCCCAGGTGATGGACAAAGGCACCGGCAGCGTTGCCTTCTCCGGAGTCGCCGCCGCGTCCGTGCGCGTCATTCCCGATCCGGACTTCGACTGCACCGATATCATCGGCAAGGTGTTCGACGATGCCAACGCCAACGGCTATCCCGATCCCGGTGAAAAAGGTCTGCCCGGCGTGCGCGCCGTGACCGCCCGCGGTCTGATCGCCACCACCGACGAGTTCGGGCGCTTCCATATCACCTGCGCGGCGGTCCCGGATGAGGACCGCGGCAGCAACTTCATCCTCAAGCTGGACGATCGTTCCCTGCCCACCGGCTATCGAGTGACCAGTGAAAACCCGCTTGTGCAGCGCGCCACGCGCGGCAAAATGATGCGTTTTAACTTCGGCGCAACTATCCACCACGTGGTGTCTCTGGACATAGCCGATGGGGTGTTCGAACCGAAGGATACTAAGCTGCGGATGCAGTGGCAGCCGAGGATCGATCTTTTGCTGAAAGAATTGCGGAAAGCGCCTTCGGTGCTGCGGTTGTCGTACCTGGCGGACGTCGAGAATAAAGGCTTGGTAGAAGAGCGTCTCAATGCTCTGAAGAAGGAGATCTCCGGCAAGTGGGACGGCGGATACCGGCTCACTATCGAAACCGAGGTCTTCTGGCGCCGTGGTTCTCCGCCGTGAGGGAGATAAAACGAAATGAACAGCCCCGCACGGATTTCAGCCTCTTTATGCAGATGGGAGCAATGGTGAAGCGTTGTATCGCCCTTATATTTTTCTTGATTGTGTCCGTAGCCGGGGCGAATACCGCCGTCTGTGCGGAGGCCGTATCCGTTGCGACGGTGACTGCGGGCGCGGGAACAAGAGAGGCTGCTGCCTACGGCGAAACGGTCGAAATGCACCTGCCAAAGGACAAGGCCTTCACTCCCTGGCTCCTTGATCCGTCCATTTTTGCGGAGGACCAGGGGGACCGCACGGAGAAACGCAAGGTTGCAGAAAAGGAAGTGAAGACGATCAAACTGACGAATGTGGTCCCGCCCATCCGTTTCCGCAAGGGCGAGGCGGACATTACCGACGAATATGTGGCGCTTCTGCGCGGCGTGCTCGAAAAAATGCGCGGCCGCGTCAACGTGCGTCTTCACTTTGTCGGCCACGCCGATCCCCAGGCGCTCATCGGTCCCCTGAAAGCGAAATACGGCGATAATACCGGCCTGTCCCGGGAACGGGCGGGCACCACCGCCGAATATTTCCAGCGTGCCCTCAGCTTGCCTCCGGAAGCCATCTCCTATGAAGGGGTGGGGGAAAGCCGGCCGGTTGCCGGCAATGCGACCGAGGAGGGACGAGCGCTCAACCGGCGGGTGGAGGTCGAGGTCTGGTATGACGAGATTGGCGAAAAGATGGTGGAAAAGGAAGTGATCGTCCCCAGGCCCGTTAACCGCGTCAAGGTTTGCCGCACCGAGACGGTCTGCAAGATGCGCTACAAGGAAGGCCAGTCCCATCGCGTCCGCGTCAAGAACCTGGTCGCGCCCATGCGCTACGACGCCGCCATGGTGACGGCGCCGGAAGAGTTCCTGCAACAGATCAGGCAGGCGCTGGTCAATCTGCGCGGCAAGGAAAATATAATCGTCAAGTTCATCGCCTACAGCGACAATTCCCCGCTGGAAGGGCGCGACGAGCGTATCTACGGCGACCAGTCGGGGCTGTCGAAGGCGGTGGCCCGGCGCGTTGCCCTTGCCGTCCACGACGGCCTGAGGGAGTCCAATGTCCCGGTTGAAAGCGACGGCAAGGGGGCGTTGCAGCCTGTGGCTTCCAACGACACGCCGCAGGGGAGGGCCGTGAACCGGCGCGTCGAGGTCGAGTTCTGGCACGATGACGCGCTCCAGGAACTGCCCGACGAGCCGCAGATGTGTCCGGAGGATGCGGTTGCCGAAACGGTCACCAAGGTCTACGACCCGCCGTCGGGGCCGATTGCTCCGATCCTGTTCCAGGACGGGAACCCCTTTGTGCCCGACGGCTACACCGAACGGTTGCAGCAGCTCATGGACGAGATCAAGGACAAGACGAACGTCCGTCTGCGCTTTGTCGGCTATATCAGCAACGAGCGGCTCGACCGGCGCACCGCCGCGATCTACGGCGACGATGTCGGCTGGTCCACGGCGCGAGCCCGCAGGGCCATGATCGCGGGGAGCGAGAAGATGGGCCTCGCCGGGAAACAGGCGGAGTTCGAAGGCCGGGGCTATGTCCAGTCCGCGGACGTCGTCAATGCCGGATTCACCTCGTCTGGCGTCTCGCGGGTCGCGGTGCAGATCGTCTATGACGAGCTTGTCGCCCGCAATGACTACGAGGGGGTGGACATAGTCCGCATGACCCGCGAGGTGAACACCTCGAATCCTTTCAGCCTCAATCTCATGCGCATCTCGGTTGATGGCAAGCAGGTCGACGATCCGAACAAGAGTATTCCGGACGTGCAACGCTGCACCGACGTGGCCCTCGATCACGCCCAAATCCAGTTCAAGTACGACAACCTGAGGGGGGAGCCCCGGCTGAACGTGACCGCCTGGCCCCGCAGCATACGCTACCAGGACCTTCCGGAGACCGAGTTTGCCGAGAACCTGGTCCGCTTTCGCCTCTACACCAACTACCACAGCTTCATCAAGCGGGCGGAGGTCAGGGTTTTCGACGAGGCCCGGGCTGTCGTCGACACGCCCCTGGCCGTCATCCCCATGAACGGCGAAGGGATGGCGGAATGGAGGGCCGGTTTCGAATCCTTTTCGGCCACCGGCCGGGAGCTTAAATACCTGGCCCGCGTTTACGATGCGAACGGCAACTTCGACGAGACCACGTCCCAACCGTTGTGGGTGATCGATCAGATCGATCCGTCCGCTGCCAAGGCGGACCCGGACAAGGAACTGCTGGCCGGATACGGCGGAAGCCGCCTGGCAAAGAGGAACATTCCGCTCGACGGCGGGACCGTTCAGGCCCACGCCAGCGCGATTCCGGCCGAACATCGCGTCTGGCTGGCCGGCTACCCGGTGCCGGTGGACGGCAAGGGGCGTTTTATCGCCGAGGAAATCCTGCCGAAGGGGATGCATACCGTCGAGGTGGCCGTGCTCGACAAGTCCGGCAACGGCGAACTCTTTCTGCGCGACCTGGCCCTGGAGAAGAACGACTGGTTCACGGTGGGGATCGCCGACCTGACCCTGTCCGCCAACAAGACCACCGGCCCGGCCGCACTAGTCGCACCGGACAAGCTGCAATACAGCAAAGACTTTGGCGCCGACGGACGGCTTGCTTTCTACACGAAAGGCCAGTTCGGCAACGGCTGGGGGCTGACTGCCAGCGCCGATACGCGCGAAGGGCCGCTGGACGAGATCTTCAGCAACTTCCTGGACAAGTCGCCTGAGGCGCTGTTCCGGCGTATCAATCCGGATTATCATTTCCCGACCTTTGGCGATGACGGCACGGTCGTGGAAGATGCGCCGACCAGCGGCAAGTTCTATGTCAAGGTGAAAAAAGATGAAAGCCACGGCCTCTGGGGTAATTTCAGGGTCGGCTATACCGATAACGACCTGGCGCATGTGGACCGTGGGCTTTACGGCGGAAACCTCCATTATCAGCCCCTAGGCGTCACCAGTTTCGGCGAGAAGCGCCTCGTGGTCGACGGTTTTGCCGCCCAACCGGGCACGGTGGCGGGCCGCGACGAGTTCCGTGGAACCGGCGGTTCCCTTTACTTCCTGCGCCGGCAGGACATCCTTCAAGGGTCCGATGCGGTGCGCATCGAGGTCCGCGACAAGGATTCAGGCATCGTGCTGGCCGTCAAGAACCTGACGCCGGTTACCGATTACGATGTCAACTACCTTCAGGGCCGTCTGCTGCTGACCCAGCCCCTCGACTCGACAGCAGCCGACAATCTTCTGGTGCACAGCGACTCTTCCGGCGGCAATCCTGTTTTTCTGGTGGTCCGTTACGAATACACGCCCGGGGTCACGGACCTGAATGCGATGACGTTTGGCGGCCGGGCCCACTACTGGATCGGCGACTATGTAAAGGTCGGCGTGACCGGCAGCCGGGGCGATGACGCGGGAAGTGATGAAAGCCTGGTCGGGGCGGACGTGACCATTCGTAAATCATCCAGTACCTGGGTCAAGCTCGAAACCGGCCGCAGCAAGGGGTCGGATCTCTTTACCTCGAACTCGCTGGATGGCGGCTTCAATTACAGCACCATCCAGACACCCGCTGATCCCGGTACGGCTGCCATGGCCAACCGGGTCGATGCCAGCCTGGGCCTGCAGGATATAAACAAAAATTGGGGCGGCCGGGTAACCTTTTACAGCCAGATACTTGAGGCGGGGTATTCAGCGCCCGGCCTGGTCGCGGCTCAGGATACCTTCCAAATCGGCGGCACGGCTGAACTGCCTTTGACCTCGCGTCTGGGGCTGCATCTCAAGGCCGACAAGCGGACCGTGGACATGGGGCTTGACACACAGTCTACGGAACTGAACGCCAATTACCAGATGAACGATCACTGGACGCTCAGTATGGGCGTGCGCCGGGACAGCCGCGAAGATCATTCGCCGGTGGTTCCTCTGACCCAGGAAGAGGGTGACCGCACCGATGTGGTGGGCAAGGTGCTGTATGATTCCAAGGCGCGCTGGAACGGCTACCTTTTCGCGCAGGAGTCGGTTGAGACCACTCGTAATCGTGAACAGAACGGCCGAGTCGGCGTTGGCGGCGCTTATCGGGTAACCGACCGCTTAAAGCTGAACGGCGAGGTTTCCGAGGGGAACCAAGGCGCGGCCGGCCGGCTCGGCACCGAGTATCTCTACAGTGACCGCACCACGCTCTACCTTAAGTATTCCCTGGAGAACGAGCGTTCGGACAACGGCGTGCAAGCCAACAAGGGCACCATGACATCAGGGTTTCGTACCCGTTACTCGGACAGCGCCACTGTCTACGGGGAAGAGCGCTACACCCATGGCGATGTCCCCACCGGTCTCATGCATTCCTACGGCGTCGATTTGGCGCCCACTGATCGTCTTAATCTCGGGGCCAAAGTGGATTTCGGCACCCTGCAGGACAATCTTACGGGCGCCAAGATCAAGAGAACGGCGGTCGGAGTGAACGCCGGTTACGGATTCGAGAAACTTAAGATAGCCAGCGCCCTGGAATTTCGGGTGGATGATTCGGAGCAGCCGGATACCAGCTCCGTAGAACGCACCTCCTGGCTGCTGAAAAACAACTTCAAATACCAGTTGACTCCGGACTGGCGGCTCGTCGGCAAACTCAACTATTCCCAGAGCAAGAGTTCGCAGGGCCAGTTCTACGACGGCAGTTATACCGAGGCGGTGGTGGGCTATGCCTACCGTCCTGTCAGCAATGACCGGCTCAACGCTCTGCTCAAATATACCTTTTTCTACAACGTACCGGCAGCGGAACAGATCAGCGGCACCAGCACGGCGGCCGGCGTTCTTCAGCGCAGTCACATCGCGTCGGTCGATGTCATGTACGATCTGACGTCACAGTGGACCGTGGGGGGGAAGTATGCTTACCGGCTCGGGCAGGTAAGCATGGACCGGGTCAATCCCGAGTACTTTGACAGCCGTGCCCACCTGTATGTGGTGCGTGCCGACTGGCATTTCCTCCACCACTGGGATGCGCTGGCCGAAGGCCGCCTGCTCGACCTGCCGGATGCCCACGATCGGCGCAGCGGTGTCTTGCTGGGGCTCTACCGCCATCTGGGTGACCACGTCAAGGTCGGCGTCGGCTACAACTTCAGCGATTTTTCCGACGACCTGACCGACCTGAGTTACAGGCATCAGGGGCTGTTCATCAATATCGTCGGGTCGATGTAGGTCCGAACCTAACCCCTCCAAACCTCCCCTTATCAGGGGAGGCTTAAAGGCCTCCCCCCTGATAAGGACCCAGAGGGCCTGAAGGGGGATTGAGGGGGGTTGGTTTTAGGTACTAGTTCAAATTCATCAGCTAGCCCGCATCCCACGGATGCACGGCAAAACAAACCAAGGTGGCAATTATGTTCAAAGTTCTGAAGGTGATCGTTTTAGTGATTTATGCACTTTTGTCAGTTCTCCCCGCTTATGCGCAGGAAGCCCCCAAGGAGCAGATCAAGGGCCTTGATGAGCAGGTGCAGGAGATCAAGACGGATGTTCTCTCCATTGCGGCGGAACTGAACCGGCTTGAAGAGAAGCTGCTGTACCCGTCCGACACCCAGGTCGCAATTTTTGTGTCAGTGGCCAAGGACGAAAAGTTCCGGCTTGATGCCGTCGATATCGAGTTGGATGGAAAAGCGGTCGCTCATCACCTCTATACGTTCAAAGAGCTCGAAGCCCTGCAAAAAGGGGGCGTGCAGCGCATCTATGTCGGCAACGTCAGAACAGGTGAGCACGCCTTGCAAGTGACCGTTATCGCAAAATCCGAGGGAGGCTCTGATTTCCAGAAGGGTGAGAGCTTCAAGATTACCAAGAGTATCGGTCCAAAACTCGTCGGGGTCGTCCTGGCCGGCAACGGAATCGGCAGCAAATCGATCACTCTGAAGGACTGGTAGTCCATGTCCAGGTTGATTCTCATACTGGCTTGCCTGTTGTTCGCAACCTCTTCACCGGCAGCCGATACCTACACTTCAAATGGCCTGAAGGATGTCTACTTCGGAGAGGCGCTCTTTCACGCCTTTCAGGGGGAGTGGTTTCAAGCCATCTCAAGGCTTGACACCGAATTGGGGCAGTACCGCGGGCTTGATGAACCTGCGCTCGACACGCTCTATTACCATGTCAACCATGCGGAATTTGCCGTCGGTGATTTCGAGCTGGCCTACCGGATGCACCAACGGGCCGGGCGCGCCATCACCGCGGTCATCGAGGGGAACGTCGAGGAGCCCGTGCGTAATGAAGCGATTTATCGGTTGGCACGGCTCTACTTCCAGAAAGACCAACCGGAAAATGCTCTCCACGCCCTGGAGCGGATTCGCGGGACGGTTCCCGCAAGGATTCGCGACGACCTGGAATTTTTGCGCGGACAAATCTTCATGGCGAACGGCCGGTTCGTTGAGGCCGAACGCATTTTTAAGGAGCTGCGGGCTGCCAAGAGCCTTGAAGGGTTTGCCAACTACAACCTCGGGATCGCCTTGTTGAAAGAGGGGAAGGAGCTGGATGGGCGCGAGTCACTTGACCGTACCGGACAAATCCTCAGCGATAGCCCGTCCACGTTGGCAATCAAGGACAAATCGAACCTGGTCCTCGGCTACAAGCTGTTGGATGAAAATGCCGGTAACAAGGCCCAGCTGGTCCTTGAACGGGTGCGTTTAAGCGGCCCTTTTTCCAACCGGGCGCTTTTGGGTTCGGGTTGGGCAGACGCTTCTCAGGGCCGTTTCGAAAGGGCACTAGTTCCCTGGAGCATCCTGGCGGAGCGCGAGGTCACCGATCCCGCTGTTCAGGAAGCCCTGCTCGCCGTGCCGTATGCCTACGGAAAGCTGAATGTCTATGGGCGGGCGGCGGTGTTGTACGGCAACGCTCTGGAGTCCTTCGGCAAGGAAGTCGACAAACTTGGAAGCTCAATCAACTCTGTCCGGGAAGGGAAATTTCTTCAGGCCCTGACGCGGGAAGAGCTGAAACAGGACTCCGATTGGGTGGTCAAGCTGCGCAAACTTCCGGAAGCGCCCGAGACCTATTACCTGCTCAAATTGATGGCCTCGCATGATTTCCAGGAATCCCTCAAGAACTACCTTGATCTGGATGAACAGCAGAAGAAGCTGGCGGTGTGGGAAGGGGATCTGGATGCGTTCGAGGATATCATCCAGCAACGCCGCGCCTATTATGAGCCGCTGCTTCCCGGGATTGACCGGGAATTCCGGCAGCTCGACTCGCAAATACGTTTGCGCATGGAGCAACGGGAACAGATCGGCAAACGTCTGCACGCCATGCTGGTGGCCCCGCGGCCTGATTACCTGGCGACCGCCGGGGAACGGATTGCCGCGGAAGAAATCGGACGTCTGGAAGGGGCTCTCGGTGCGAATGGTGCGACGGTACCAGATGAAGTCAAGGGCCGGATAATACGATTACGGGGGATGCTTGTCTGGAACATCGAGACGGAATATGACCAGCGTCTTACGGATACCTACAAGGATCTTCGTGATTTGAACGAAGTGGTGGACCGGTTGAAAAAACAGTACAACGCTTTTGTTCGTACTCGCCAGGCCGCCACGCAAAGCTATGAAGGATATGAGGATGTAATCCGCCGCCAGCGCCTTCTGATTGAGGCGGCTAGGGAAAAGGTGACGGTCCTGATAGCACGCCAGGGGAATATGCTTGAAACTATGGCCGTAAATGAACTGACCAGGCGCCGCGAACGGCTGGAACAGTTCCAGATTACTGCGCGGTTTGCCATAGCAGACAGTTATGACCGTGCCACCAAGGCACAGAATCAGAAGGGTGTTGGCAAATGAAGCGTATCCGACTTTTAATCTTTGCAATTCCGGCGATCCTTTCCGCATGTCAAACGGGCAACAGCAGGGATACGCTTGCCCAGTTGCGGGACGTGCAGATCGAGATCAAGGAGGAGAGGATTGAAGGCGGGCTCGAGAAAGCCATGGAGAGCTACCTGCGCTTTCTGGAAAAAACGCCCGAATCGGCGCTGACTCCTGACGCCATTCGACGTCTTGCGGACCTGAAGGTCGAGAAGGAATACGGTTATCTTACCGGCCCGGCAACCCTGCCCCTCACCCCCGCCCCTTCTCCTTTAGGCCCTGTGGGTCCACAAGGGGCGAGGGGAGAAACCCTCTCCCAGAGGGGGGCCGAGGCCCCGCAATCTGCCCTTCCTGAGTCGCAGACGGATTTTGAAAAAAGGGCGATCCAGAGCCCTCAGCTTGCCGCCAAGGGAGAAAAATCGGGCGGGGTTCCCGAAGCCGGTACCGAAGAGCTCGAACGAGCAGGGGCTCGGGAGGCGATCGCGCTCTACAAAAAGCTGCTGGACAATTTCCCGCATTACGAGGGCAACGACCAGGTTTTGTACCAGATGTCCCGTGCCTATGAGGAGCTGGGGCAGACAGAGGATGCCATGGTAGTCATGGACCGGCTGGTCCGCGAATTACCGCGTTCCCGCTACATCGGTGAGGTGCGGTTCCGGCGGGCCGAATACTTCTTTACCCGCAAGCGTTATCTCGATGCGGAAGCGGCCTACAAAAGCATCCTGGATATCGGTGTCAATTCGCCTTATTACGAGCTCGCCCTGTACAAGCTCGGTTGGACCTTCTACAAGCAGGAGCTCTATGAGGATGGCCTGCATCGATTCATAGCGCTGCTGGATCACAAGGTAGCCACCGGATATGATTTTGCCCAAACCGGCGACGATCTTGAACGCAAGCGTGTAGATGACGCCTTCCGGGTCATCAGCCAGAGCTTCTCGTATCTTCATGGCGCCGAGTCCGTGATGGAATACTTTGACACCAACGGCAAGCGCAGCTATGAGGACCGCATCTACAGCAATCTCGGTGAATTCTATTTCGACAAACGCCGGTACGCCGATGCCGCGGCCGCTTACAACGCGTTCATCAACCGTAACCCGTTACACCGGGTCTCGCCGCAGTTTCACATGCGCGTCATTGAAATCCAGGTGGCCGGCGGCTTCCCCAGCCTTGTGATCGATGCAAAAAAACAATTTGCCAAGAATTACGGGCTGAAGGCTGAATACTGGAAACATTTCGAGCCCGGCGCGCGTCCCGAGGTACTTGGTTTCCTGAAGACCAACTTTACCGACCTTGCCCATCATTACCACGCGCTGTACCAGGAACCGGAACATGTCAAGGAAAAGGAAGCTAACTTTCAGGAAGCCCTGCACTGGTATGAGGAATTCCTGGTCTCCTTCCCGCAGGATGCCGAATCGCCGGCGATCAATTACCAGCTGGCCGAGCTGCTGACTGAAAACCGCTTCTTCGCCAGGGCTGCGCTCGAATACGAAAAGACGGCCTATAACTATCCGCGTCACGAAAAGTCGTCTGCTGCCGGCTATGCCGCCATCTATGCCTATCGGGAACATCTGCGTACTACCGCGCCGGAGGAGAAGGACAAAGTCAAGCGCGAGGCCGTGCGCAGTTCGCTCAAATTTGCGGAAACCTACCCGGAACACGAGAAGGCGGCGATCGTCCTTGGGGCGGCCGCAGATGACCTGTATGAAATGAAGGATTACGAGCAGGCACTCGCTGCCGCACGCAAGCTCATCCAGGTCTTCCCGGGTGCAGACCAGGAAGTCCTCCGGTCGGCCTGGATCGTTGCCGGCCATTCCTGTTATGAGCTCCAGCGCTATGCCGAGGCCGAGACCGCCTATGTGAAGGTTCTGGCGCTGCTCCCCGCGGAAGACAAAAGCCGGCCGGGCTTCATCGACAATATTGCCGCATCGATTTACAAGCAGGGCGAGCAAGCCAACGCCCTCAAGGATTATTGGGCCGCTGCAGACCACTTCCTGCGTGTCGGCAGCATGGCCTCCACATCGAAGATCCGGGTGAATGCCGAGTACGAGGCCGCTGTCGCCCTGATCCAGCTCAAGGACTGGAAAATGGCGGTCAGTGTCCTGGCGGGATTCCGGGAACTCTTCCCCGGGCATTCGCTGCAGCCGGAAGTCACCAAGAAGATTGCCTATGTTTACAAGGAAGACGGGCAGCTTTCCCTCGCTGCTGCTGAATATGAACGTGTAGAGCTGGAATCCCGGGATGAGGAGGTGAGGAGAGGGGCCCTCATACTTGCGGCGGAACTGCATCAGCAGACGGGGAACAACAAGCAGGCCCTCGAAGTATACCGCCGATTTGTCGGCTACTTCCCGCAACCGGTCGAGGTTAACCTGGAAATGCGCAACAAGATTGCTGAAATCCTGAAGGGGGAGAACGGTCAGGAACATTACCTGAACGAACTTAAAACGATCGTCGGGATCGATGCAGCGGCCGGGCAGGCGCGTACCCCGCGGACCCGATACCTTGCAGGGAAGGCCGCGCTGGTGCTTGCCGAGCAGGCGTATGACCGGTTCACGGAAGTCCGGCTCGTAAAACCGTTCGAAGCCAATCTGCGCAAAAAGAAAGAGCTGATGAAGGCGACGACACAGACGTTCAATAAACTCCTGGAGTATGAAGTCGGTGAAGTCACGGCCGCGGCGACGTTCTATCTTGCGGAGATTTATGCGCACTTCAGCAAAGCCCTGACGGGGTCCGAGCGTCCGGACGGCCTGAATGCCCAGGAAATGCAAGAGTACGAATTGGCAATCGAAGAACAGGCGTATCCGTTCGAAGAAAAGGCCATTGGGATCCACGAGAAGAATCTTGAATTGATCTCCATAGGTATCTACAACTCCTGGATTGACAAGAGTTTGGAAAGATTGGCCAAGTTAGTGCCGGCTCGATACGGCAAGCCGGAAGTTCCCAGTGAAGTCGTCGCTTCGCTTGAGTCCTACGCGTTTGAAATTGAAAGGCCGGCGCCGCCAGTGGTACCGGTGGCCAAAGGGGAGGCGCCTGCTGCAGACCCTTCCTCTGCAGCGCCTGTTGAGCAGGGCGGGGATGCAGCACGCGCAGCGGTACCTCCTGCGGCTCAGGGTGAAAAAACGGCGGAAGCGGTTCCTCAGCCTGACGCAACCTTGAAAGAGGCCGCAGTAGTGCCGCAGCCTAAAGCAACCTTGAAAAAGGCTGCAGCGGTTCCGAAGCGTGCCAAGGGGAAAAAAAATGCAAAAATCGCGAAGAAATAATTCAATGAAGGTAAGAGAGCAGGGGAGTTGTTCCCGCATCGTAACGATTGCCGGTTTCCTGCTGTTGGCGATTAGCCTCGCGCTACTCGCAGGATGCGCCACCGCCGGCAAGGGCAAGGTGGCGCCGGCTGAACCCGCGCCCGCCGCAGCAGCAAAACCGTCTCCTCCCCTGCCGACAGGACCCTCGGTGGTGCACTTTACTGACGGGCGTGAAGGGTTTCTGATTACGGAACCATCCCGCATGGATGTGAAGTTGCGTGCAGAGTTTGATCAGGCGAGCGCCATGATCAAGGAAGCCAGGTATGACAAGGCGATCTTATTGCTGGAAAAAGTAATCGCACAGTCGCCGGAAATGACCGCGCCCCGCATCAATCTCGCGATTGCTTACAGGCAGATAAACAAGCCGGAGCAGGCTGAACGGCATCTGAAAAAAGCCCTGGAATTGATTCCCGGGCATCCGGTGGCGAGCAATGAATACGGTCTGCTGCTGCGCAAAGCGGGACGTTTTGCCGAGGGTCGGGCGATATATGAAAAAGCACTCGCAGCTTTTCCCGAATATCATCCGCTGCAAAAAAATCTCGGAATCCTGTGCGACCTGTATCTGAAAGATTCGGCCTGCGCCCTTGAACACTATGAGATCTATAGCAAAGCGGTGCCGAAAGACGATCAGGTGAAGTTATGGCTTGCCGATCTGCACACCAGGTCGGGACATTAGATCGGCACTTTAACGGCATCAGCCGGTATGGAGAGCGGATGGCCCATCCTTAAGGTAGGGGCAGGGCTTGCCCTGCCCGACTGGGCGAGGCAAGCCTCGCCCCTACAACGGAGTAACTCATGTATCTAAAGTTGGTTTTCAGCCTCTGCCTGGTTCTGTTTTCGGTCACCATGGTTGCGGCGCGGGAGAATGAATCTAATGGATCCGGTGACCCGGATGCCAAGGCGGTCAAGGGGATGTCGATTCTCGGCAACGATGAAGCACCAATGTCGCTTTTTATCGTTCCCTGGAAAAGTTCCGAGCTGGGGGTAGAGACGAACCTGAACAGAACGTTGAATGAGCACGATGCACCGGTGGATCGGGACGTTTTCATGCGGGAACTCGATTTCTACCAGGTCAGCGTCGGCAGCAAAACAGCAGTCTCCCAAATCCTGAATTCACGTTAAACACCGCATTCTGCGGATCATCCGGCCAGCAAGGTCAACCTGCCAAGGAGGCAAAAAATGTATGTGATAATAAGGTTTTTTCAGATGGGTGGGTTCTTCATGTTTCCTATTCTACTCGTGCTCGCGGTCGGCGTCGCCATTGCGGTCGAGCGCTGGATCCATCTGAAGCGCGCCATGACGGAAAACCGCAAGATGTGGGACCAGGTGCATCCGGTGCTGGTTGAGGGCGATTTCGACAAGGCCCGGGAAATGGTCAACGACGACACATCGACCATCTCGCAGATGCTGGCGATGGGGTTAGCGCGCCAAGGGGCGGTCAAACGGCGGGAAGACATTGAAATCGCCATGGAAGAGAGCATGATGGAGATAGTTCCTCAATTGGAAAAGCGCACACCGTACCTGGCGCTGCTCTCAAATATGGCCACCCTGTTAGGTCTGCTCGGCACTATCATGGGCCTTATTACGGCCTTCGCCGCGGTTGCCAGTGCGAGCCCCGCCGAAAAGGCCGCCCTGCTCGCGGCCAGTATCGCGGAGGCCATGAACTGCACCGCCTTCGGTTTGATGACCGCGATCCCGCTTCTGCTGCTGCATGCCCGCCTGACAACAACCACGGGCCAGATTGTGAACAGCCTGGAGATGGCATCGGTAAAGGCGCTCAATACTATCTCCAATTTTACCAAGCGGCAATTTTGACAGGAGCCAATCATGTTCAGACGTAGAAGGAGAAAGAAAGAATCACTCGAAACGGATATCATGGAGATCTTGAACCTGACACCGTTGATGGACGTTTTTACCGTTCTGGTGGTTTTTCTGCTCATCACAGCCGTCTTTACGAGTATTACGATCATGGAATTAAGTGTCCCGACCGGCGCCGGCGGAGCAGCTTCGAAGCCGAATTTTTCCATCGAGGTGATTGTCCGCAAGGCGGGGCTGGAAATTGCCAACGGGAAGTCCGTGGAGGCTGCGATTCCCAATATAGCCGATAAATACGATCTCAAGAAGCTGTCCGAAATTCTCCTTCGTCTGAAAGCCCAATATCCGGAGAAGGACGACGCGACGGTTTTGATGGAGCCGAAGGTCGAATACGATTTTCTGATTCAGGTCATGGATGCGGTTCGCGGCGCCGAAGTGCGGACGGAAGGGAGCAAAGAGGTCGAGAAAATAGTTCTCTTTCCAAAGATATCCATAGGAGACGCGCCATGAGAGAAAGCAGACGTATGAAACGGATGGGGCGTAATAACAAGAGTCGTCACGTAAGTCTGAACCTGATACCCATGCTGGATGTTCTTTCCGTTCTGGTGTTCTTTCTGCTTTTTCACTCATTCAACGGTGATATGCCGGAACAGCGGCTGGTTCTGCCCGATTCAGTTGTCGAGACCAAGCCAAGGGGAACGGTGGTGATCTCGGTCACCCCCGAATCGGTAATAGTCCAGGGCGAAGCCGTGATGAAGACACCTGACCTTTTTAATGAAAGCACCGGGGCAATCCCTGAAATAACTGGTCGACTGGATCAGATTGAACGCGGTATGAACAGGACAAGCACCAGTACGGTTGCTGAAGCCGGAACCAGGGAAATCACTCTCCTGGCTGATAAAAAGATTCCGTTCAAAGTGCTTAAAAAAATAATGACATGCTGTACGGCTTCTGGATACGGGAAGATTTCCCTTGCAGTCATCCAGAAGGCGTCGCACGGCTAGCGGGTATACTGTGAATACATCATTACTAGAGCAGGAATTGGCGCCGCTGAACGCGCAGGTCGAGCAGGTCCGGGGAACGCTTGCGGAGCTCGAATGTGAGATGCGCGCGGTAGAGGCAGAGCTTGAAACCTTTTCTGTCGACCGGCTGCGTTTCGACGCCCTTCGGGACGCCTGCAATGTCTTAGGCAGACTCGACGAACTGGAAGCGGGTGAACTCTTCTGGGGAGAAGTGCCGGAGTTTAGGGATTCCGCCGGACATATCGCGCGGCTGCGGAGTCGCATCGCCAGCTTCGACGAGGAAATCCGCGGGACCCTGGAAAAGCAGGAGAATCTCAAGGCGCAGGGCAACCAGCGCCTCGAGGAACTTGACTGCCTGTACGATGAAATTTGCAATGTTCATGCTCGCGACGAGAGGCGCGAGGATGAATATCTTATCGACCGGGAGTTTTCCCCGGTTGCGCTTCACCCGTCGATCATGCCCTGGAGTCAAGATGGTGAGAACGACCGGCGCTACCGCCGCGCCCTGCTCATTGCGATGCTCTTCAGCGTGCTCTTCAGTGCCGTCATCCTCCTGGTGACTGTGCCGATGCTGGTCCGGCCGGCCGTTGTCGAGATCCCGGAACGACTGGCGATGTTGGTCAGAAAAGAGCATAAGAAGCCGGAGCCGGTTAAAAAGACCAAAGAGGTGAAAAAAGAAGAGAAAAAGCAAACAGACAAGGCCCAGGAGAAGCCGTCGCAGGAACGGCCCAAAGCGTCCGCGCCTGAACAGGCGGCCTCACCCAAAAAAGCTGTGAACACAGGGGTCCTGGCGTTCAAGGACAGTTTTAAAGACCTCATTGATGAGACTCCGGTTGCCAGGCTTGGCACCGAAGCCCGTCTGACTGCGACCCAGACGGCCGGGCAGGCCCTGGCGAGCCGTTCACTGGTATCGATGCAGGGAGGGGGAGGGACCAGCGGTGGGATCGGCAATGCCGCAGTCAGCCGGAATGTAGGCAGCGGCGGGATCGGCAATGCCGCACTCGGCCGGAGTGTTGGCGGCGGGGGCAGCGACCGGCTTGGCCGCGCGGGCGCCGGCTTTACGCAGGTCAAGAGCGCGATCGCAGGCACGGGGGGGAAGGAGGCCAAATCACTCAGCTCCGGGGCTCGTCCGGGCCGAACCGACGAAGAGATTCAGATTCTATTCGATCGTTACAAGGCTGCGCTCTACCGTATCTATAATACCGAATTGCGTAAGGACCCGAATCTTCGCGGGAAGATGGTGCTGCGAATCACCATCGAACCGAGCGGGGCGGTCTCTGCCTGCGGTGTGGAGTCCTGCAATATGAACGCCCCCGACTTCAATACCCAGATTGTCGAGAGGGTCAGGAAATTCAACTTTGGCGCCAAAGACGGGGTGCCGAAGACGACGATCCTGTATCCCATCGATTTCCTCCCCGCCCGGTAAAGCTGTGTGAGGGGCGGCAAAAGGCCGCAGCCGGTGACGGCGGCCTCTAAAAGGGTTCCGACCACTTTGTGCTGAATACATATGACGTTCCCCCTGTAAATCGGTCCGGTTCATGGGGGGAACGTCATCACCGTCCGCTATCGGTCATGTATCTCACATAGAGAGGCCTCTGCACTGGCGGTGGTGACATTATTGCCGTCATAATGCTGCTGTTGGAAACTGCTCTTGCAACCTTCATGATTATCGATTCAAACTCCACCCACAAGCCAACCGCAAGGATCACAGCTCCGCATAAGGTAATCGGTTCCATTTTTCACTCTCCAGTATTCTATTGTTCATTGACAACGCCTCAGTCCGCTGATTAAGGCCGGTCAGTGATCATAAGCAAGTCAACCTGACGGCCTCGGGACCATGAAACAACCGCTCATGGCCTTTCACATCCGGCGGTAAACGCCTATCACCTTGCCGACTATGCTTACCTCGCCATCTTCCGGACGAATGATGATGGGGCCCATGTTCGGGTTTGCCGGTTGCAAGCGGATGTGATCCTGCTCCCGGTAAAACCATTTGAGAGTCACCTCACCATCAATCATAGCAACTACGGTATCCTTGTTATCGGCAGTCGGTTGTGGTCGAACCAAAGCCAGATCGCCATCGAAGATACCTGCGTTGATCATTGATTCACCGCTGACCCGCAGGAAGAAACAGTCATTTCCCTTAACGGCCAGCGGGTCCACGGAAAAATACCCCTGAATATCCTCAATAGCCGGGGCGAGATGTCCGGCACGGACGGTGCCGACAATCGGCAGGGAAACCGAAGGACTGACCGGTAACTTCAGGGTAATCCCCCGATTAACATGATCCCGTTTGATGTACCCCTTACGCTCCAAAGCACTAAGATGTTTCATGACCGGCAGTGTTCCTGAAACATTCAGATGGCCTGCAATTTCCCGCTGACTGGGTGGATAACCGTTATCACCAGCGTACGAGGTGATGAACTGCAGCACCTGTTTCTGGCGTTGAGTGAGTTCATTATTGGTTTGCTGGCCATAGGTAGTCATATGACTACCTATACAAAAGATTTGCGCATATGTCAACTATAACTGTTGGGTAAAGCCGCCACATATTTAGTGTAGGGCAACGCAGTTGAAATGGATTGCCAGCAAGCGCCGTATATGATAAAAACCCATAATTGTTTAAGCTTGTGAAGCGATTAAGGCGCTATAAATGAATCACTATATCTGGCGACGGCCTGAGTGGCCAAAATTTACCTGGGATGATGCCAAGCTACTGGTTCCTCTTGGGGAGTGTCGTTTGTTGCAGGGAAAGCTGCTGACAAAGGTATCGACTCTTGGCTTGTCCCTTGAGCATCAGGCTCAAGCTGAGATTTTGGTTGAAGAGGCTATTAAAACATCTGCTATCGAGGGTGAGCAACTTGACGTGCGTTCTGTGCGTTCATCGGTGGCAAGAAGACTTGGACTCCCATCAGCCGGGCTTCCTGTTGATCGTCGTATAGATGATCTTGTATCAGTGCTGTTGGATGCCACACAAAATTTTGAAATGCCACTGTCAAAGGAACGACTTTGGGGCTGGCAAGCGGCCCTGTTCCCTTCCGGATATTCTGGAATGCACAAGATCAAAGTTGGAGACTGGCGGGATAGTTCAGAACCAATGCGAGTAGTGTCGGGTCCAATCGGCAGGGAAAAGATTCATTATGAAGCACCTCCTTCAGAAAAGCTTGATTCAGAGATGGAACATTTCTTCACATGGTGGGATGAAAGTGCCGCTAATGTCGAAGGAATAATTCGTGCAGCTATTGCCCATTTCAGGTTCGTGACGATACATCCTTTTGACGACGGCAATGGGCGTATTGCAAGAGTGTTGACAGATATGGCGTTGGCCCAGGACGACAAGCAGCACAACCGATATTACAGCCTATCCACTCAGATCATGGCCGAGCGGGAATCCTATTACAACATCTTGGAAAAGTCACAAAAGGGAACTGGGGATATCACAGACTGGCTGGTATGGTTCTTGGGATGTTTTGCACGAGCCATCGAGCATTCAGAGACTATTCTTGCGGGTGTTTTCATGAGGGCTGAATTCTGGCGTAAGCATGATGATGTTACCTTATCAGAGCGTCAGAAAAAGGTTATCAATAGAGTTCTTGAAGAGGGAACAAGCGGGTTTGAAGGTGGATTGACAACACGTAAGTATGCCTCTATCGGTAAAACAAGTAGAGCCACGGCCTTTAGAGAATTGGACCAACTGGTTGAGATGAGAATCCTTAAAAGATCTGGTAAAGGCCGAAGTGTAAAATATGAAATTATTATGTATCGCTTTTTACTGCAACAAGAGTAACGATGGCAGTCGTCCCGCAACCGACAGACGATTCGAAGCGGATTGTCCCCTTATGTTCCTTGAGGATAGAATCTGCTATGTAGAGTCCCAAACCGGTTCCGCCCTCAGCCATCTTGGTCGTGAAAAAAGGTTCCCTCAGCCGGGCCATAACTGCCTGGTCCATGCCGTTGCCTTCATCCCTGACCGTAATAGTGATACTTCCCGCTTCCCTGTTGTCGGCTGTCTCAATATGAACTCCTGTCTGCTTGCCTGGAAGGGACTGCAGGGCATTCATGATCAGGTTGATGATAACCTGCTCTATCTGCTGGCTGTTACCACGGGCCTGAAGGAGGGGCTCTTGCAAGTTCATTACAAAATTATCGGTATAGATGTGAATATGATGCCAGAGAATCGAGGCGGCATTATGAATCAAGCGATTGATGTCGATTACTCCTTGCAAACTGCTTTTGTCCTCCAGCACGTAGTCTCTCATATTGTTGACAATGGCAGTGATCCGGCGTGAGCCTTCCGAAATACCGTTCAGAAGTCTTGGAGCAAGTTCCTTCATCTTTGAGAACGGAATGCCTCGGAGTGCGAAGTCGCCTTGCTCCAATCGAACCTGCTCCAGCAATGGCACGGCATCCTGCCAGACGTCGGCGAGCATGGCGGCGTTTATTGATATGCAGTTGTTGGGGTTGTTTATTTCATGGGCGACGCTGGATGCAAGCATACCGATGGAGGTCATCTTGTTGGTGTGGATCAGCTTCGCCTGGGTATCCCTGACCTCTTCCTCCAACCGTATCTTCTCGGTGATGTCCCTGATGGTGCAATGAATTACGTACTCCTTGCGAAGGCTCAGAATCTTGCAGCGGATTGCGATCATAATCCAGGCGCCGTTCCTGCGGACACCTTGAGCCCTGTCAAGTTGGAAGGCTGCGCTCTGATCTCTCAGTGGAATGGCATCAACCAGGGCAGCGAAATCTTCCCTGGCTATCAGCTCAAAGGGGGTAAGGGCCAGCATCCCGGCGCGGTCGTAGCCGAAGAGTTCCAGTGCCGCCGGATTGACGTCGATGAGCTCGAAATTGTCCAGCTGGATCAAGAGGATTGCGTCGCTGTTCTGGACGAACAGCTGGTGAAAACGCTCCTCACTCTCCCGTAATGCATCTTCGGTGCACTTGCGCTCGTGAATGTCTCGGGCGATACCTGTGGTGCCCATCAACTCGCCATTTTCGTCAAACACAGGCATTTTGATGGTTTCACTCCATCTCCTACTGCCGTCCCTGCCGACAATCTGCTCTATCATACGGTTCTGGCTGGCTGAAACCATGACGTGTTTATCGTCTTCCCGGTATTTGCAGGCCAGGTCCTCGGGCCAGACGTCGCTATCCGTCTTGCCTATCAACTGTTCAGGAGTCAGGTGGCAGGCGGCGGCATAGGCCATGTTAACCGTTATGAACCGGCTGTCGCGGTCCTTGAGCCAGATCAGATCGGGAATGTTGTCGAGGATCGCCTGCTGCTGCAGTTGGGTTTCTCGAAGCACTTCCAATGCCTGTTTGCGCTCGGTTATATCAAGAATTACCCCGACCAATCCGTTTACCTCGCCCGCTACGTCGGTAAAGGTAGCCTTGTTGAAGATGACATCGTGGCGGCCGCCGTCGGCATAAACCACGGAGGATTCGTACTCTTGGACGCCGGAACCGGCGAACAGCGCCTCATCCATTTCGAAATATCGGTCAGCCAGGTCCGGCGGGGCCAGATCGTAGACCGTCTTTCCCACCACTTCCTCCCGCGTCCGCCCCAGATAGTTTTCGAAGGCGACATTGCAGCCGGTGTAACGGCCGTCCCGGTCCTTGTAAAAAATGGGATTCGGGATCGTGTTAATCAGGGTCTGGAGAAAGGTCAGCTGGCTCTGGATGCTGGCATCAAGCTCCTTCTGTCTGGTGATGTCGAGGAACGAAATGATGCTCCGGCTGGTGCCGGGGAAAAAGTTCACGTGGGCAAGGATGTTGCGCAACGAGCCGTCACGACGCAGTACCTCGCACTCATAGGTTTGCGGAGCCGATGCCGGATCAATGCGGCGATTCCGGTGGTAGACAAGCATCCGCTCCCGGCTTTCCGGGGTGACGAGTGCCGTCCAGCTAAGCCGTCCCTCCACTTCTTCACGCGAATAGCCGGAAAGTTTGATGAATTCATGGTTGACCAGCGAAACCGTGGTGTCATCTTCACTCACGAAAATGGCTGTTCCAGTGGTGTCAAAGAGGGTCCGGTACTGCTCTTCGGAGGCCCGGAGCGCTTCCTGTGCCAAGGTCAAGTCGGTTATGTCGTAGTGCTGAATGAAATAACCAACCACCGTCTCCTCTTCTGTCAGGTGAGGGATATACGCGGTCTGCAGGGTCACGGAGCTGCCGTCGCGATGGAGCAATTCATGGGTGAAAATTACCTCCGTTCCCGTCAAGGTCTTTCGGATATTGTCTTCCCTGGAAGAGAAAAACTCATCTCCAACCACCTCTTTTACGGTTTTGCCGGCCAGCTCTTCTCCTGCTGCTCCGAACAGCTCTGCATAACGCCTGTTGGCAAAAAGGTAGCGCATATCCGTGTCTACGTAGGCGATACCCACCGGCACCGAATCGGTGATGAGCCTGATCCGGCTTGCCATCTTATGCACTGCTCTCTCCGCCTTAACCTGTTCACGGAGCAACCCCCACGCAATGGCAATCAACAGGATTTCCAGGACGGCGGCGCCTGCGATAACCTCGGATCTCTGGCGGGAGTAACTCTGAACAAGTTCTCCCTGTTTGACGCCGACATAGAGGACTCCAATGATCCTGCCGCTGCGGTCACGAATCGGGTCGTATGCGGTGAAATAGGGGATACCGAGAATAGGTGCTTCACCACGGTACGGGCGCTTTTCCCTGAAGATGGCGTCGTAGGCGGGGCCGGAGAGTTTGGTGCCGACTGCCCGGCTGCCGTCCTCCTTGAGCACGTTGGTTGATATCCGCGTGTCTTCCATGAAAATGGTCGCCGTGCCGCCGAATATCGCCTTGACCTTGTCGGGCAGTTCGTAATTCCCATTGATCACGTAATTGCCTGCCATCATTCGGCCGTCAACGATGCGGAAGTCCTCACCCTTTGCAAGGAGGAGTTGCCAGAAAGTCCGGATAGCCTGCTCCTGCCCACTGGTTACCAGTTGCAGCGCCTCGGAGCGCATCTGGGCGAGGAAAAACAGGGTACTGAAAAGAACAGCGGAGGTAACGATGAAACAGCTGATGAGGAACAGGTTGAGTCTGGATTTCAATGGGATTCTCCCGGATATTGTATACGCTGTACCGAAAAAAGAGGGGGGGAAGCGGCTTCCGTGTGATGGCCAGGGTAACTCTTTAATGAAAATCATACTGTTTTATGTAAGCGGAAGAAAAGCTTTTTTTTCAAACCAACTGAGATTTTTCATATTGAAGAGACAGTTCAATCCGGCTTCGCCGCCACCAAAACCTCATGACCGGGGCTGATTCTCGTGGAGTTTGGGCTTGTGGAGAAGGGGGTATTTGGCTACAATCTCCGCCAAGGAGCCGTATCATGCTGACAGTCACCTCCATCCAACCCGCTGTGGTCCTGGTTGACGACGAACAGGACATTCTATTCAGCTATGAAGTGATGCTGCAAGGCGCCGCTATTGACAGCGTCCTGACGTGTAGCGACAGCCGGAAACTCCTCCCCCTGCTTGCCGAAAAGGAAGCGGGGGTGGTAGTCCTGGATCTGCAGATGCCCCATTTCTCCGGTACGGAGCTTCTGGAGGAAATTACCGCCAACTACCCCCAAGTGCCGGTGATCATCGTCACCGCGGCCAACCAGCTGGAGACCGCCGTAGCCTGCATGAAGGCCGGGGCCTTCGATTACCAGGTTAAGCCGGTGGAGATCAACCGGCTTGTGGCGGGAGTGAGGAAGGCGTTGGAGATGAACGCCCTAAGACGAGAGATCTCCAGTCTCCGGGAATCCCTTCTTACCGGCCGGGTGCGCAACCTGGACGCATTTGCCGCTATACTGACCCGCAACCCCAAGATGCTGTCACTGTTCGGCTACCTTGAAGCAATAGCCGTGACGGACCAGCCGGTCCTGATCATCGGCGAGACCGGCGTAGGCAAGGAGCTGATTGCGCGGGCCATCCACATGATCAGCGGCTTGGCCGGTGAATTTGTGGCGATCAATTCGGCCGGACTGGACGATCTGATGTTTGCAGACACTCTTTTCGGCCATCGGAAAGGGGCTTTCACCGGAGCAGGCGAGGGGCGGGAAGGGATGGTTGCCAGGGCAGCCGGCGGCACTCTCTTTCTGGACGAGATCGGCGACATGAGCCCCGCTTCCCAGATAAAGCTCCTCCGTCTCCTCCAGGAGCGGGAGTATCATCCCCTCGGGTCCGACCGGCCGGTTGCAAGCCGGGCCCGCATTGTTGTTGCCACTAACCAGAATCTTGAATATCTGATTAACGCCGGAGCATTTCGCAAAGACCTCTACTACCGCATCTGCGCCCATCAAGTGGAGATTCCACCGCTCAGGGACCGGCGTGAAGATATCCCGCTCCTGCTGGAGGCTTTCCTTGAGGAAGCCGCTCAGACTCTCAAGAAAGAAAAACCCTCATATCGTCCTGAACTTCTCTCCCATCTGTCCGTCTACCATTTCCCCGGTAATGTACGTGAACTGAGGGCCATGGTTTTTGACGCCGTTACTCGCCACAGCGGAGGAAACCTTACCCCGGCAGCGTTTCAAAAGGCCTTCGGCGCAAAGTTAACCACTCCCTCCTCTGATCCGGCTCCACCAGGAGTACCGGTGCGGGATTTTGCCGTGACCGGACGGTTCCCGACTCTCAAGGAGATGGACCAGTATCTCATCGATGAAGCGCTCAACCTTTCCGGAGGAAACCAGGGGGCTGCCGCGGCCCTCTTGGGGCTCACCCGCCAGGCGCTGAACAAGAGGTTGTGCCGCAAGTAACCCGCATCACATGATAACCAGCCCGCCCCGGTTACCAGCTTTTGCTCCGATTTTCCCCAGCGCATATGAACCCCGTCCTCCCTTTTCCGGAAAGTGCGACATTTTTTGCAGCAGCAACTTTTGTCTCAAATCCACTTCTACGTTATTTATCAACAAATTGCATGAGCAACGGAGAAATCCGCCGGTTTTGTGTCGCACGCAGCCGGAGGAACCCGGCGGCACACCTTGGCGTAACTGTGTCTTATTGTTGGATAATTAAATCTTGTAGCCGGTGGCATGTTCCGTGCTCCAGCTCAGGGAGCTTACTGCAAATTCAACGTAAGATGTCACGATGAACAACAGTTGGTTGCTTGCTCGGAAGGTCTGACACAGGGAGGTGCTTATGGCTGGGAATGGTATCGGCAGCGTCATGGTGGTTGACGACGATCCCTTACTGCTGGATTCGGTTTCGCTGCTTCTCGGCAGTCACGGTTTTGCCGTTTCCGGATATACGGACGGACACAGGGCGCTGGCGGCATTCAGGGAGGATCCGGCCGATGTTGTGCTTACTGACATAAACATGCCGGTCATAAACGGCTTCCGCCTTCTGGAGAATATCCGCACCTTCGATACGGAAACTCCGGTCATTTTCATCACCGGGAATGCCGAGTTCGATGTGGCGTTATCGGCAATCAAGCTGCAGGTCTTCGAGTTCATTGTCAAACCATTTTCCGGCCCAAAACTGATCGACACCATCGAGCGAGGCATTTCCCGCAAACGTTTTCTTCAGGCGGAAAAAAAGGCCTGGGCCGAGTTGGAGACGATTGTTGCCAGGCGCAACACAGAGTTGGCCTCCGCGCTTAAGAGCCAGAAGCTTATGAACAGGGAAATCATCGAGCGTCTTACCATAGCAGCCGAGATGCGTGACGAGGATACCGGCATGCACATCAGCCGGATCGGTCTTTATGCAGGTGTAATCGCACGGGCACTTGGCATGTCCGATGAGTTCGTCGACGCCATTACTTGGGCAAGCGCGATGCACGATGTCGGCAAGATCGGTATTCCGGATGCCATCCTGTTCAAGCCGGACAGCTTCACTCCCGAGGAGTTCGAGGTTATCAAGACGCATACCGTTATCGGCGGCCACATCCTGCATGGGGCGTCCCACCCTCTCTTGCAGATGGCGGCGACCATCGCCCTCACCCATCATGAAAGGTGGGATGGATCGGGCTACCCGAACGGGTTGCAGGGCGAGGAGATTCCTCTGGAGGGGAGGATTGTCATGCTGGCGGATCAATATGACGCGTTGCGCAGTCAGAGGGTCTACAAGACAGCTCTCGATCATAATACCTCCTGGCAGACTATTGTAGAGGGAGGCGGGCAGACCCATCCATCGCACTTTGACCCGAAAGTCCTTCAAGCCTTCATTGACACAAGCGATCAATTTGCCGCGATTTACGATTCAACTCATAACAATTGTCTGCAGGATATCGTCGGTTTTACCAGGATAAAGAAGATCATTCATGATACCTCGTTCTGCACAGCAAACTGAAAATCGCGGTGAGGGCATGCCGGTTTTACGTCTTGTGCCTCCAGCAAAAAGGGCCGACGGGCACCAACCGCCTTCCAGCCGCCCGGCCGGATATCTCCAGGCTACGCTTCTTGAGCGGCTGGACGGATTGGTTACCGAACTCGACAAACTTCCTGATCTGACTGAAAAGAGTTTTCTGGCTGTTTGCGCCAACCTGCAGGGCCTTTGCGGCCGCTTGCAGAGTATTTCGGAAAACGTCGGCCAGGCCGCTCAGCTCATGTCGGGCCAAGACGCGCTCCACGTCATCGAAGGCCTGCGGCACGCTCTCGGTTGTATGGAAGAGCTGCTTGGCGCTACAAACCTGATCGCCGACCGGTCGATCACCGGCCTCTGCCGGATCATTGCCGAACTCGAAGCTATCCAGCGGCTGGTGACAGATTTCAAGGAGCGGGCAGGCACCCTGCGCATGCTGAAGATAATAACCAATATCCAAGGGGCCAGCCTGAATAAAGGGGCAGCAGGATTTCAAAAGGTTGCCGCCGATATCGGCACCCTCTCACTTGATGTGCAGGCAAAAACACTCTCCATTACCCAGAAAAGACAAACGCTTTCTACCGAGTTGCAACAAGCGGTTGCGATGGTGTCGGCTCTGCAAAACAACCAGAGAAAGCTGACCACCGGAATCATCGATGATATCAGGCATGCCATCGTCACATTGGCTGAAATGCACGAAAAATGTGCCCTTACAGCAGAGCAGCTGGCGGAAAGCTCGGGGACAATATCCCATGAACTGAGCGAAGTGGTGATGGCGATGCAATTTCACGATATCACTCGCCAGCAGCTTGAGCATACCCGCAAGGCGCTAACTGATGCACGCCTGAAACTCGCAAAAGCATCATCTGAAGAGACAGCGCAGAAATCCCCTCTCTCGCCGGAAAGTGTCTGCGCCCTCCAGTCGGCACAGATTGCCAACAGCATCGATGAACTGAAAAATGCTATTGCCCGTATCGGTAAAAACCTCGAGGCACTGGCCGGGGATGCGGCGACAACCTCAAGTAATGTCCACAACCTCTTCGGAATGGCCGGGAGTGTCGGGCAGACATCAATTGCGGAAATTGAAACCGGTTTGGCTTCGGTATTAACGGCCTTTGCCGAAAACAGGACGGCGGTCAGGCATCTGGCCACGATCATGCTGGCAGTCACAACCGCCATGGGAGAAATCACCACCTTTGCCGAAAATATTAACTTTATCGGCTCGGAAATAAAACTGATCGCCTTGAATGCCATTATCAAGGCAGCCCAGGCAGGCAAGGACGGCGCTGCATTCGGCGTGATCGCCGCAACAGTGAAAAAGGAGTCTGAAGAAATCTGCCGGCAGGCAAGCACCATCACCGCTTCCATCGGTAAGATCACCGAACACGTGAGCAGTTTGCAGATTGAGCTGTCAGCAAAACAAAATGCCATACCGGAAGCTGAAGAGGCGACAGGCGGCATGTCAGGCGCACTAACCACCCTGGGAAGACTTTCCGGAAACGTCATGGGGTTACTGGCGCAGACGGACGGTATGGCAACCGGCCTGGCTGCGGACATCGGGGCAACGATCAGCTGTCTGGAAAACCGGGAGATGAAAACGCTACTCCACCAGGAGATACCTGCTCGTCTGAACCGGCTGGTAGCGGCGGTGCAGAGAATGGGCAAAGGGAGTCTTGACTGTGTTGGCAGGAATGCTTTGGACACGTTCCACCACCAGTACACGATGCGAAGCGAGCGGAAGGTCCATGAGTTATTTGCGGCGGAGGTCTTTGGCGACCGTGGTTTTTCAAAGGACATCCCGGCAGTGGCTATCAGGGCAGATGATGATTTAGGGGATAATGCCGAATTGTTCTGAAAGGAAAAGTGAATCGATGGGACTCATGATGGCGTCAAATGATACCTCTGTAAATCCGGCTGCAAAGGCAGTGCAACTCTCAGGAAAAGCGACCGTGGCAGAGGCGGTTGATCTGAAGAAGGTTCTAGCGGAAGCACTCGCTTCCGCGGACGAGATTATTCTTGATGTCAGCGGGATTACTGCCTGTGATCCGACTTTTTTCCAGCTCATCTGTGCCGCCCACCAGTCGTCGGAAGTACAGGGAAAGAGGTTGAGGGTCACTCACGATGATCCCGGCGTGCTGAGAAACCTGGCGGTTGCCGCCGGATTCCATCCGGCTTCCGTCTGCTGCCGGGGACAAAACAGCTGTCTGCTTCAAATGGAGGGAGAGAAATGAACAGAACTATTTTGACCGTTGACGATTCCGCAAGCATCCGCATGATGATTTCTTTCACCTTGAAGGAGAAAGGCTACCGGGTGATTGAAGCGACGGACGGCATCGACGGCATCGCCAAACTCCGGGATGAGCCGGTAGACATGGTCATAACCGACCTGAACATGCCGAAAATGGACGGCATCGATCTGGTACGGGAGATTCGCCAAAACCCGGGCTTCCGCTTCACCCCGATTATCATGCTGACGACTGAGTCGCAGGAAGACCGCAAGATTGAGGCCAGGGCCGCGGGTGCAACCGGATGGATTACCAAGCCGTTCCGGCCCGAACAACTATTGGCCGTGGTAAGGAAGGTCCTCGGATGATGGAACATTTTCGTCAGACATTCCGGGAGGAGGCGGATGAGCTCCTTCTCGAACTGGAGCTCTCCCTGCTCGAACTGGAGCAAAATCCTGCGGATGATGAGCTGATAGATCGGGTATTCCGTGCCATGCACACCCTCAAAGGTTCCAGCGCCATGTTCAGTTTTGACGACATTGCGGCTTTCAGCCATGAGGTGGAAACGGTCCTCGACCTGGTCCGCGGGGGCAAGATCGAGGTGACAAAAGAACTGATCGGACTTACTCTCCTGGCGCGCGATCAGATAAAGGCAATGATCAGAGTCTCGGTCGACAATGGTGAACTTGACGTGACCCGGACGGAAGAAATCGTTTCCGCCTTCCGTAATCTTGTCGGCACGGCATTACCTCTACCCGTTATAGAGGAGTACTCTTCGTCTGCTTCCAACCAACCGCAAGATACCGGTATATCAATATCTTACTCCATACATTTCCGCCCTGATCGAGATATCTTCAAACGGGGTCTCAACCCTGTGCAACTTCTAAATGAGCTATACGCATTGGGACCCTGCAGAATTACAGCCAAGACGGACGACATTCCCCTTCTGGCCGAACTCGACCCGGAGCTCTGCTACCTGCAGTGGGACGTTATGCTTACGACCACGCACGGAGTGGACGCCATTCGTGACATCTTCATGTTTATCGGCGAAGAAAGCAGCGTTGCAATCGAGATCATTCCCGAAGAGGGTGGGGAAGAGGTTCGAATAAACCGGCCGGAAATGCCGCGCCCGCGCCAGGCTGCCGGATTCGACAAGCGGACGAAGGCTATCTCCAGCATCAGGGTGGCCGCCGAAAAACTTGATCACCTCGTGAACCTGGTCGGCGAATTGGTAACCGCGCAGGCGCGTCTCAGTCAGACCGCCATGGCCTATGATGATGCCGGGCTTATTACTCTGGCCGAAGAAATCGAACGGCTCACCGAAGGGTTGCGAGACACGGCCCTCAATGTTCGCATGCTGCCCATAGGCGGCACATTCGGCAGGATGAGACGCCTGGTCCACGATCTGTCCAGCGAACTCGGCAAGGATGTAGAGCTGATCACCGAGGGAGCGGAGACGGAGTTGGATAAGGCCGTCATCGAACGGCTTGCCGACCCTCTCGTGCATCTGATCAGAAACAGCATCGATCACGGCATAGAAACGCCAACGGTTCGTATGGCCGCCGGCAAACCGCCTTGTGGCACCATTCGGCTGACGGCCGCCTATTCCGGGGCCTGTGTGCTGCTAACCATCAGTGACGATGGTGCAGGAATAAACCGGGAAGCGGTGCACGCCAGGGGAGTGAAAATGGGGCTGATTTCGGCTGGAACGGAGTTGCCGGACAGGGATCTCTTGAATCTAATCTTTGCCCCCGGTTTTTCCACGTCAACGAAAATCACGAGCATCTCCGGACGCGGTGTCGGCATGGACGTGGTCAAAAGAGGGGTCGAGGCACTGCGCGGCGCCATCAGCATCACCAGCACTCGCGGGGAAGGAGCCACGGTAACCTTCAGGATTCCCCTTACACTGGCGATCATCGAGAGCCTCCTCGTGCGGATCGGAACCACCAGCTTCGTCGTGCCGCTGTCTCTGGTAGAGGAATGCATTGAACTGACCAGGCTGGATGTTGCGCGGGCGCATGGCCGCCGGCTTGTCAACGTTCGTGGCGCCATTATCCCCTATATCTCGCTCCGGGAGAGGTTCGGCATCGGCGGAGTCCAGCCGGAAATCGAACAGATCGTCGTTGTCGAGGTGGATGGCAAACGGATCGGTCTCGTGGTCGACCATGTGATCGGCGGGCACCAGACCGTAATAAAATCTCTCGGGCGGCTATTTCACGAGGCTCAGGGGGTTTCCGGCGCCACCATGCTGGGGGACGGCACCGTAGCGCTGATACTTGATGTGCCGCAACTGGTAGGCGAAGAAGAAGTTTTGGAAAGGCGAATCTTTGGTAACGCACCATTTACGGAGAAGGGGACAATGCATGCATGAAGTGACAACAGCCGAAACAACACAGTATCTGACCTTTACTCTTGAGGAGGAGGTCTTTGCCATAGATATCGGCAAGGTACGGGAGGTCCTCGACTATACCGCGGTAACCAGGGTGCCCCAAACCCCCGAGTTCCTGTGCGGAGTCATCAACCTGCGCGGTAATGTGGTGCCGGTGATGGATATGCGACAAAAACTGGGCATGTCGGCGACGGAAAAGAGGGTCAACACATGCATCATCATACTGGAGATCCTGGTTGATGAAGAGACCACGATACTCGGGTCCCTGGCCGATTCAGTCCGGGAAGTCCTGGACCTGGAACCTGGCCAGATCGAGCCGGCACCCCGCATCGGCACAAGGCTGGACGTCGATTTCATAAGGGGAATGGGGAAGCAGGGAGACGGATTTGTCATGATACTTGATATCGACAAAATTTTTTCCACCGACCAACTGGCTATTTATGAGACGGACGAGGTCGTGAACTAGCCTCATGGAAGACGGACTAAAATAACAGGACTTGCAAATTCATACCAAAAGGAGAACAGCAGCATGAAGCTTAATAATTTGAAGATAGGGGTACGGCTCGGCTTGGGATTCGGGGCGGTGCTCCTGCTCCTGGTGGCAATTACCATGATGGCCGTAAGCAGTTTAAACAAGGTCAACGATAATATGGAAAAGATCGTGCAGTTGAATTATGCCAAGATAAAACTGGCCAGCGATGCCCAGAAAGCTCTCAGGAAAGTGGTGGGTGACATAAAGAGCATGCTCATCGTTGAGCCCGGTGTCCTGAATGATTTGAAAGCGGAGATTGAGCTGAACCGTGCGCTGTACCGGGAGACCATCAGTAAGCTGGATAAGCTGGAAACCTCTGAAAAAGGTAAGGATCTCATGGGCCAGATCAATACCAACATCGCCAATGCCAAACAGGCCGACCTGAAGGTCGAAGAACTCAGCTTTGCCGGCAAGACGGCCGAGGCCACAAGCGTGTACAACAAGGAAGCAGACCATCTCATCGAGAAAATTTTTGTTCCTTTCGCCGAACTGGTCAAATACCAGGAAGACCAGATGGCCACAAGCTATACCGAGGCCGCAAAACTTTACAGTTCGACCCGGATCATGACATTTGCGGCGGCAATCATAGCTCTGCTCTTTGGGGTAACCATCAGCCTTCTTATCACCCGGAGCATCACCAACCCGTTGCGGGAAGCGGTCAGGGTCTCCAACCGGCTGGCCAAAGGCGACTTGACGGTGTCTATCGTTTCTTCCAGCCGGGACGAGGCGGGGATGCTCCTGGTAGCCATGCAGAATATGATGGTGAAGTTGAGAGAGATCGTTGTCGAGGTAAAGAGCGCCGCCGATAACGTGGCGGCGGGAAGCCTTGAGCTCTCGTCCAGCTCCGAAGAGATGTCCCAGGGTGCAAGCGAACAGGCGGCCGCGGCTGAGGAGGCATCTGCCTCAATGGAGCAGATGACCTCCAATATCCGGCAGAATGCCGATAATGCCCTGCAGACCGAAAAAATCGCCGTGAAGTCGGCTGCGGCAGCCCTTGAGGGCGGCAAGGCGGTGGTCGAGACCGTAACCGCCATGAAGGATATTGCCAAAAAGATCTCCATAATCGAGGAGATCGCCCGCCAGACCAACCTCCTGGCGCTCAATGCAGCCATCGAAGCGGCAAGGGCCGGTGAGCACGGCAAAGGATTCGCGGTAGTCGCAAGCGAAGTACGCAAGCTGGCTGAAAGGAGCCAGAAAGCAGCAGCTGAAATCAGCAGTCTTTCCGCCTCCAGTGTCGATGTCGCGGAGAAAGCAGGCCATCTCCTCAGTTTGATGGTGCCCGATATCCAGAAGACCGCCGAACTGGTGCAGGAGATCAACGCCGCCAGTCGTGAGCAGGATTTGGGGGCCGAACAGATCAACAAGGCAATCCAGCAACTAGACCAGGTCATCCAGCAAAACGCATCGGCATCGGAGGAGATGGCTTCCACCTCCGAAGAGCTCTCCTCGCAAGCAGAACAACTGTCGAATACGGTCGCCTTTTTCCGGCTGGACGATAAAGAAAACAGAAACCCTGCTTTTGCGCCTCGGCCTCAGCCGTCATCAACAAGTAACATGCTCAGATCGTTCAACCGAAATACTGTGCAACCCGCAAAACTGCATCTCGTGACTGCGCCGCTCTCGGCCGGAATCGATCTGGACATGGGGGGAGGGACGGACAGGCTTGATGCTTCGTTCGAGAAATTCTGAGCGGTGCCGCATCGATCAAGCCGACGAGGAGAACAACAGTGCCGAAGATGAAAGATGAAGAACTGATTGCCGCCCTCCTGGAGAGGTTTGATACCAACCGGAGGGCTATCAACGACCTGCGGGAACTTACCGAAAAGCTGGAAGCAACCAATCGCCGGCTACAGGACTCGGAAGCCCTCAAGGGGCATTTTCTCTCCAATATCCGTAATGAAATCAACAACCCGCTAGCGGCGATAATGGGTTTCGCTTACCAGTTGATGGGCGGTGGATGCAGTAGCGAACAGACGACCAGTAATGGCCGCATGATTTACGATGAAGCCTTCGAGCTGCACTTCCAGCTGGAGAATGTTTTTGCCGCGGCCGGACTTGAGGCGGGACAGGAAACACCCGCACCGGAACATATCGATGTCGCGGCAATTCTCATAGAGATTCTTGAAAGGCTTGACCATCGCTGCTCCGAAAAGGAGATCGAGATCCGGCACGGCATTACCGAGGCCGTACCGTTCATTGCCGACCCGAGATTCATGCAGATCATACTCAGGAACCTCGTCGCAAATGCCCTGGAGTTCAGTCCGAAGGGTGGAATCGTTACCATCGCGCTCTTTACCGATAATTCCATGCTCAGGATTGCCATCCGCGATCATGGCCCCGGCATAGATTCAAGCAACCATGACAAGGTGTTCGATCGATTTCGACAATTGGATTGGGGGAGATGCAAGAGTCACCGGGGCCTCGGTCTCGGGCTGAGTATCAGCCGGGCTTTGGCCGAACTCTCAGGAGGTACGATCTGTGTCGAGAGTGCCATCGGTGCAGGGAGCACGTTTACCCTGAACATCCCTCAGCCGACCGGCGAGGCTGCAACAGTGGCCACAGGATGGGATCCGCTTTTCGATACGGTCGAGCGGTACTGAAATCTTGTTCATTCGGTGGAGACTGCAAGGAATAGATACAAATCATGAATGAACATTATCTTTATCCGGGAATGCTATTTGCCGAACAGGAGACTCATCGGGTTACGACAGTTCTCGGCTCGTGCATTGCCGTTTGTCTTTTTGACCCGATCCGGCGCGTCGGTGGAATCAATCACTTCATGCTCCCTTTGTGGAACGGGGAGGGGCTCCCCACCCCCCGTTACGGAAATGTCGCCATCAATGCACTTATCGAGCGTCTCCAGGGATTCGGTTGCCTCACCACCCGATTGCAGGCCAAGCTCTTCGGTGGAGCGGCCATGTGGGATAATACCAACAATTTAGTTTCAGTCGGCGAACGCAATATTGATATGGCTTGGCGGATGCTTGAGCGTTACGGCATACCGGTCGTGGCCAAGGACCTTGGTGGTAGTGCCAGTCGAAAAATCATTTTTTTTACCGAGACTGGCGAAGTTCTTCTCCGACGGCAGCACAGCACCTTGCAGTCCGAACGGCGGGGGGGCGATGAGATAGCTGCATACAGTCCAACCGGCAACAAGACGGCTTAGCGTTACCAAGCATGCCATTATGATACGAAGGAGGATTTACACTATGGCCAAAACCATACTGGTTGTTGAAGATTCATCAAGTATCCGCCAACTGCTCAACTCCACCCTTACGCAGTCCGGGTATAAGGTAGTGGAAGCGGTTGACGGCCGGGACGGGTTGGTTAAGCTGGCAGACCTTGCAGCCGACCTGATCATTACCGATATACATATGCCCGGTCTTGACGGCATCGGGCTCATTCACGGGGTTCGCCGTAGCGACGCACACCGTTTTGTTCCGATCATCATCCTGACAACCGATAATCAGAATGCCATGAAACAGGAAGCGGTGACCGCAGGTGCTACCGCCTGGATCACCAAGCCGTTCAAGCCGGCAGAAATTCTGGGAGTCATCCGGAAGGTCATGCAATAATGCTGCGAGGGGCGAAAAGAGAGAGAAGTGCGCTTACCGATAAAAGCTGCCGCCTGACGGAGGGCGATTTTTTGCGGCTGGGACGCTATATTTACGATGCGTGCGGCATCAGGTTGCCCCCGAGTAAAAAAACGATGCTTGAATCCCGTCTTCAGAAAAGATTGCGCTCCCTGGGTTTAGATTCTTTTAATCAGTACTGCACATATCTCTTCAGTACCGAAGGCCGGGATCTGGAAACGATCCGGATGATCGACCTGGTGACGACCAACAAAACAGATTTTTTCCGCGAGGCAGATCATTTCGCCTACCTGGTGGAGAAGGTGCTTCCGCAATGGCTACTAAGCCAACCGGCTGGGAACCAGCGATGTTTGCGGGTCTGGAGCGCCGGCTGTTCCACAGGCGAGGAGCCCTATACACTGGCCATGGTCCTTCAGGATTTCGCCGAGCATTGTCCAGGCTTTGATTTTAAGATCCTGGCCACCGACATTTCCACCCGTGTCCTGGAAACGGCCCGGCTTGCGATTTATCCGGAAGAGCGTACCGGACCTGTTTCCATGAACCTCAAGAAAAAATATCTGTTGAGAAGCAAAGATCAAAAAGAAGGGCTCGTGCGGATCACTCCTGAACTCAGAAAGAAAGTACAGTTCCGCTGGCTGAATTTCATGGGTGATGATTTCGGCCTCCAGGATAAATTCGACATAATTTTCTGCCGGAATGTCATCATTTACTTTGACCGGCCGACCCAGGAATCGCTCCTGCGACGTTTTTGCGGGCATCTCTCAACTTACGGGCACCTTTTCCTGGGCCATTCCGAGACCCTGAGTGGTCATAATCTCCCGCTGAGAGCGGTTTATCCCACCGTCTACAGGAACCTTTGCTGATGTCATTTACTTCAGGGTCACGCATAATCCCTTGCTCCACGGTGAATCGATGAGAAAGAAGATCCGGGTTCTCATCATTGACGATTCCGCTGTGGTGCGCCGGGTTCTGGCAGAGATTATCGCCTCGGATCCGGAGCTTGAAGTACTGGCCACCGCAGCTGATCCGTTTATCGCAGCCGAACGGATGAGAACCGAGGTGCCCGACGTCATCACCCTGGACGTGGAAATGCCTCGAATGGACGGAATCTCGTTCCTGCAGCGGATCATGAGTCAGCACCCCATACCGGTGGTGATGTGCTCGAGTCTGACCGAAAAGGGCTCGGAATCGGCATTGACGGCTCTGGAATATGGCGCCGTTTCCATCATCGAAAAACCACGCCTTGGTTCTCGTCAGTTTTTTGAGGAATCGGCATTGCAGATCTGCGACGCGATAAGGGCGGCCAGCAAGGTGCGCCCACGCCAGATAACAACACAGAAGCGGGAGATCCAGCCGAAGCTGACCGCCGATGCGATCATGGCCAAACCCGGATCCATGTCGATGGTCAGGACTACGGAAAAGGTGGTCGTCGTGGGGGCATCCACCGGGGGTACGGAGGCGTTGCGCATCTTTCTGGAGTCCCTTCCTCCCGATAGCCCCGGTATCGTAATCGTCCAGCATATGCCGGAAGGATTTACAAGGGCCTTTGCCCGGAGGCTTGACAGTCTCTGCCGGATTTCCGTCAAGGAAGCGGCGACGAACGACAGCATCATTCCCGGTCGCGCCCTGATTGCACCGGGCAACAGGCACACCATACTGAAACGAAGCGGCGCACGCTACTATGTGGAGGTGCAGGACGGGCCGCTCGTCTGTCGACATCGTCCGTCAGTCGACGTGCTCTTTCGCTCGGCGGCGAGATACGCGGGAAATAATGCGGTGGGAGTCATCATGACCGGCATGGGGGATGACGGCGCTCGTGGAATGCTTGAGATGAAGGAGACCGGTGCCCTGACCATCGCCCAGGATGAAGCCACATCGGTGATTTTCGGAATGCCTCATGAGGCGATCAAGCTTGGCGCGGTGGCTCGTATTCTCCCGCTCCAGGCGATTGCCGGCGAAGTGGCAAAAGCCTGCTTCTTATAAGGCGACACTTAAGGCCGCTGAACCGGAAAAAATGCCGGATGAACGGTTTTTTTGTTTTGGGGCCATACGAAATTGCAACCACAACAAGAAGGCTGCACCATCCGGAGCAGCCTTCTCAAAATCCATAAGCTGTAAAACTCTACATTTTTTAGTCAATCCTACCTTACAGTCCTTTCAAATCCTTGCCAGCAGTAAACTTACCGCTTTTAGATGCTGCAATCTGAATCTCTGCACCAGTCTGCGGATTGCGGCCTTTACGGGCAGCGCGTTCTGAAACACCGAAAGTACCGAACCCGGGGAAAGTGATCTTGTCGCCGGCCTTCAATAACTTGGTGGTGACCGTAATAAAAGCGTCAACTGTCTCTGCTGCTACAGTTTTAGGTACGTCCAGTTCTTCTGCCACTGCTGCGATAAACTCTGCTTTTGTCATGTTCTCTCCTTTTTATGAGGGATGATACCCCCGAATAATCGGTTCACCAGCACTTGCAACGTTCACGCTTTTCAGGTTTCAAACAAAAGGGCTACAGCGTTTCTGCTGTAACCCACTGTTTTTGTGGCGGAGAGGTAGGGATTCGAACCCTAGGTACGTTGCCGTACACCTGATTTCGAGTCAGGCACCATCGACCACTCGGACACCTCTCCGTGGAAGCGGACTTTATAACCTATTTTGTTCACTATTTCAAGACCGGTTTTTATATTCTGCTACAAAGCAAGTTGCGGCGTCAGCGGCTGATCCTTCGGGCGGATGAAGTGCCGGTGATTGCGTGGTTTATGCCCACCTGTTCACCGTCCGTCTGCCCCCTGACATAGGCGTCACCGTTGATGTAGCTCCTGCGGCTGTGCATTGTCCGCAAATTGCCGATTTCGTTCATCGCTTGTCTGATCAACGCCTCTTTAACCGGTACCAGTGCGCCGGTGGTGACCGGTGTCTGCGCCTTCTGTTCTCTCAGGCGGACAGTGATGGTGGATACCGCTCCCAGATAGTAGGATTGGCGCATCAGCTCGCGGTGACGGTCGGCGATCGTGCTGCAAATATGCTGTTTCGTATAGACAGCGCAGAGATTTCTGACGGTCCGCTCCAGATAGGCGAAGGTATAAGCGGCGATCTGCACATCGGCCCCTACGCCGATAAAGGTCATTTTGCCGGCGGCGGGATGATGGATGGCCTGGCAGTCGAACGCGGTGCTGACACCGGCGCTCAGGTGACGCATCCATTTCGGCAGGGTTTTTGATACGGCTGTTTCGACCTTGTCGGCCTTGTCCGGCTTGTGTGTCGCCTCGATGTCGGCCATGGCAAGGTTGTGCTCCGACAGCAGACGCTGGGCATGACCGGCGGCCAGTGCGGCCTCATGTTCATTGCTGGAATTGGCCAGGGCAAGCAGCTTCCTGATCTTCTCGATTATCGGTGAATTATCCACAAATCCTCTTATCCTTTCAATTCTGTTTCCATGCGGGTATTACGATGAATGCGACCGGTTGGGCTGACGCAGTGCCAACCGCGGTGACCTGTCCTGCCGGAATATAAAAAGCAGGGGCACGTTCCGGATTGTGGAACCCCTGCTTTTACGTGTAATCGGATGTCGGACGGTAACATGTTGTCTACGGTTTTTTGTCCACAACCTTAGATTCGAGCACGAATGAGTACAGATTCACGCACATCTGCAGCCGCTTCAGATAGACTTTTCTGGGCGTTTCCTCCAGCGACTCGATAACCGGCCTGAGTTTCTCGCACCGTTGCAGCAGTTTTTTCAGCTCATCTGTCGAAAAGGACATGGCCTCGTCGGTTTTCGAGCAGATGTCCATGATCTCCTGCTTCCATGACTCCTCCGCAAAAGCGGTTGAACAGAACCCATGGTAGCGGTGAGATGCCGGGGGGGCAAAAAGCAGGGTTATCCCCAGAGCCGTCATAACAGCCGGAAAATTTAATCTTCTCATGTCAGTTCCTTGAGATTCCGGGATGACATCTTTTGCAGTCATCCATCGGAAATGCCACCTTAAGGTGACATGTGCCGCAAAATTTGCCTTTCAATATGTAAGCCATGGAAAAATGTGCGGTGGTTTTCTTTTTAATGTTGAAGATGTCGGGATGGCAACTGCTGCATTCAAGCCACTCCATATGTGCCTTGTGGGAAAAAACTGCCGGGGTGATCCCGCCCCAGGCGGCCTCAAGAAGCAGGTCCTTGTCAAAGGGGATGTCTCCGGGTTCTGTTTTTAGGTAGTTCTGAGGTTTAATCAACCCTGCTCTCAATGTTTCAACCCAGTTAATCCGGTCACCGAACGAGGTGCCGGGGAATTTGCTCTTCGACATTGCCGCAAACTTGTCCGAGTTGTAGCCGATATCCCCGCTGTGGCATTTATCGCAGTTCCCGTTAAGCTTGAAGGCCTTCTTGCCGTTATGGCAGGCGCCGCAATATTTTCCCTTCCTGTTTTCAACTTCACGGATCTCGGTCGTATTTGCCTTCATGTTGAAATCGAGTTCCGTATGGCAGACACGGCAGGTGTATTTGATCCGGTGCTTCCAGTGTGAAAATACGACCGGCGGAAGGCCGCTTCTTGTGGAGTTGCGATTTATGATGATGTTGCCATATTCCTCCGGAGGCGGGAGCTGGGGGAGGTCAAAGGTCTCGCTGCCCCATGCGGCCGGGGCAGAGAGGATAAACACCGTCAGCAGGGATAATATCCTTATCATTGAATCGGCTTTGTATGACATCGCTGACAATCCGCAAGCGGAAACGCCACGCTGGTGTGGCAGGCGCCGCAGTATTTGCCGTCGAATATTTCAACCATCGAATACTTTGTATTTCCCTTCTTGATACCAATAAACAGGTCCGGATGGCAGAGTTCACAACCGTTCCAAACCGTATGTTTTTTGTGTGAAAAGATGATTTCCGGCATGCCCTCAACTTTGGCTGTCAGGGCGAAGTCCTTCTGCTTGACCAGAGCAGCACGCTTTATTGAAACACCCTCAAGGATGTCTACAGGTTTGATCAGTCCCTGCTCTTCGGCCTTTTCCCAGTCAATGCCGTTGCCGAGCCGCCCCTTGGGAAGGCGTCCGGCAAGTTTATCGAAATCATCCTCTTTTTTCTGGCTGATTGTAACGGTATGGCACTTCTTGCAACTGTCCTGGTCTTCCTTGCCTGTGCTCTTTGAACAAGCGGCAAAAACCTTCCTGTCGCCGTATATCATCCTGCCGTTATGGCAAGCGCCGCAGAAGTAGCCGCGCATATTGTCGGCCGCCTTTATCTGCGTCGCCTCGCCCTTCATGGCGAAACCGATGTCCACATGGCAGAGCCGGCAGGTGAACTTCTCCCTGTGAACCCAGTGATCAAACGTAACCGGAGCAAGACCGTTCTTGACGGAGAAATTGTTGATGGTTACCATGCCGTATTCAAACGGTTTGGCCCGTTTTCTCTTGGTGCCGTTCTGGGCGGCAAAGGCAATGCCGGTAATGCATACGACCAAAATAAAAGCCCAAAAAGTTTTTTTCATCCCCGCTCCTTTCAATCGACTTCCTGTTTTAGTCAAATCCTCAAATGAATGTCTGTATTGATACCGTGTGAGCCTCTTGCAAAACTCTACTCACAATTTTTGTAACATGATATAAATTGTTTGGCTTTATGGTGATTTATGCAATATGTTAAGTTGAGAACTGGGAGGGTACTACCGTTCTCTTCATTATGGTGATGTAACGTATTCAAATTATTTTTGATTTATTTAACCAATCCCAACCGATAATGCTAGTAAAAAATGTACGCTATGGCCAAGGCATTTACCGTATGAGGATGCTGTGAGTGATAATAGTAACAACCTGACTGCCCAAAACGTTCTTGCCAAGGCAGTTGCTGCTGTAGCGGGCGAGTTGAATGTTGCCCGACGTAACTGGTCCGCTTACCCTCCAAACCACCCGGTGGTTGAAATCTCGCTGCAGAAACTGCTCACGTCCCTGCACAAACTTTTACAGCAACAATCACCGGTCCAGATCGGTATTACACGGGATGGACTGCTTCTGGGTGAAGAGTTTGTCGAAAAGGGGAATATAGTCTGCCGCTCAATAGCCGCAGCTTTCTTCGAGCGTGGCATAGGAACAGTGCTGATCCGCCATGAGCCTCAACCGGAGGAGCTCAAGGCTTTGCTGCATCTGATGACCTTAAAGCGCGAAGATATTCTGGTCGAAGGGGGCATTGCAAAGCTGTGGAATGCTTCCGTCATAACTTTCCTGGAAGTGCGCGGTATCCGCTATGATCGTTTCAGCGGTACCGAAGAGGCCAGTATCGGCGCCAATAGCCAGGATCGTGACACTGCCGACGTCGACAGCTTGTGGAAGCGTTTTGTCCGCCGGATGATGCAGGGAGAGATCGGACTCTGTGGTACGGATGCTGCCGGAGAAGTTCGTCCCGAAGTGCTGGCGGCGGCCCTGAATGCACGTTTTGCCCAACGTTTGGGTATCGGAAGCGGACTTTCATCAAGCGCCATCAGAAACTCCAGCGACATAATGCGAGAAATATTGACCGGCAAGACAGTCTCTGCCGTAAGTCCGGGAAATCAGCCGGACTCATCTGACATGCATGCCGCCCCCCCTGCTTTCACTCACCAAAGTGGCCTGCTTGCCTTTATTGCTGCCCTTGATCCGATTCTGCGGCGGCATATTCTGGACGGTTTCTGCGAGACAGGAGACGATGCCGACAGTAGTGCGGCAGAGATGTTTTTCCGTCAGCTTGGGCCTGCCATGCTGCAGGAAACCTACGCCACGGCAGAGGAATATTCCGCGGCCCCATCTATGCTGCAGGGTATTCTTCGCAAACTCCTCCCTCACATGACCGGCACCTACGAAACCGCTACCCCTCAGGACGAAATTCGCGAAAAGGTCCGCACCCTGCTGGAGGAGCACCGTCAGGAGGCATTTGTTCCAGATGAATACCTGCTGGAATTGAATGACCTGCTGGCTGAGAACCTGCCGTCGCAGATTGAAAATAATGAACTGCGGTTTCTGTTGTCCAGCCTCGCCCCGTCGGTCATCGAGATCCGCGGCAGCGAGATTATCATGCAGCTGGTGCTTACTGATCCGGACGGCGAAAATGCTCAGGAACTGATCCAGAACCTGGCAGACATGTGTGGCTATTTTCTGGAGCTGGGTGATTATGACCAGGTATTGAGCCTGCTCAGGCAGGCCGCAAATTCCAGATTGCCCCCCCACTTACGGACCGTTTTGCGGGATGTTTTCTGCCGAACGGAATTCCTGGACGAGATTCTCTCCGGGCTGACCGTCTGGGGGAAACCGAAATACGATCAGGTGACACAGCTGATCCGGATCATCGGCAGACCCTTTATCGATCCGCTGCTGGACCGTCTGGCCACTGAAGAAAACATGTCACTGCGCCGTTTCATCATTGATCGGGTGCTTGCCTTTGGTGATGCCGCTAAAATGCCGCTGATTGCACGTCTTAACGACCAGCGGTGGTATGTGCTCCGAAACATCATCGCCATGCTGCGTACCCTGGCACCAGGCCAGGAAGCCGATCGTCTGCGCCCTCTGCTGAAAAACGCCAATCAGAAGGTGCGCCACGAGGTTGTCATGTCACTGATGCTGGCAGGCGACCCCATCGCCCAGCGGCAGATATTGCAGGATCTGCACTCAAACGATCGTGAGACTCAACTTGCCACTATTAATCTGGTCGGCAAGGCATGCGGTCCGGACATTGTACGCAAACTGACCGAGATTCTCTCGAAGGGCGGCTTCTCTGCGGCTGAATATGAACTCAAGGCGGCTTGTGTGAAGGCCCTTGCAGAAATTGGAAAGCCGGAGGCACTGCCTGATCTGGTCAAGGTGTTGAAGTCACGCAGCCTGCTTGCCTATAAGACCCTTGTCCGGCTCAAGGTTGATGTTGTCAGATCCCTCGAACGTTATCCCGTCGAAGCCGTTCTGCCCATCCTTGAACGGTTCGCCTCAGGAAGTGATGCCGTGGCCGGCCAGGCAATCGAATCACTGAGAAATGTGCGGAGCAGACTGTCATGAGCAACGGCCTGATAATTCATGAGATTCACGAATTCATTCGCCATCTGCTGTCGGCTGTGGCCGCTGCGGGTCTGTACGGTATGGAGCACCAGCAGGTGGCCCGGCTGTCAGAAGCGTCCTACGCAACCCTTTGCCGCACTCTTGAAATTCGGCCGGACTTTGCGATGCTTGAAGTGGACGGTGAACTTGTCATCGACAGCGAACCACTCCCTTCCTCCATGGTATTCGACCGTTTTGCCCAATACCTGCGGGAAAAGGGCATCGGTCACCTCCGTTTTCTGGCCGGCGTGCCCCGGCCCGAACTCACCCTGCTTATCGCGGCGTTAGCTAACCAACAGGGTGGGGCTGATCTGGGTTCAAGTGAACATATTCGTGTGGGACAGGTGGAGATACCGGAGCTTGGGGATGAAGCCGGCAGTCTGGGCGCAGGTGGCACCGGCATCGATACTGGGCATGTCCGTCTGAGTGAGTTGCCGGCTCTGGAACTTGCGCGCTTAACGGAAGTGTTCGAAGCGGTTAAACGCAAAGAGCGGCTCAAGCCGAGCGGAATCGCGGCAACGGTAACCGAACTGGTGGAGGCTTTCAAGCGTGAAGGAGAAGCTGTTTTGGTGCTGGCGTCCCTGCGGGAACAGGATGAATACAACTTCACCCATGCCGCCAATGTCTGTATCCTGACCATGGCCCAGGCAATGTCTCTGGGGATACAGGGGCAGTTGCTGAATGATATCGGAATGGCAGCCATGCTGCATGATGTCGGCAAGATGTTTGTGCCTGACGAGGTTGTCACCAAAGATGGAAAACTGACTGACGAGGAGTTTGTCCTGATGAAGAAACACCCGGTCAAGGGGGGGCGCTACCTGCTGGAAACTTCAGGAGTACCGCGACTTGCGGCTATCGTGGCCTATGAACATCATATGCGCGATAACCTCTGCGGGTATCCGTCCGCACCTCCCGGATGGAAGTTGAATGTTGCCAGCCAAATGACCGCCATCGCCGACGTATTCGATGCCATGCGCACCAGGCGCTGCTATCAGGAGCCGAGTCCGCCGCATAAAATAGCCAACCTGCTGCTTTCAAAATCCGGCAGTGAATTCAATCCACTGCTGGTTCAAAACTTCCTCAATCTTATGACGCGTTTGAAAAAAATCTAACCTCTTTGCTGCTTCCTTATATTGATCGGCTGTTCCGGTTGACGTATGTGCTGATCAGTCGGCTCTCGGTACTCAAACGGAACAGCAGCGGCAGGAGGGCGGCCAGAAAGATGATGCCGCAGCCGAGCCATTCCATGCGGTTAAGCCTCTCTCCCAGCACGAAGAAACCGGCGATCAGGCTCCAGACCGGGTCGAGAGTGTAGACCAGTCCGGCCCGGGTAGGGGTGACGTAGCGTTGATAGATGTTCTGGAGCGTGAAGCAGAACACGGTCGGGAAGATGGCGCAGTAGACGATCGACAGGACGGCGGGGGCGGTGATCCTGAAAGCGGGGAGGGGGAGCAGCATCGTGGCGGCCCCGGCGATCAGCGAAACGGTGGCGAACTGCACGAGCGTGATCAGAAATACGTCGTCGTTCTTCAGGACTTTGGAAACCGAAATGATGTGACAGGCGATCAGGAAAGCGCAGAACGTCGAGAATATATCGCCGCGATTGAAACCGCTTCCGCCTCCCGTTGCCAGCAGCGCGATCCCGGCCACCGCCAGGGCGATACCGCCCATGTTGACCCGCCCGATCCGGTCGCGCCAGACTATCTTGGTGATCACCGGGATGAACAGTACGAAGAGGTTGTTGAGGATGCCGGCCCGGGAAATGCTGGTTCCCTGGATGCCGTAGACGAAGCTCAGGTTGGTCAGCCCGAGGGCGGTCCCTACCGCCATGCCGCGGAGGATGGTGGCGGAATCAAGTTTTTTGAGGCGGCCGGAGCAGACCAGCAGCATGATCAGGGTGGCCAGAGTAAAACGGCTCAGTACGAACAGCTGCGGCGGGATCGTGGCGACGCCGATTTTGGTGAATAGAAAACTTCCCCCCCAGAAGAAGGTCGTCAGTACCAGAAAAAAATAGACCCGGTTCATTGCGGGAGATTTTGGCGGCGTCATGGGGAGCCGTACTCGGCAGCACGAGTCGCCGCCATATATTCGTCGATAACCGGCAGGTCGGCGGGAGCCCAGTCCAGCTCCGGCATCCGCCGCGGCTCGATCCATTTCAGGGCATGGTGTTCATGCGGGGTGATGATACCTCCTGCCAACCGGCAGGTGAAAGGGTACAGGGTGATGGTGACGTCGGGGGAAACGTGGGTAGCGGGGGACAGTGCGGCGCCGATCAGTACGCTGACGCCAAGCTCTTCCATCAGTTCGCGGATCAGGCACTCTTCCGGTGATTCACCGGCTTCGATCTTACCCCCCGGGAATTCCCATTTAAGCGGCAGAGTCATGATCGCACTCCGCTGTGCCGCCAGCACTTTCCCCTCCCGTTCGATGATGGCGCAGGCCACATGGAGATGGCGCATCACGTGGCGTCCGTCTGCCGTGACTTAAGCATCTGGATGCCGACCCAGCGGCAGGCGAATTGATAGGCGATCCGGCCGCTGTTGTCCCCCTTGTCATAACCCCATTGAATAGCGGCCGCCCGCGCCTCATCGCTCCAGAGCAGTGGCGAACCCATTTTTGCAAAGAGCTTGTCTACCCATTGCCGGGTGACGCTGACGTATTGATCCTGACTGAAGGGATGAAAGCCGACCCAGAGCCCGAATCGGCCGGAGAGCGAGATTTTTTCCTCGATCGCTTCACCGTGGTGCATTTCGTTGTTTATCAGCATGGCGCCCCGGTTGTCGGTTTCAAATTCGGGGAGCAGGTGGCGGCGGTTTGAGGTGACATATATCAGGACGTTGTCGGGGGGCGCATATACGGCGCCGTCGAGGGCGCTTTTGAGCATCTTGTAGCTCGATTCCCCCACTTCGAAGGAGACATCGTCGGAGAAGATGATGAAGCGGTACGGCAATCGCTTTATGTCGTCCACGATGTCCGGCAGGTGAATCAGATCATTCTTGTCGACCTGGACGATTCGCAGCCCCTGGGAGGCATAGCTGTTGAGTATCGCCCGGATCAGGGAGGATTTGCCGGTGCCGCGCGTACCCCAGAGCAGGGTGTTGTTGGCCGGATACCCCGCCAGAAACTGGCGGGTGTTTTCTTCAACGATCCGCTTTTGTTCTTCGATGCCGAGCAGATCGTCAAGGGTGATCTGCTCGATGCTGTCAACCGGCTCCAGATAACCGCTGAAGGAATGCCGCCGCCAGTTGGCGGCGTGGCAGACCGCCCAGTCAATTTCGGGCACCGGCCTGGGCAGCAGCAGTTGCAGCGAAGTCAGTACCTGTTTGAGTTGTGATTCCAGTTCGTTGTCCATGGTGCCGCCTCTTTGGATGCTATGTGCGCCGGAAATTGCAATTGACGTTTCATTTGTAATAACATATTGTTTTTGGCGCGTCAGCCGGAAATTCCGGTTGTTTGCGCGGAAGTTTCGATTACCCCGGAGAGCCGTGCGATGTTTTTAAAAGTTACCGATCTTGCCGCCGCCATCGGCGTTGATGAAAAAACGGTGTTAAGCTGGATTAAGAACAGGGGGCTTCCGGCACATAAGCAGGATGACCGCTATCGCATCAATAGGGTTGATCTGCTGGAATGGGCCACCGCCCAGGGGATTTCAATTCCTCCGGAGCTGTTTGCCGCCGATAACGAAACGGGCCATTTTTCATCCGTTTCGGAGGCGCTTCAGCGAGGGGGAATCTTTTACGACCTGCCGGGCGACACTCCGGAATCGGCGCTCCGGGAGGTCGTTTCCAGGCTTGTGTTGCCGCCCGGTCTGGATCCGGAGTTTCTGCTGCAGACCCTTCTGGCGCGGGAAGCGCTCGGATCGACCGCCCTCGGAAACGGCATCGCCATCCCCCATGTTCGCAATCCGATTGTCGGGGCAGCCGGGGAGTCGGCCATCAGCCTCTGTTTCCTTAAAAACCCCATAGACTTTGATGCCATTGACGGCAAGCCGGTTACGATCCTCTTCACCCTGGTGACCCCCAATGTCAGGGCGCACCTGCAACTGCTCGCAAAACTCGCATTTCTGCTCCATGATCAGCCTCTTCTGGATCTGCTTCATCGTCCCGGGAGCAAGGGTGAAATCATGACGGCGATATGCGCGTTGGAGGAAGCCATTCCCGGTAAGTAAGAAGTCCTTTTCCGCGCTTTTCCGGCAGAAAACAGCTTCGTCTACCACAATCCTGTCTATCAGAACCAGGAGGTAGTCGCATCATGGTGCAGGAGTTGTTAGTCCCGAGTACCCTGATTTTCAGTGCCACGCTGCTGGCCGCTATTTCCGGTGTCCCGCTGTTGTTACCCCGGCTGATGAGCGCCTCACGGGCTCAACAGCTCTCCGTTGCCCTGATGCTTGCCGCCTCATTCACCGGCCTGACCGGCGCGGTCGTAACCCTGATGTCCGGGCGTACCGCTCTGTTTGAGCTAGCCTGGGAACTCCCCTTCGGCCCGGTCCAATTCGGTGTCGATACCCTGTCGGCCTGGTTTCTGCTTCCGATCTTTCTCGTCCCCGGCTCTGCCGCGCTGTACGCCCGCTCATACTGGCATGCCGACCGGCACTCAGCCAACGTTCGCAGGATGACCTTCTTTTTCGGCCTGATGACCGCCGCCATGAGCGGAGTCGTACTGGCCCGCGACGCTATCGGCTTCCTGTTCGCCTGGGAGATAATGGCGCTGTCCGCCTGGTTTCTCGTCTCAACGGAAGATGAAAAGCCGGAAGTTGGGGAAGCCGGCACTCTCTATATGATTTCCACCCACACCGGTACGCTCGCCCTGTTTGCGCTCTTCCCGCTCCTCCAGCTGTCGACCGGTTCCTGGCTGTTTCCCGCGCCCGCTTCGATATCCGCATCTTCCGGATTATCCGCGGCTATTTTCATGACCGCCCTGTTTGCCTGCGGGATGAAGGCGGGCATCATGCCGCTCCATATCTGGCTCCCATCGGCCCACGCCAACGCCCCCAGCCATGTCTCGGCCGCCATGTCGGGCGTGATCCTCAAGGTCGGGGTGTACGGGCTGATACGGACGCTCTCGTTCTTTCACGGAGTACCGCTCTGGTGGGGATGCTGCGTGCTGGCTCTCGGGGTCGTGTCCGGCGTGGCCGGTGTCGCCTTCGCGATCGGCCAGCACGATCTGAAGCGCCTGCTGGCGTATCACAGCATCGAGAATATCGGCATTATCTTCATGGGTCTCGGGGTCGCGCTGATCGGGCAAAAAGTCGGCTCCTCCTCCATGATGCTGCTCGGCATGAGCGGGGCGCTGCTGCATGTCCTCAACCATGCACTCTTCAAGGCGCTGCTCTTTCTGGGCGCCGGTTCGGTCATCCATGCCGCCGGCACCCGTGAAATAGACCTGATGGGGGGGGCGGCCAGGCGTCTCCCCTACACGGCCCTGCTGTTCGGGGTCGGTGCGGTGGCGATCTGCGGCCTGCCGCCGCTCAACGGTTTTGTCAGCGAGCTGACCATCTACCTCGGTTTTTTCCGCGGAATCCAGGCTGAGGGGGGGGCGGCGGCTGCCGCGGCCCTGGCGGCTCCGGCGCTGGCTCTGGTCGGCGGGCTGGCGGTGGCCTGCTTTGTAAAGGTGTACGGCATCGTATTTCTGGGAGCGCCCCGCTCGGAGGCCCACGCGGCACGGCATGAAGCCGGGTGGCCGATGCTGCTGCCGATGCTGCTTCTGGGGGGACTCTGCATCGTTATCGGTCTGGCTCCCGGTCTGGTGACCGGTCCGCTGGGGCGGGTCAGCAGGTCGGTTCTCCCGCTGCGGGCCGGGAGTGCAGGGCTCCCGCTGCAGGAACTGGTGCCGACGACGATGATTACGCTTGCGGGGGTGGCGCTTCTCCTCCTGATCTCCCTGCTTGCCCTCTGGTACCGGAGCCGTCTGGCCGGGAGCCCCTGCCGCGAAACTGCTACCTGGGGATGCGGTTACCAGCGCCCGTCTTCCCGGATTCAGTACAGCGCCTCGTCGTTTGCCGCAATGTTGACCTCCCTGTTCGCCTTTGTTCTCAAGCCGCAGAGTCACCGGCCGGGGAAAATGGCGGGGATTTTCCCCGGGAGCGCCGGCTTCTCCAGTCATGTTCCGGAAGCGGTGCTGGAACTCGTGTACATTCCGGCGCTGAAGCGTCTGTACCACCGTTTTTCCCCGGTAAGGAGGCTGCAGAGCGGCATCCTGCAGCAGTATGTGCTCTACTCTCTCATCACCCTGATCGTGCTGCTGCTTGCCAGCTACATTTAACCGCGGCAGCGGACGCATAGACTGCATACCATGAGTAAAATAGAACATGTTTTTTATTGACACGTATACGTCTCCCGGTTCAGTATCTCTCCGTCCCGGAAGTGTAACAGCCCGTCCGGTTTATTGACATGTCCTGAACTTTTCCAAGGAGTTTCTTGTATGTATTCCTCCCTGCAGGGTGCGTCCGACCCTGCGTTCGTGGCGCTGTTTGCCGCGCTTGCTCTCGGCTCTGCCGGCATACCCGGTCTGTTCCTGCGAAAACCGGGAGCCGGCCAGATTATAGCGGCGGTGATTACCATCCTTGCCGCCCTGGCCGGTGTTCCGGCCGCACTACTGCTCCTCTTCAGCCACGCAACGGCCACCTATGCTCTCCAGTGGAGCCTGCCGTTCGGACCCTGCGAGCTGGTCATCGATCCCCTTTCGGCTTTCTTTCTGCTCCCGGTCTTTCTGGTGTCCGCCGCCGGTTCCCTCTTTGCGCTCGGGTACTGGCCGGCTGCCGGACATCGCACCACCGAACGCGGCCTGACCTTTTTCTACGGCCTGCTGGCCTCCTCGATGGCGATACTGCTCACCGCCCGCAACGGGGTCTTTTTCATCATGGTGTGGGAGGTGATGGCGCTTTCCGCCTATTTCCTGCTGGTGACGGAACATGAACGGGAGGATGTCCGGCGTGCCGGAATCGTCTATTTGGTTGCGACTCACACCGGCACCGCGGCGCTGTTCATCTATTTTTCCCTGCTGGCGGCCGGGACCGGTTCGTTCCTGCTTCCGGCCGCCGGCTCGCTTTCGGCGCTCCCTCCAGCCGCTTCGTTGATTGCACTGTCGGCGTTTATCGGCTTTGGCGCGAAGGCCGGCATCATGCCGCTCCATATCTGGCTCCCATCGGCCCACGCCAACGCCCCCAGCCACGTTTCGGCGCTGATGTCGGGCGTCATGCTGAAGATGGGGCTGTACGGCATTTTTCGTACGCTGACGTATTTTCACGACCCGCCGCTGCTCTGGGGAGCGGTCCTGACGGTGGCCGGAATAACCTCGGCCCTGCTGGGGATCGCCTTCGCCGTGGCCCAGCGCGATCTGAAGCGCCTGCTGGCCTGCAGCAGCATCGAGAATATCGGCATCATCACCAGCGGCCTCGGCGTTGCCCTGCTCGGGGTGTCCAGCCACAACCTTCCGCTGGTGTATCTCGGCCTGGCGGGTGCCCTGCTCCATATCCTCAACCACAGCTTCTTCAAGCCGCTGCTGTTCCTCGGCTCCGGGGCCATTATCCATGCCGCCGGAACGCGTGAGATGAACCTGATGGGTGGGCTCGGCAAAGGCATGCCGCGTACCGCACTGCTCTTTCTGACCGGGTCTGTTGCTATCTGCGGCATCCCCCCCCTGAACGGCTTTGTCAGCGAATTTTTGCTCTATCTCGGTTTTTTCAGACAGCTTACCGCTGGCAGCCTGGTCTACCTGGTGTTTCTGGCACCATTGCTGGCGCTGGTCGGCGGCCTGGCCGTCGTTGCCTTTACCAAACTGTACGGTTCGGTCTTTCTCGGCACACCCCGCACCCCGGCCGCGGCCCATCCGCACGAAGCGGGAGTGACGATGCTGGCGCCGATGGCGTTTTTCGCCCTGCTCTGCCTGCTGACCGGTCTGGCCCCGCAGCTGGCGCTCCGCCTGATTTTACCCGCGATCGCGTCATTTTATCCGGAACCGGCGTTGGCGGCGCTTTCCGCCGAGTATGGCGCCATACTGGGCAGACTCTCGATGGCCGGTGTCCTGCTGCTGTCGGCAGCCGCACTGGTGACGCTGTTCTGGAGGCGGCGTCTGGGAAAAGGCGCGGTAACCTCCGCTCCGACCTGGGGGTGCGGATATCAGCGCGGGACGGCGCGGGTGCAGTACGGCGGGTCGTCGTTTTCCGAGCTGGCCGTTTCGGTCTTCAACGGCCTGATGCGCCAGCGGGTCGAGCGCCCGACGCTGACCGGCCTTTTTCCCGGCGCTGCACGCTGCAGTGAAGTGCCGACCGAGACGCTTCTGGAGCGGATCATTGCGCCGCTGTTTAACCTGGCCGGCCTGTCGTTCTCTTATCTGAGGCGGCTGCAGCACGGCCTGATGCAGGTGTATATGATCTATATCTTCGCCACCCTGTTTATTTTGATGCTTTGGGCACACTGACTCCCCGGGAGCTGCCATGACGAACAGTACCATCACTAACGGTATCATTCATATTTTTCTGGCGCTGGTTATGCCCCCCCTGCTCCTGGGGGTGATCGGCAAGACGAAAGCGGCGTTTGCCGGGAGAGTCGGTGCGCCGTTTCTGCAGCCGTATTACGACATCCTCCGTCTGCTGCGCAAAGGAACCGTTTTCAGCACGACCACCAGCTGGGTTTTCCGCGCCGGCCCGATCGTCGCGCTGGTAACTGCCACGGTCGCGGCCCTGCTGATTCCGTTTGGCGCTCACCCGTCACCGGTCTCTTTTGACGGCGACATGATCCTGTACGCCTATCTGTTTGCCCTGGGGCGTTTTTTTACGATGGCCGCCGCCCTGGATACCGGCTCAAGCTTTGAAGGCATGGGGTCGGCCCGCGAGGCGACTTACTCATGTCTGGCCGAACCGACCCTCTTTTTTGCCCTTATCACCCTGTCGCGTCTTTCCGGCTCATTTACCCTCTCCAATATGCTGGTCAACATCAATTTCTCCGTCTGGATGCACACCAGCGCCGCGCTGCTGCTGCTGGTCGGCGGGATGTTCATCGTGCTGCTGGCGGAGAACTGCCGAATCCCGTTTGACGACCCCAACACCCACCTGGAACTGACCATGATCCATGAGGTAATGGTGCTTGACCACAGCGGTCCGGCCCTGGCGGTTATCCAGTATGCCGCCGCGCTCAAGCTGTTCGTGCTGGGGGCCTTTTTTGTCCATCTGGCGCTGCCGTATTCGTCCGGCAACCCGCTTCTTGACTGGGGACTTTTCATCGTCTCCATGCTGGAACTGGCGGTTGTCATCGGCGTGGTAGAGTCGGTCATGGCGCGACTGCGCCTGATTCGTATTCCCCAGCTGCTGGTTGCCGCCACCATCCTGGCGGCGTTTTCCACCCTGCTTGTCATCAGGTGATGCCATGTTCTCTTTAGCCGATCAACTTCTCGTCCTGGTGCTGCTGATCAACTTTATCTCGCTCGGCACCAGCCGCCTGATTTTTTCCATCCGCGCGGTCGCGGTTCAGGGCGTCATCCTCGGGATTCTGCCCGGCCTGATACATCCGTTTTCCTGGCACCTGGTCGGCATCACGGTCGTCATAATCGCGGTCAAGGGGTTCGTGATTCCCCAGCTGCTCGGCCGGGCTGTCCGTTCCGCCGAGATCAAGCGCGACGTGGAACCGTTCCTGGGTTACGTCCCGACGCTGCTGCTCGGCGCGATCTTTACCGCTTTTTCGTTCGGGTTCGCCGGCCGGCTGCCGATGCTGCCGGAGCACCAGAACTACATGTTCGTCCCGGCATCGATCGCCACCCTGATGGCCGGTTTTCTGGTCCTGACGACGCGTCGCAAGGCTATTTCGCAGGTTATCGGCTATCTGATCCTCGAAAACGGCATTTTCATCTTCGGCCTGCTGCTGGCGGAGGCGATGCCGGTAATGGTCGAAGCGGGGGCGCTGCTGGATCTTCTGGTCGGCACCTTCGTGATGGGGATCGTCATCAACCAGATCAGCCGTGAGTTCTCTTCGCTTGATACCTCGCTTCTGACCTCCCTGAAAGAGGAGTAGTCCAATGTTTGCTGCCCTGATAATCCTGCCGCTCATCGGAGCCGCCTCAGCCTGGCTTATTCCGTACGACCGGCTTCGCCCGAAGATCCTGGCGCTCTTCGCCTTTGCGCATCTGGGCTTGACCATCAACATGATTTCGTTCACCCCGCCCGAATCTCCGGGCGGCTGGTTTCACCTGGATGCGCTCGGGAAGATCGTCCTTCTCAGCACCAGTCTCCTCTTTCTGACCTGTGCCGTGTATGCGATCGGTTACCTTTTCTATCGTCGCGAACGTTCCAACCGCCTGCTCTGCGTCGGGCTGCTGATCTGCCTGTCGGCGGCCTCGCTGGTTACCATCACCCACCATCTGGGACTGATGTGGGTGGCGCTTGAAACCACGACCATATCTATGGCCCCGCTGATCTATTTCAACCGCAATGCCCGCTCGATCGAGGCGACCTGGAAATATCTGCTGATCTGCTCGGTCGGGGTGGCCCTGGCTTTGATCGGCCTCTATTTTCTGGCGTACTCCACGATTGTCGCCAGGGTGGAGCCGTCGCTGCTGCTCGACGATCTGATCCGGGATGCCGGCAAGCTCTCCTCCGGCTGGGTTCATGCGGCATTTGTCTTTCTGCTGGTCGGGTTCGGCACCAAGATGGGGCTGGCCCCGCTCCACACCTGGAAGCCCGATGCCTATGGCGAGGCTCCCGGTCTGGTCGGCGCCCTGCTGTCGGGAGGGCTGGTGAATCTGGCCTTTCTGGCCATCCTGCGCGTCTATCAGGTATGCCTGGCAACCAGGGAGATTACCTTTTTTCAAGATGCCCTGATCGTCATGGGACTGGTCTCGATGATTGTCGCCGCGATCTTCATGGCCAGGCAGGCCGATTTCAAACGGATGCTGGCGTATTCCAGCGTCGAGCATGTCGGCATCATGGCGGTCGCGCTCGGCCTGGGTGGCAGGGCGATCTTCGGCGCGCTGTTCCACGTCCTTGCCAACGGCCTGACCAAGGGGGTGCTGTTCCTCTCTTCCGGAAACATTCACCGCTCCTACAACAGCAAAAGCACCGATCACGTCCGGGGTGTCCTGCGCCGTCTCCCCTGGTCGGGAGGGCTCTTTCTGGCCGGGTTCATCGCCATCACCGGATCGCCCCCCTTTGCGCCTTTTATCAGCGAATTTACCATTATCAGCAGCGCCTTCATCCAGGGACGGATGCTGATCGGGGCGATTTTTCTGATTTCGCTGACGGTCATTTTTATCGGCATGGCGCTGACGGTGCTGCCGATGGTCATGGGTGAAGTCCCCCCCGACAGCGAGACGACATCGTACCGCGACACGATCTATACGGTCGGTCCGCCGTTGGCGCTTCTGCTGCTGGTGTTTCTGCTGGGGGTATGGATACCGGCGCCGCTGATGACGCTGCTGCAGGACGCTTCGGCGCAGCTGGAGGTGCCTCGATGAGTTACGGCATGAAAACCTTTTATAACGGCGCCTCGTTCGGCCGGAGTGAGATCCCGATGCCGGAGGGGGACACCTTCTTTCAGGGGGTTCTGGACGCGATCACGGCGGGTTGGCGGGTCTGCTCCTATTTCGGCGTACCGAATGCCGCCGGGGCGACGCTCTACTGCGTGATGTCCGACCGGGCCGGAAGCGGCATCCTCGGCATTGTAGCCACAAAAGTCGGCCGTTCCTTCCCCTCGCTGGCGGAAGCCTGTCCGCAGCTGCATCTGTTCGAGCGGGAGATCGCCGAGCAGTGCCTGACCCGCCCGGAAGGGCATCCCTGGTTCAAGCCGGTCCGCTTTCAAAAGCCGCTCTGCGACGGGGAGGGGTTCTGGAGCAAAAGTGACGGCGGCGGTCTGCTCCCCGGCGTGATTGATTTCTACCGCGTCGAAGGGGATGAAGTACATGAGGTCGCGGTCGGCCCGGTACATGCGGGCATCATCGAGCCGGGGCACTTCCGCTTCCAGTGCCACGGCGAAGAGGTCTTTCATCTGGAAATAGCGCTCGGATTCCAGCATCGCGGCATAGAGAGGGCGCTGATCGGCGGTCCGACCCCCCGCACCATGTATCAGATGGAAACTATAGCCGGCGATACGACGGTCGGGCACGGCCAGGCCTACTGCATGAACATGGAGTCACTGGGAGGGATGTTTACCCCGCCGCGGGCCGAGACGATCCGCGGCATCGCCCTGGAACTGGAGAGGCTTGCCAACCACACGGGTGATCTCGGCGCGATTGCCGGGGATGTCGGCTACCTGCCGACCGCCTCGTTCTGCGGCCGGATCCGGGGTGATTTTCTCAACATGACCGCCCTGATCTGCGGCAGCCGATTCAGCCGTGGTCTCTTGAGGCCGGGAGGGATCGGTTACGATTGCGATGCCGGGATCGCCGACGAACTGTACAGGCGGCTGCAGTCGGCGCGGGAGGATCTTGCCGGCGCGGTTCAGCTGCTCTGGGATGCCCCGTCGGTCATGGCGCGACTCGAAGATACCGGCATCGTCACGGAAGCCGATGCCCGCGAGATCGGCCTTGTAGGACCTGCCGCCCGGGCGTGCGGCCTGAACCGCGACGTGCGGCGCGATCATCCGTTCGGCATCTTCAGGATGAGCCAGATCCCGATGGTTACCGCCTCCACCTGCGACGTCGCCGCCCGCACGCTGCTCCGCTGGCTGGAGGCCGAGCGCTCGCTGGATTTTCTCGATGAACAGGTACGTCACCTGCCGCGCGGCGATTACCGGAACCGGATGAAGGAGATCGCGGCGGACCGCTGCGCCGTCTCGCTGACCGAGGGGTGGCGCGGTGAAATATGCCATGTCGCCCTGACCGACGATCAGGGGCGTTTTGAACGCTACAAGATCGTTGACCCGTCGTTCCACAATTGGAGCGGGCTGGGGCTGGCCCTGCGCGGCCAGCAGATTTCAGACTTCCCGCTCTGCAACAAGAGTTTCAACCTGTCGTACTGCGGGTTCGATTTGTAGTCGAGTCTTGCCATTCTGGCCTAAAGTTGTCTGGCAATTGCCGAGTTCCTATCGGGTACAGCAAAAAGGACGAGAACAAATGCGTTTTGTGTGCTTTTTATTTGCGTCATTAGTGTTCTTATTGCAATTGTCTGGATGTACGGCTGCAACATCTGGTGTCGCAACAATAGGGCTACGAGTCCAGTTTGGTGACATCGCGAAAATAAATCTCGAACCAGACAATAAGGTACTAATAAAGGAAAACGAGGCATATTTCATAGGAACAACATTTATGTGTGATCATTGTGGTGTCCCAATCCCATATGAAAATGCTTATCCAATTCCGAGGAAAGCGATAACAATTGGCAGCTTTAATTTCGTAGAAGACACTAGTAAGAACAAGGTATATGTGAACATGGGTAAGGGAGTCGAGTTCAATATAGTTAATAGACGTGGCAATGGTAATTATTCCATCGAAAGAAAAAATAGACTGTGGTATGGCTATCCGGCCCAGCTACTACAAATTGTTGCTGCGCCTGTTGATGTGGTGTTATCAGTAGCTCAGACAACTCTATTTCTTGTAGTATATCCATTTAGCAAATAAGCAAAAAACGATGCCACAACAATGTGGCGGCAGCTGGTCTCCGCTACGCTCCGCCGCTGCGCCCCCAGGCGTTATATTCCAAATAAAAATGAGGTGAATTTCGATGGAAACTTTAGCGCAAGGTGTAGGAGTCGCAGCCCTTACCGGAGTGACAATTTTGGCTTACAAGCACCCTCATGCGTATAAAAAAATAGAACTCCCATCAATTATATTTAAATTCGGAATTGCCGTATTTTTAGTGATGTTGATTTGGCATCAAGCTACTTCCACCATCTATTTAAGACTAATACCTTTCATAAAAGTCTCAGATCAACAAACTGTACAGAAGATAGTCGATTCATTAACGATATCAGGTGCGACTTATTTTACTATTTGCGGTAGCTTTATGGCGCTGTGGGGTTATTTAATCTTCCTCACATTGTTACCATCCTTGCTACAAAATGACGAAAATGACCGAAACAAATGAATATTTAACAAGAGCAAATGCAGGAGTTCACGCCCATGACGTGGCGTACACCAAACCTTAAGACCTGCCCTAAAACCCGGCAGGTCAACGGCTGGCCCGTTGGCGAAACAATACAGGGGGCAATAAGGGGACAGGCACCTATTTTAAAGATAACATGCCACGGTCAAAGGGTAATTGGTGCCTGTCCCCCTATTCATCCCGTGTCCCCCTATTCATCCCGCGAGAAGGCATATCAAGTAATATTGCATGAAAAACAGGAATCTGTTGATTCTATTTAAATGACGACATTAAACGCTGTATTGAAGGGAGTAAGTAAGGAATGGTGAAAACTTTATGGATTTTCTGTCTGGGGTTGACTGCCCTATTGGCGTCGTGCGGTGGCGGTAACGGCGAAACCCAACCCCAGTCGTTAAACATCCAAGAGAGTCAGCGTTATTTCCCTTTTAATGACGGAAACCTGTGGGTAACAAAGGAAACCGTCTCGACAAATGGTACCGTAACCGAAAACCATACCTGGTTTACACGTAGTGCTGGGACAAAGCTTGTCGGGAATGTGATTGCCTCGGTTATGTCTGAAACAGACGTCACCGTTGGTACTGTCAGTGAGTCTTATGTACTCAATGACGCCACAGGGATAACCGATTACGGAAACAATTCCCCTACAGACACTCTGACTGCAGCCGCGAATCCCTATCCCAATCGGATGGTCAACTTTCCTATCCAGGTGGGAGCGAGCTTTAAACAGTTCGATAAAACAGGTCTCGATTCCGGGCATGATCTTGACGGTGACGGAAAAAACGAGTTACTAGACATCACTTTAAATGTGGTTGTGCAAGGCTTTGAGTCGGTCACTACGGCAGCTGGTGCTTTTCAGAATTGTCTTCGTATCGATACTAACATTATTGAAACGGTAACACTTTCCACCAACGGTACCAAGGTAGTGGTCACCGGAGTTGAATCCGATTGGTACGCGCAAGATATCGGCCCGGTAAAACAAACATTCGTAATGACGGGAAATGGCCGGAGTACCCAGACAAGTGAGGAATTGACAGGATATATAGTGGGTGGCCGTTCGAACGGTCTCAGTTTGAAGGCTAGCCTTGCTTTATCAACGATCAAAGAGGGTGAAACTACCCAATTGAGCGCGACGCTTCTTGACTCAACAGACTCACCGTTGGCAATAGTTCCTGCTATTTGGTCTTCAGATAACTCTGTGGCTGTAACCGTTGACGCTAATGGTTTGGCTACCGGGAATAAAATCGGTACAGCTACTTTAACGCCATCGGTAGGAGGTGTTGCAGGTAACCCGGTAGCGCTCAATGTACTATTAAATTTCAAAAAGGGTGTAGGATATCCTGGCATTTCATCATCGATACGTTTCGGCGATACCGCCATAGGAGACCTAAACGGTGATGGCCGTAATGACGTGGCCGTTCTAGAACCTTTTGGTTCGCACATCCATGTCTATTATCAGAGCACGGAACAATGAATCAACCACAGATTATCAACACCGACCTCAATTTGAGGGGAATTGCAGTTAAGGATGTCAACAATGATGGACTTGCCGACTTGATTGTAAGTGGCAATTTAACAACGGTGACATCGGGTTGGAAAGGGAGGGTTCTCGTTTTCAGACAGGACCCGGCAACACATACACTCGGTGCACCACAGGAATACGTTCTTTCCACCAATAATGCTGGGACTTTGGCTATTGCCGACCTTAACAATGATGGCCTGCCGGATGTAGTGGTCGCAAGTGCTGGTACTACAGGCGGGAACGGTCAACTTTCCTTTCTCTTTCAAGGGGTAAATGGTGCATTAGGGCCTGAAGTCGCCTATAACGCAGTGCCGGTCGCTGCAACAGCGACTGCGGGGGGAGCGGAAATTCATGTGGCAGATATGAATAGTGATGGGCTAAATGATATAGTCGTCCAGAGCGGCCTCACGCAGCTGGCGGTTATCAAACAGGTATCTCCTGGCATCTTTAGCACTACCCCTGATTATTACACGGTACAAACAGATGGCTGGCCATTTTTTCAATCTTTTGCCTTAGGTGATCTGAATGGTGACGGTCGCACCGATATTGCAGTTGCAGGCCTAATCGGCAAATTAAATATCTTCCTACAGGATGCTGACGGGAAGTTATTGCCGCCACAAATATCTAGTAATTACACAAACGAAGTAAAAATATTTGACATTGATGGAGATGGACTCAACGACCTTTTGTTTCTAAATGGCGGAAATGAGGTCACGATCCTCAAGCAGACGTCGTCACACACTTTTGAGAATGTTCAAACATTTTTCCTGCCGACAAAAACCGTTGGCGGAACATTTACTCACCAAGCAATGTCCGTTGGTGACGTGACGGGTGACGGTTTACCGGATATTGTAGCGTCGTGGTCGTTTGATGGGATTTACGTCTTACCACGCTGGAAATCATTTTAATGATCGCTCCATCGTAAGGTAGCCTTGAAAATTAAGTATTTTAGATAAAGTGATCCCCAACCAGAAAAATGCATCCGTCAAGAAAGATTGCGGGTGATTTTCATGCCTGTTGAACCGACATAAAATCAGTCCATGAGGAGCAAGCATGAACGCTAAGATTATAGGTCCCAAAGAAGGGAAATACTTGAATGTCATTGGCGATCAACAGTGGATCAAGCTGAGAGGGGAGGATACCAACGGAGCTTTTGCAATGGTGGAACAGCAAGATCAACTGGGGACTATGATTCCGACTCACATGCACACCCATGAGGACGAAACATTCTATGTAGCCGAAGGAAAAGTGCAGTTCACGATTGAAGGTAATGATATCGTTGCAGAGGCGGGAACGACGATATTCCTGCCGAGGAAGACTCCGCACTCTCTCACGGTTATTGGCGATAAGCTGATGCGCGCAATTGTCCTAGTGTCGCCTTCAGGGTGCGAGAAAATGTTCGAGGAGCTGGCCGATCTTCCCCCCGGGCAGCCGGACATGGCAAAGGCTGAAGAAATCTGCAATCGTTACGGTGTGTATTTCCTTTAACGAAAACATAAAGACGTCGGGCCTCCGCCTGTGGCACAAGCGATGATGAGTGTTTGAAGGATAGTTTGTGAGCGAAGGAGTAAATGATGGGAAGACAGGTAGAGTGGGTATAAATTTCATCATGCCCACGCGGAACAATAGAACAACTGTCAACGCGGTTGAAATCTGCAACGAAACCGGTGAGCAATAAGACCTTGCCCACCATACAGAGGGTTATCCAATGATTTTTGAGTGGGATGACAATAAATCAAGTACAAACCTCAAAAAGCATGGCATAAGCTTTGAAGAGGCCTGCTCGGTTTTTTCTGATCCGCTCTCGATCACTGTTGCTGATCCGGAGCATTCTGAAGCGGAGTTCCGGTTTATTGATATTGGGATGTCGGAACAAAGACGGTTGCTAGTTGTTTCATATACCGAACGGGGGAGAAACATCAGGATCATCAGTGCAAGGCTGGCATTGCCCGTTGAAAGGAGATGGTATGAAAAAAATAATTGAATCAGAAGAAATACGACCGGTTGATTTTTCTGGTGGTGTAAGAGGCAAGCATTGCGCTGCGTATCGTCGGGGTCATACCGTCAAGATACGGCAGGATGATGGCGCAATTACAGTCCAAAAGTTTGTACCTGATGCTGATGCGGTGGTTATAGACCGTGATGTACGTGCCTATTTCCCTGACGCTGCCGCAATCAACAACGCTCTGAGGGCTCTTATCGGAATTATCCCGCACAAACAACGTAAAATACATACTGCGAACTGAACCAATTTAACCTGGAGCCCGTATGTTTTAAGGGGATCACATAGGCGTCAGGCCTCCACCTGTGACAAAAGCGATGATGGGGGTTTGAATGGTATTCTGTTTTTAAAGGAGAAGGCTATGGATCAGTTGATATGGAAATCGACCTTTTCAATCGGCATCGATGAGATTGACGATCAGCATAAGACGTTGTTCATGTACCTTAACAAGAGTATGGCAGGCGTCACCAATACCGACGACATATTCGATAATTTGAAGGCTTATGCCGGGTTGCATTTTTCCGGCGAAGAGAAGCTGATGCGCAAGATTGGTTATCCAGGGCTTGAGGGGCATCATCAGCAGCACCGGCTGTTTGTGGAACGGGTGGAAGAGTTGGAGAAGGCTGTTATCGGTGGCGAAAAGCAGGCGGTTTCCCTGCTGGTCTCCTTTCTCAGGGATTGGTTTCTGGAACACATCCTTACTGAGGACAAAAACTACGCTAACTACATGCGGACCAAAATGAATGAAGACGATATAATCTTTCTGGTTGCGTACAGTTACGAGTAACCACTGACTTTAATTGGCGATAAGCTGCTGCGCGCAATTGTCCTGGGGTTGCCTTAAGGGTGCGAGAAAATGTTCGAGGAGCTGGCGGTCTTCTCCCGGGCCGCCGGACATGGCAAAGGCTGAAGAAATCTGCAAGCGTTACGGCGTGTATTTCCTTTAGGTCAAAAAGCAACTCCATGATCCCACTTGCTCCGATATTATGACTATGTTACCATGGTCATAATATGATTACCGAGGTGATTTATGCCGCAAGCCGTTTCAAAATCCCAGTTCAAACCCCATTCGCTTGAGTACTTCCGCAAGATCGAGCAGACCGGCGAGGAGTTGGTCATAACCGACCACGGCCGTCCGGTCCTCAAGGTCGTTCGCTATGTATCTGATCCGGAGGAGTGCTTCCGGGGCCTGCGCAATACCGTGCTGCAATATGATGCTCCCCTGGAGCCGGTAGGGGTGGAATGTTGGGAAGCGCTGAAGTGATCGTGCTTGATACGCATACCCTGCTCTGGTGGGTTAATGACCCGACGACCCTGAGCAAACCGGCGGCAAAGGTGATTGATGCTGCCGTGAAGTCAAATTCGGTCCATGTATCCAGTATCAGTTCCTGGGAAATAGCCCTGCTCGTGGAGCGCGGACGTCTGCGGCTGGCTCTGGATGTCCGCGACTGGGTCTGCCGCTGTGAGGCGCTGCCGTTTCTCTCATTTGTTCCGGTCAGCAACGCCATTGCCATCGAATCCGTGCGGCTGCCGGACTTCCCTCACGCCGATCCGGCCGACCGGATCATCGCAGCCACCGCGTTGTCACTCGGTGCGGTGCTGGTGACAAAGGACGATAAACTGCGGAATTATCCGCACGTAAAGACGGTCTGGTAACCGCAGATATCCATGTCCTGAATTTTTTTCGTAATTGGAAGTGCCGAAGAAAATGGGTAAACAGTGACTAACCAGGAGCCTGTATGCTGAAAGCTATTCTCACCCGTTTCCGCCAGGGACACCGCACGATGAAGTATCCCGATGCGCCGCAGCCGATGCCCCCCCGCTTTCGCGGCCTGCCGCTGCTGGACGCATCGCGCTGCGTCGACGGCTGCCGCGCCTGCGCCGCCGCCTGTCCCTATGGCGCAATTTCCGCCTCCGGCCCCCTGAAGCTTGATATGGGCAAGTGCCTTTTCTGCGCCGACTGCGCCGCCGCCTGCCCTCACGATGCGATAACTTTTTCCACGGATGCATGTCTTGCAAGCCGCAGCCGTGAGGGGTTGACAGTGACCGCCGGTGAGCGGTATTATCCGGCAGTTGCACTGGAGGGTGAACTGCTGCGCCTGTTCGGACGATCACTCAAGCTGCGCGAGGTAAGCGCCGGCGGCTGCAATGCCTGCGAGGCCGATACCAACGTGCTCTCCACGATCGGGTGGGACCTGGGGCGCTTCGGCATCCAGTTCGTCGCCAGTCCGCGCCATGCCGACGGGCTTTTTGTCACCGGCGCGGTTTCCGAAAACATGCGCCTGGCGCTGCTGGATACTTACGCGGCCATTCCGGAACCCAAGCTGGTCATCGTCGCCGGCGCCTGCGCGATCAACGGCGGTCCGTTCATGGATCACGCCGAAGTGCATAACGGCGCCGACGGCCTGGTGCCGGTCGATCTGTATATACCGGGCTGCCCCCCCAGCCCCCTGACGATCCTGGACGGGCTGCTGCGGTTGGTGGGGAAGGTGCAGTAATAATCTCTTAACATAGAGCAGTAACTAATTATCTCAAGGAGGAAGATGTAATGAATTCTGAAAAGCAGGAAGTGTATCTTCAGGACTGGAAAAATTACGAAGCCTGTGCGGAGAGGATGCTTCCGATTATCGGCCGGATGTACCGCGAGAATAATGTTGTGCCGACCGTGTACGGCCGCCCGCTGGTGCATTGTTCGATCATAGATATTCTCAAGGCCCATCGCTTTGCCAGGCTGATTATCGATACGGAACTTTCCGTCACGGAGACCCTGCCGCTTCTCGAAGCCATGTCCAAACTCGACCTTGCGCCCGCCAAGGTCGACCTCGGCAAGCTGATCGTCAAATATCAGAAAATGAACGGGGCGATGACTCTCGATGACTTTGTCCGCCAGGAACTGGTCGGCATCAACACCGGCCGCTGCTCCTTGCGCCCCGAACCGCAGGATATCGTGCTTTATGGCTTTGGCCGCATCGGCCGCCTGCTGGCCCGTATCCTGATCGAAAAGTCAGGCAGCGGTGAAAAACTGAGGATCAGGGCGGCCGTCGTTCGCAAGGGGGGGGCGGATGACCTGCTGAAGCGGGCCAGCCTGCTTCGCCGCGATTCGGTTCATGGCCCGTTTAACGGCATTATTACGATTGATGAAGAAGAGAATGCGATCATCGCCAACGGCAACATGATCCGGATCATCTACGCCGATGCACCGGAAAATGTCGATTACTCCCGGTACGGTATCAACAATGCGATTCTGATCGATAATACCGGCAAGTGGCGTGACCGTGAAGGACTCGGAAGGCATTTGCAGGCTCCCGGCATCGCAAAGGTTATTCTGACCGCCCCGGGCAAGGGCGATATCCCCAATATCGTCGCCGGCATCAACAACAGCCTGATCACCGACCAGGAGCGGATATTCTCCGCCGCCAGCTGTACCACCAATGCGGTTGTTCCGGTCATCAAGGCGGTCAATGATCGTTTCGGCATTGTTCACGGACATCTGGAAACCTGCCATTCATACACAAATGACCAGAACCTGATCGACAATTACCACAAGGCCTCCCGTCGCGGACGGAGCGCCCCTCTCAATATGGTCATCACGGAAACCGGCGCCGCCAAGGCGGTTGCCAAGGTGATTCCGGAGCTGTCCGGGAAGTTGACCGGGAACGCGATCCGTGTGCCGACTCCTAATGTATCCCTGGCGATCATGAACTTCGAGCTGGAGCAGCCGGTCGACGTTGCAACAATCAATGGCTATCTGCGCAATATGTCTCTTGACTCGCCGCTGCAGAACCAGATCGATTACACGAATTCGCCCGAAGTCGTTTCGAGCGATTTTGTCGGCTCACGTCACGCCGGTGTCGTCGATTCACTGGCTACGATCGCCGAGGGGAACCGCTGTGTCCTGTATGTGTGGTACGACAATGAATTCGGCTACAGCTGCCAGGTGATACGTATGGTTCAGCAGATGGCCGGTCTGGAGCTGCCGACCCTGCCGAATTGAGGGTTTGAGGCTTGTTAGAGGAAGGGGGCGAGCCGTGTTACGGTCGCCCCCTTTTTTTATCAGCGCTGCTTCCTACGAAATGAACCGCAAGCCAGACCGTTTTCTGTCCGGAGTCGGTCCGCTCCACCCGATGGCGGCAGCGGGCGGGAATCATGACGTGGTCCCCCGGCTTCAGAACCAGAGGGACGGCATCACCCTCAAACAGCAGCGTCGCACCCCCTGAAACCAGAAGCACCCACTCGTCCCGCTCCTGATCATACCACTCACCAGGCGTCGTCGCCTGTCCATTTGAGACGATCCGTTCGATCCTTGCGCCGTCTCCTTCAGCCACTGTCTGAAAGATTTCATCCGGCAGGTCGGCCGGAATATGGGCGAACAAATTTTCTGCTGATATCGGCATGAACCCTCTCCGGTTCGAAATAAGTGGAGCGGCAGGAGAAAGAATAATCCGGACCGGTCAGCTCCGGACGGCTGCCGCCAGCATTTCGGCGGCGTGTGCGAGGGCGGAATCGCCGATGGTGGTGCCGGCGAGCATCCGGGCAATTTCGCGGGTTCGCTCATCCTGATCGAGATCGAGGATGCGAGTGGAAGTTCTTCCGTCTTGAATCAGTTTTTCCACCCTCAGCTGCTGATCGGCAAAGACCGCCACCTGAGGCAGATGGGTGATGCAGAGCACCTGTTGCCCGGCCGCAACGTTTTTTAGTTTTCTTCCGACCAGCTCGGAGGTTGCCCCGCCGATGCCGGTATCGACCTCGTCGAAGACCAGGGTCGGGACGTCGCTGTCAGGCAGCACCTGTTTGATCGCCAGCATCAGCCGGGACAGTTCGCCGCCGGAAGCGATCCGGCCCAGCGGGCGCGGGATTTCCCCCGGATTGGGAGAGAAGAGAAATTCAACTTTTTCGAAGCCGTTCGAGCGGGGTTCGGCAAGCGGTTCCAGCGCCGGTTCGATGATTGCGCCTTTCATGGCCAGCTGGTGCGCCTCGCCTTCCAGCGCCTGTTTGAGCTTTTTGGCGGCCTGAACCCTGGCGGCCGTCAGTTCGACGCCGGCCTGTCTCAGTTCCTCTTCCAGCAGATCCCGCTCAGCCTCCAGATTATGCCTGCCCTGCTCCCTGCTTCGCAGTTGATCCAGTTCGGCGTCGATTCCCGCCTTGTAGGCGAGTATCTCTGCCACCGTCGGAGCATATTTCTTTTTCAAGCGGCCGAGCTGGTCGAGCCGGTCGTCAATCAGCTGCAGCGCCGCGGGGTCGGACTCGATGCGGGAGGAGTAATCACGCAGAGTTATCGCGGCATCCTCCAGCTGCAGATAGGCGCCCTCTATCGCGGCCGCCGTACCCTGCAGCGAGCCGTCGATGGCAGACAGTTCGGCTATCGAGCCGGAGATGCGTTTGAGCTGCCCCAACAGAGCCCCGTCGCCGCCGTAGAGACGATCAAAGGCTTCGCTGCTCCCTCCCCCCAGCTTTTCGGCGCTTGCCAGCAGGTGGCGCTGTTCTTCAAGCCGCTCCTCTTCACCCGGCTTGAGCGCCGCTTTTTCAATTTCATCCGCCTGGTAGGAGAGCTGATCGAGACGCCGCTCAGCCTCCCGTTCGGCGCCTTCCAATCCGGCCAGGGTGTCGCGTATGGACCCCAGTCGGCCGAACAGGCCAGAGAACTTCAGCCGCAGATCCCCGATGCCGGCGAACGCATCCAGCAGGCGGAGGTGATTTTCCGGTTTAAGCAGGGTCTGCGAATCGTGCTGCCCGTAGATATTGATGAGGCGGGGGGCGATGTCAACCAGGAGCGCCAGGGTTGCCATGCCGCCGTTGATGAAGATCCTGTTTCTTCCTCCCCGTGACAGGGAGCGTTTGATCAGCAGTTCGTCTGCCGCGTCGAATCCGGCTTCGGAGAGCTGCTGCCTGATATCCGGCAGGGCGGATATGTCGAACAGCGCTTCGACGACCGCCTCCTCTTCGCCGGAGCGGATCAGGTCGCTGGAAGCGCGCCCCCCCATGATCAGCCCGACCGCATCGATAATGATCGACTTGCCGGCTCCGGTTTCGCCGGTCAGCACGGTCAACCCCGGCCTGAACGTGATCTGCAGGGTGTCGATGATGGCGACGTTTTTAATGGTCAGGTCGGTTAACATGAGTCAGTAATCCTTTTGAAAATCATACCACCCCCGGCCCCTCCTAAATAGGAGGGGAACACTCTCCCCCTCCTTGATAAGGAGGGGCCTGGGGGGTGGTTTAGCGCTCTCCCCACTTCAGCTTGGTCCGCAGAATCTCGAAATAATCACGGCTGCGCGACATGACCAGCGCGGTCGTTTTAAGCGCCTTGCGGACCTCGATCGAGTCACCTTCCCGCAGCTCGAAGCCGACCTGGCCGTCCAGCGTCAGGTACACTTTTTCGTCAAAGGAGGAGGTGACGGTGATCGAGATGATCGATTCATCGGTGACGACAATCGGGCGGTTGGTCAATGTATGCGGACAGATCGGGGTGATTGCGATGCAACTCATCAGCGGATGTATGATCGGGCCGCCGGCCGAGAGGGAATAGCCGGTCGAGCCGGTCGGGGTAGATACGATCAGGCCGTCGGCCTTGTAGGTGGTCAGGAAATGGCGGTTGACCCTGGTCTCCAGATCCACGATCCGGGCCAGCGCCCCCTTGTTGATGACCATATCGTTCAGAACATTGAATTTCTCGATTTCCTTCCCTTCGCGGTGGAGGGTCACTTCCAGCATCATCCGCTCCGAGACGCGAGGGTTCCCCTCAAGACATTTTTCCAGGCGGGTGTAAAGCTCCTCGACGGTGATCTCCGTCAGAAAGCCGAGGCTTCCGAGGTTGACCCCTAGGATCGGGACCTCCTTGCCGCTGAAGAGCCGCGCCACCGAGATAAGCGTACCGTCCCCCCCCAGCACCACCACCAGCTCGGCCTGTTCACGGATCTCTTCCTCCGTCAGCGCCTTCGGATAGCCGAGCTGACGGGTCAGCTCCTCCTCGGGCATCGGGGTGCAGCCGTGCTCCTCCAGCCAGTTGATCAGGTCGCTGGCGATACCGAGACAACGGGGATCATGAACCTTGGCGAATATGGCGACATTCTGAAATTGCTGCATGGGTCACCTACTTCATCTTTCTGATCTTGTCCAGACTCTCTTCGAGCACCAGCTTCTTGCCGTTTACTTCCGCCAGCTTCTGGCGCTCCTTGGCGACGATCTCGGCCGGGGCGCGGTCTACAAAGGCCGGGCTCTCCAACTTTTTGGAGAACATCTCGATCTCCTTGTCGATCTTGCCGATCTCCTTCAGCAGGCGCTCCTCTTCGGCGGCAACGTCCACCAGCCCCTTGAGCGGCACATAGATCTGGACATCACCGGCCACCTGTATCGAGGCGTCTTCCGGTTTTTCCACGGCAACGCCGATGGCAAGGTCGGAGACCCTGGCCAGGCTGATGATGGCGTTTTCGTTGTGCTTCATCAGGCGCTGAGTCGCTTCGTTGTCACAGGAGAGAATGACCGCGATCTGCTTCGAAGGGGGCACCTCCATCTCGCCGCGGATGTTGCGGATACCGCCGATGACCGCCATGATCCGCTCCATGGCGGCGGCGTCCTCGGGGAAGCTGCGCTCCGCCAGCGGGGCGGGGTAGGGGGCCTGCATGATGGTCGGGGTCGCTTTTGTTCCCGGCAGCGCTTGCCAGATCTCTTCGGTAATGAAGGGCATAAATGGATGCAGCAGGCGGAGCAGATGCTCAAGCGTGTACCAGAGCACGTACTGGACGGCCTGTTTGCGCTCCGGTGAGCCGTTGTAGATGTCCTGTTTCGACAGTTCCAGATACCAGTCGCAGAATTCGCTCCAGGTGAACTGGTAGAGCGCCATCGCGCTCTCGTTGTAGCGGTAGCCGGCCAGGGTTTCATCAACGATCCGGGCGGTTTCATTCAGACGGTGCAGGATCCACTTGTCTCCCTGGGAGAGGTCCATCTTGTCGAGACTCAGGCCGTCCGGATCGAATCCCTCCAGGTTCATCAGCGTGAAGCGGGCCGCATTCCAGACCTTGTTGCAGAAGTTGCGGTATCCGGCGATCCGCTCCTCGGCCAGCTTGATGTCGCGTCCCTGGGCGGCAAAGGCAGCAAGCGTGAAGCGGAAGGCATCGGTGCCGTACTGGTCGATGACCGTCAGCGGGTCGATCACGTTTCCTTTTGACTTGGACATCTTGTTTCCCTGGGCATCGCGAACCAGGGCGTGGATATAGACATCCGTGAAGGGGGCCTCATCCATGAAGTGCAGCCCCATCATCATCATGCGCGCCACCCAGAAAAAGAGGATGTCGAAACCGGTCACCAGGCAGGCGGTCGGGTAGAAGGTTTTCAGCTCGGGCGTCTGATCCGGCCACCCCATGGTGGAGAAGGGCCACAGCGCCGACGAGAACCAGGTGTCCAGCACGTCCGTTTCCTGACGGATCTCGTCGCTGCCGCATTTGGAACATTTGGCCGGCGCTTCCATAGCGACGGTGACGCCGTCGCAATGATCGCAGAACCAGGCCGGGATCCGGTGTCCCCACCAGATCTGGCGCGAGATGCACCAGTCACGGATATTCTCCATCCAGTCGTAGTAGGTGTTTTCCCACTGTTTGGGGAGGATGCGGGTTTTGCCGGTTTTCACGGCGTCCAGTGCCCGTTCGGCCAGCGGCGCGACCTTCACATACCACTGCAAGGAAAGGTACGGTTCGACCACGGTCTTGCAGCGGTAGCAGCCCCCCACCGACATCGGGTGGTCGTCGATCTTCTCCAGCAGACCGGCTTCGTCAAGCTCGGCGACTATACGTTTGCGGGCTTCGAAACGGTCCATTCCCTCGTACTGGTGCCCGGCGGCGTTGATGATGCCGGACTCGTCGAGGACGTTGATCCTGTCGAGGCCATGGCGCAGGCCGACCTCGAAGTCGTTGAAATCGTGCGCCGGGGTGATCTTGACCACGCCGGTGCCGAATTCGCGATCCACATAGTCATCGGCGACAACAGGAATCTCGCGGTTCAGGAGCGGCAAAAGAACTTTTTTACCGACCAGGCCGCTGTAGCGTTCATCTTCAGGATGTACCGCCACGGCGGTATCGCCGAGCATGGTCTCCGGACGGGTCGTCGCTACGGTTACGAAGCGGCCCGGTTCGCCGACAACGGGATAGTGGATGTGCCAGAGGTGCCCCTTGTGGTCTTCGTGCTCGACCTCGATATCGGAGAGGGCGGTATGGCAGCGCGGGCACCAGTTGATCAGGCGGTTGTCGCGGTAGATCAGGCCATCCTCGTACAGTTTGACAAAAACAGTGCGCACCGCTTTCGAGAGACCTTCATCCATCGTGAAGCGTTCCCGTTCCCAGTCGCACGATGCTCCCAGACGCTTCAGCTGGCCGATGATCTGGCCGCCGGATTCTCCCTTCCACTTCCAGACCCGCTCGATGAACTCGTCGCGCCCGAGGTCGTGGCGGTCCTTCCCCTCGGCGGAGAGCTGCCGTTCAACCACGTTCTGGGTGGCGATACCGGCATGGTCGGTGCCGGGCATCCAGAGCACATTATACCCCTGCATCCGTTTCCAGCGGCAGAGGATATCCTGGAGGGTGTTGTTGAGGGCATGCCCCATGTGCAGGGCGCCGGTTACGTTCGGGGGGGGGATGACTATCGAGTACGGCTTTTTCTCCGAGGTTGCGGCGGCGCGAAAATACCCCTTAGTTTCCCATTCGGAGTACCATCTCTTTTCAACATCATGGGGTTCGTACCCCTTGGCGAGTTCTCTGGTCATTCAATAGTCCTTTTATGGTTATTCTGAACGTAATCATATACTACTGTTGGCCGATTCAGGTCAAGCTTGGTCTTGGGAACGATCCCAAACCGGTTTTTGTGGGCACTTTCTGTTTCCCTGTTTTTTATTTGCGGTTCGTAACGAATACCGTTATTATCAAGCCATGATTACATCATTCGCCTGTCGTGAAACAGAACTGGTTTCAGCGGACGATTTTCTCGCAGGCTTCCGCATGATATAACCAGAGTTGCAGAACGAAAAACTCCGCCTTATAAATCGAGCCATATCGTTAAACGACTTGCGCATTCCTCCCGCAAACCATCTGGAGGCATTAAAAGATGATCGTGCAGGACAACATAGTATCCGCATCAATGACCAGTGGAGAATCTGTTTTATTTGGAAGGACGGCAACGCAACCGATGTCGAGATAGTGGATTACCACTGAAAGGAACCAGGTATGACAAAACGAGACTACCCCCCCATACATCCGGGTGAAATACTGCTTGAGGATTTTCTGAAACCTATGGGTATCAGCCAGTATCGCTTGGCTCAGGCGATCCATGTATCCCCACGGCGCATCAATGAGATTATTCACGGAACACGCGGTATTACCGCTGACACGGCAATCCGGTTGTCCCGGTATTTTGGCACCAGCGCTGAACTATGGCTGGGGCTTCAAGCAGACTATGATTTGGAGCGGGCTAAGGAAAGCCTGAATGATGTAGTGATATTGCCATTGGCTGCATAAGGTCTTACCCTCTTATTTAAAGCATTTTAACTAAAGGCCTTCCGGATTTCGGAGGGCCTTTTTTGTGAAAAAAATGTTCTGTCTGGAATTGGATGACGTATTGTGTCGTATAGGTGTGGTAGGATTTCATGCATGCGCGTATGCGGGAAAAAAGTGTGGTTGAGGGGCGGTGTTACCGGGCTATTTCCAATACGAGAGTATCCATAAAGATAACTTAACACATGTTGAAAACGATGCAAATCGCTTTGGTGTTGAGGCTATTTCGTAGTTGCTTGATCAGAGCCGGTTTGCCGAATCTGCCCGCTGCATATTACCGAGCGGCCATATCGTGATCGACCTTCTTCAATGCGGAGTGGATTTCGTACGCGGAACTCTTGTTGCCGATTTCATAACAGGCTTTGCCCGCTTCGAAATACGCGTTTATACAGTTCGGATTGAGTTTGATGGCGGTGCGGAAGGCGTTGATCGATCCCAGCAGGTCTCCCTGCCTTTTAAGTATCAGGCCGATATTAAAATATGCGGTGTAGGAGTCAGGATTTATTCTGACTGCCTCCTGCAGATGCCAGAGCGCTTGCCGGATCCGGTTGTTCCTGAGCAGTTCGGCCCCCAGATTTCCCTGGGCAATCCAATTGTTTCTGGTGACGTCAAGGTCGTGCTCGAACAGGGTGATGCTGTCCCTCCAGTAGACCGTCTGTTTCCAGGTTGCGGCGGCCAGTGAGACCATGACCGCGATCGAGATCATGACTGCGATGATCTTCCCGTGGCGCCTTGCGGACAGAATGTCCGACAGGAACCATACCGCAATGATAAAGATCCCGATTGACGGAATATAAGTATAGCGGTCAGCTGTCGAATGGGCTCCGATTCTCACGAAGCCTGCCACCGGCGCTATTGTGATCAGGAACCAGAACCAGCCGGTCGTAACATACGGCATCCGGCGCCAGGCGAGGGCCGCCAGCAGGCTCAAGCCAAGGAGCAGGGCTGCGGCCCCGGCCATTATCCAGATTGGAAGCTCATGCACATATGGATATAGTGCGCCAAGGTCATCAGGCCAAAATATTTTGCGCAGATAGGTTGTATAGTTGACCAGCGCGTGGAGAGAATTTTCGATTACTGACGGGACTGCTGCTTCTGTGGTTGCTTCACCATTTCCATGGACGATATATGTGGTTACGCACGACGCGATTGACAGCAGCACGAAGGGTATTTTTTCCCGCAGGAGAGCCGGCAGTCTGTGCGAGTCGGCCTTGATGCCGGCAGGAAGATCGAAGCTGATACGGCGAAGAGGCCAGAAGTCGAGCAGCAGCAGGACGAAGGGGAGGCTGACCAGCATCGGTTTTGAGGCCAGGCCGCACAGGTAGAGGAATATGGCGGCCAGATAGGGATAACCGGCTCGACGTTCTGCATATGCGATGTATGACCTGATGGTAAGGAAAAAGAACAGGGTGCTGAGGACATCCTTGCGCTCCGCGGCCCAGGCGACCGACTCGACGTGCAGCGGGTGGAGGGCGAACAGAAGCGAGACTGCGGTACTGCGCCAGATACGGCCAGTCAGACGGATAAGAATCAACATCAGCAGCAATGCATTGGCTATGTGCAGAAACAGGTTTTCCAGATGGTGACCGAGAGGATTGCTGCCAAAGAGGGTCGTGTCGAGCATGTGCGACAGCCAGGTCAGCGGAAACCAGTTGTTGTCATAGGTTGCCGTCAGCGCCCATTTTATGGAATCAAGGCTCAGCCCGTTTTTGACATGTTCGTTTTCAATCAGGTACTTGACATCGTCATAACAGATGAGGTTGTTATACTGGACATTCCAGTAGGCAATCAGCGTTGACAGGCTGATAATGACCCCGGCAAGAATTATTTTGCTCTTGTCTGAAAGATTCATCTGCATTGACGATCCTCATTGAGTGCAAGTTTTATATTTGGTCGGTGTTTCTCCTGCTTTGGTCCGGTTCGTACCGTTTCAAAATAATCACGCAACGTAGCGTAACCGGAAACGTCTTCTTCAACGCCGGTTCCTCGTTCTCGGTGAATAATGATTATATTGAGACGGTGCCTCTGATATTGATACCAGCGGCTTACGATCAGAGATCTATTGTTGGAATTGGTGGAATATATTCATGGCGGGACAGCGTGCGCGGATAAGGTGGGTTGGTCGCCAGCTCCCTTAATTCAATTTATTTCATTATTATTAATGTGTCGGATGTAATCGTATACACCGCTAAACGATCCGCGTCAAGCGCGTTCTTGGTAGAGGTTGAAAAACTGCCTTCGCGCTGCTTCGTTTCGCTTGACGGACGGCCACATGTGTATTATTCTAACACGACAAAAGATGTCCTGTTATGTCCTGGAGGGGTAAAATGATTCAGATTACCTTTGGAACATCCGGCTGGCGCGGAATCCTCTGCGAGGATTTCACCTTCGATAATGTCAAGGTCGTTGTGCAGGCCATCGCCGATACCATCAAAGCATCCGGTGAAGGCGGCAAAGGCGTCGTGATCGGCTGTGATACCCGTTTCATGGGGCAGCGTTTTGTCGAGGCTTCCGCCCGTGTCCTGGCCGGAGCCGGAATCAAGGCATATATTTGCGAGCGTGATACCCCTACGCCGGTGATCTCGTATGAAATCTTGCGTCGCGGCGCGGCCGGCGCCATCAACTTTACCGCCAGCCACAACCCGCCCGAATACAACGGCGTCAAATTTTCGCCATCCTCGGGAGGTCCGGCGCTGCCGGAAACCACGAACGAGATCGAACGGCGCGCCAATGCGACGGTTGGAACCGCCTGCTACAAAGAGCTGCCCCTTGAAGACGCCGGCAAACAGGGTCTGATGGAAATGATCAACCCTCACGGCGACTATATGAAGTCTCTGGAACAAAAGGTCGATTTTGACGCCATCGGCGGCCTGGGAAAGGTTGCGCTTAATCCGATGTACGGCACGGCCCGTGGCTATCTTGACGAACCGCTCCGCAAACGCGGCATCCCGTACACCATCATCAATGACCGTCCCGATCCCTACTTCGGCGGCCATCCGCCAGAGCCGTCTGAGGCGCACATACCCGATTTCATCACCCTGGTCAAGAATGATCCCGATATCCGGCTAGGCCTTGCGACCGATGGCGACGCCGACCGTTTCGGCATTCTGGATGCCGACGGCAGTTACATCGAGCCGAACTATATCATCGCTCTGCTGCTGGATTATCTGATCCGGGTGCGCAAACTTGAAGGAGGGGTGGCCCGCTCTGTCGCGACCTCGCACCTGATAGATGCCGTGGCGAAGAAGCATGGCATCCCGGTCTATGAAACGCCGGTCGGTTTCAAGTATATCGGTGAGCTGATCAGCCAGGACAAGCTGGTCATCGGCGGGGAAGAGAGCGCCGGCCTGACGATCAGGGGGCATGTCCCGGAGAAGGACGGCATCCTGGCCTGTTTCCTGGTGGCCGAAATGGTGGCCCGTGAAGGGAAGAGTATCCGTGAACTTCTCGACCGGCTGTATGGTGAAGTGGGGCGTTTCGTCACCCGCCGCGACAACCTCAAGCTGTCGCCGGAGCTGGAAGCTGCCTACAGCAGCAAGATCAACGCGCTTCCCGCCGAGGTTGCCGGGACGAAGGTCAGGGACATAGTCAGGATTGACGGCACCAAATTGCTGCTCGATGACGGGAGCTGGATGCTGTTCCGCAAGTCGGGCACCGAGCCGGTCGTACGTCTGTATGGTGAGGCGGGCAACGATGCGCGCCTTGCCGAAGTGATGGCCGCAGGCAGAAAGTTTATACTGGGGTAAACTATTAAAACCCGATATTAACATGGATAAAGGGGATAAACAGGATAACATCTTAATAATACTCCGATTAGATCCTGTCCATCCTGTTCATCCCTGTAAAAATTTTTTTTATCAATAAGGAGATAAACCATGTGGGATTATACGCCGATAGTTAAGGACCATTTTTTGAACCCCCGTAATGTGGGGGATATACCCGATGCCGACGCGGTCGGCGAGGTCGGCAGTCTGGCCTGCGGTGATGCGCTCAAGCTCTATCTCAAGCTTGACGACAACAAGGACAAGATCGTTGACGCAAAATTCCAGACCTTCGGCTGCGCCAGCGCGATCGCCTCTTCTTCAGCCCTGACCGAGATGGTCAAGGGGAAGAACCTCGACGAAGCCCTGGCCATCAGCAACCAGGATATTGCTGATTTTCTGGGGGGGCTGCCGGAAGAGAAGATGCACTGCTCGGTCATGGGGCAGGAGGCGCTGGAGGTGGCTATATTCAAGTACCGCGGTCACGAAGCGCCCGTGCACAGTCACGACCATGATCACGGCCCGGCCTATCCCGACCAGGAGGGTACGGTCGTCTGTAAATGCTTCGGCATCACCGATATCTTCCTTAAGAAAGTTATCGAGACCAATCGTCTGACCACGCCGGAACAGGTGACTCACTTCACCAAGGCCGGTGGCGGCTGCGGCGGCTGCATTCCGAAGATCAAGGAACTGATCGATGAAGTGATGGGGACTCGTCCCGAGGAGCCGCGCAAACGCCCCGAGAAGCTCACCAACATGAAGAAGATGCAGTTGATCCAGGAGGTTCTGGAACGCGACATCCGGCCGCTCTTATGGGCCGATGGCGGCGATCTGGAACTGATCGATATTGACGGTTCAAAAGTGCAGGTTGCATTCCGCAAGGCCTGCGCCGGCTGCGCCTCGTCCGGCAACACCGCCCGCATGGTTGAAATCAAACTGCGTGATCTGGTCGCCGAGGATATCGTGGTAGAGGAGGTCTCGCAATGAAAGAGATCTATCTTGACAACAACGCGACCACCAAGGTTGATGAAGCGGTCTTCGAGGAGATGCGCCCCTATTTCTGCGAACTGTACGGCAACCCCAGTTCGATGCATTTTTTCGGCGGCCAGGTGCAGAGCAAGGTGACTGAAGCCAGGGAGCGAGTGGCCGATCTGCTCGGTGCGGCGCCGGATGAAATCATTTTCACCGCCTGCGGTACCGAGAGTGACAACGCCGCGATCCGTTCGGCGCTGGAAGTTTTCCCCGAGCGTCGCCATATCATTACGTCCCGTGTCGAACACCCGGCGGTTCTGACCCAATGCCGCAACCTGACCCAGAAGGGGTACCGGGTGACCGAGATCGGTGTCGATGACGCCGGGCGTCTTGACATGGAAGAATACAAAGCTGCGGTTGATACCGACACGGCGATCGTCTCGCTGATGTGGGCCAACAACGAGACCGGTGTGATTTTTCCGGTAGAGGAAGCGGCTGCCATTGCCAAGGCGAAGGGGGCTCTTTTTCACAGTGACGCTGTTCAGGCCATCGGCAAGATCCCCATAAACATGGCTGATTCGCAAATAGACATGCTTTCCCTCTCCGGCCACAAGCTGCATGCGCCCAAGGGGATCGGCGTGTTGTACGCGCGTCGCGGTACTCCGTTCCGCCCCTTTCTGGTGGGAGGCCATCAGGAAAAGAGCCGCCGGGCCGGTACCGAAAACGCCGCTGCCATCATCGCTCTGGGGAAGGCCTGCCAATTGGCCGGTCAGCATATGGAGGCCGAAAACAGTGTCGTCAAGGCGATGCGTGACCGCCTGCAGGACGCCCTGATGGCGGCCATCCCTCATGCCCGTATCAATGGCGGCGGCGCCGAGCGGCTGCCTAATACCACTTCGATCGCTTTCGAGTTTGTCGAGGGGGAGGCCATCTTGCTGCTGCTGTCGGAGTTCGGCATCTGCGCTTCGTCCGGAAGCGCCTGCACCTCAGGCTCGCTGGAACCCTCCCATGTCCTGCGGGCCATGGGTGTGCCGTTCACCTGCGCTCATGGGTCGATCCGCTTTTCGCTGTCACGTTTTACCAGCGATGCCGAGATCGACACCGTCATCCGCGAGATGCCTCCCATCATCGCCCGCCTGCGGCAGATGTCGCCCTTTGGCAGGGAATTCCTGAAAGGGAAAGCATAGTAGCTATCTGTCCCGGATTCAGCAAGGGCGACCATTTTGGCCGCCCTTTGTTTTTACTGGAGAATTAAGGAATATGCGGTAGAATATTTCATTCAGAGCCAGTAAACCTATAAACGACTTTTTGGTCCACGAAAGACACGAAAGACACGAAAAATTAAAGCTAAGAGCAAAACATCAATTCACCGAATAGGTTACCCCATGATGTTTAATTTTTTACTGATTTAGTTCGTGTTTTTCGTGCTGTTCGTGGACAATTGCTTTTTCTAGGGTAATTGATTTCAATCTGTTTTGATGGAGTTGATCATGGATATTAAAATACCCGAAGTTGGCGAATCGGTGCGCGAGGCGCTGCTGGCCAAATGGTTCAAAAAAAGCGGCGATGTGGTCAAACGTGATGAGCCGCTCTGCGAGATCGAAACCGACAAGATTACACTGGATCTGAATGCCGATGCCGCCGGGGTCCTTTCCATATCTGTACCCGAAGGCACGACGGTGGCGGTCGGTGCAACAATCGGCGTGATTGAAGAATCCGCAGCCGGTGAGGAAGCGCCCGTTACCGCTGCGGCAACAGCAGTGGCAGAGAAACATGTTGAACCGTCATCATCACCGTCATTGCGGCGTGAGATGCGCGAGAACAATATTTCTCCGGACGAGGTAGCGGGGAGCGGCAAGGGAGGCCGCATCACGCTGGATGACCTGTTCGCCCGCATCGAGGAAAAATCTAAAATGCCGCCTGCCTCACGGCCTGCCGCCATTGCCGAACCGGCCGCGATTGTGCCTGAGCGCCAAAGCGTGCCCCCTTCTCTTTCTCCGTCCAGCAGTGCAGAGTCGCCTGTTCAGCCTGTCGCGGCAAAACCGGTGCAGCCGTTGTCGGTGCACACGGAAGATTCGCTACCCTATTCATCGGATCGTGAAGAGCGCCGTCCGATGTCGCCGATTCGCAAACGGATCGCCGAGCGCCTGGTGGCGGCCCGCCAGCAGACCGCCATGCTGACTACCTTCAACGAGGCCGACCTGTCACGGGTCAATGCACTGCGCAGCAGCCATCGAGAGCATTACCTGCAGCGGCACGGGGTCGCCCTCGGCTTCATGCCTTTTTTTGTCAAGGCATGTATCGAGGCGCTCAAGGAGTTTCCGCTAGTCAATGCCAGTATCGACGGTGACGATATCGTCTATCATCATTTTTATGATATCGGTATTGCCATCGGCGGTGACAAGGGGTTGGTGGTGCCTGTTTTGCGTAATGCCGACCAGCTTAAAATCCACGAAATTGATCAGACTATTACCGCATTTGTGGAGAAAATTAAAACCAATCATCTGACGATCCCGGATATGGAGGGGGGCACGTTCACGATCAGTAACGGCGGCGTGTACGGCTCGATGTTTTCAACGCCAATTCTCAACCCTCCCCAGAGCGCCGTGCTCGGGATGCACGCGATTCAGGACCGGCCGGTTGCACGCGACGGGCAGATTGTCATTCGTCCGATGATGTATCTGGCGCTCTCCTACGATCACCGTATTATCGACGGCCGTGAGGCGGTCAGTTTTCTGAAGAAAGTCAAGGAGTATATTGAAGAGCCTGAAGAGCTTTTGCTTGAAGGATGATCTAAAAAAACTAGCCAGGATGAGACAGAGTCTGAAAATAAATAAATAATTCAAAAGCAATTGGACACGGATAAAATCTGATTTGAACGGATCTACGCGGACAAATAAAACCTGATATGAATTTTTAATCCGTGAAAATCCGCTCAATCCGCGTAATCCGTGTGCTATTGCCTTTGACTTATATTGGGACTAATCGGAGGAGGATTGACGCTAATGTCTGAAACAAAATTCGATTTAATTATTATCGGTGCCGGGCCGGGCGGCTATGTGGCCGCCATCCGCGCATCCCGGCTTGGCATGAAGGTCGCCGTAGTTGATAAACGCGCCGCTTCCGGCGGCGTTTGCCTTAACGAAGGGTGCATTCCCAGCAAGGCGCTGCTGGACTCCAGCGAGCTCTTTGCCATGGCTCGGGACAAGTTTGCTCTGCACGGCATTGACGTAGATCCTCCGCGCCTTAATCTGGATACGATGATGCTGCGCAAGGATGATGTGGTCAAGAAGCTGACCGACGGTATCGCCTATCTGCTCAAGAAAAACGAAATCGAGCGAATTCACGGCTCCGCCTTACTCAAAGGTGTCAATGCGGCCGGTCAGCATCAGGTCGAGGTGTCGCCGGCGGTTTCTCCGCCCGAATCGAGTGGTCAACAAGCTCTTCTTGAGCCAGCCCCCCATTCGACCGTTATACTCACCGCTTCAAAGGTCCTTTTGGCGACCGGCAGCGAGGCGTCCGCTCTTCCGGGTATCCCGTTTGACGGACATGTTGTTGTAACTGCGCGCGAAGCGCTCTCCTTTGGTCAGGTGCCGGAACATCTGATCGTGGCCGGAGGCGGTTTTATCGGACTCGAACTTGGTTCCGTATGGCGGCGCCTGGGCGCGCAGGTGACGGTGATGGAGATGCTGCCGCAGATCCTGCCGAATATGGATCGTCAGGTGGCCGATACGCTCTATCGCTCGCTGCGCAAACAGGGAATCCAATTCAAGCTGGGTACTCGTATTACCGGGGTGCGCCGGATCGGAGCCAAGGCGATCGTCCTGTTCAACCCCGGTACCGGCAGCGAAGAGGTCGATTGCGACAAGGTGCTGGTGGCGGTTGGACGACGACCATCAACAGAAGGTCTTGGTCTGGAGGAATCAGGTGTCACGCTGGATGATGCGGGGAGGGTGGTAGTCGATGATTCGTATCAGACATCACTGCCGGGTGTTTTTGCCATCGGTGATCTGGTTGCCGGCCCGATGCTGGCTCACAAGGCCTCCGAAGAGGGAGTCGCCTGTGTCGAGCGGATGGCGGGGATGCCGAGCAAGGTCGAATACGAGTACATTCCGGGAGCGGTCTATACCTGGCCTGAAGCTTCCGGAGTGGGAAGTACCGAGGAACAGCTCAAGGAAGCCGGCATTCCGTACCGTAGCGGCCGCTTCAATTTCGCCGCCCTCGGTCGGGCCCGCTGCATGGATGAAACGGAAGGTTTTGTAAAAATTCTTGCCCATCAGGAAAGCGACCGGGTGCTGGGTGTCCACATCGTCGGCCCTCGGGCTTCAGACCTGATCGCCGAGGCTGCTGCCGTGATGAGCTTTGGCGGCACGGCACGCGACATAGCCCTGATCTGCCACGCCCATCCGACCCTCCCCGAGGCTATCCGGGAGGCGGCGCTTGATGTCCATAAGGAAGCCATACACGCCTAAACTCGAATGTATTGGAGATCCGACATGCCAAAAAACCTGACCACCAAGATACTTGAAGCTCATCTCGTCGATGGCACACTGGTTCCCGGAACCGAGATATCAATACGTATTGACCACACCCTGCTGCAGGACGCCACCGGGACGATGGCGATGCTGGAGTTTATCGCCATGGGTCTGCCCCGCGTGAAGGTGGGGCTTGCGGCGCAGTATATCGATCACAACCTGCTGCAGACCGATTACAAAAACGCGGATGACCATGCTTTTCTCACCTCGGCGGCGATGAAATTCGGCGTGCATCTCTCCAAACCGGGCAACGGCGTCTCCCATCAGGTGCATCTGGAACGTTTCGGCGTCCCCGGCTTTACTCTCTTGGGTGCCGACTCCCATACCCCCACCTCTGCCGGGCTCACTACGCTCGGGATCGGCGCGGGGGGACTTGACGTGGCGCTGGCCATGGCCGGACATCCCTTCAATCTTCCCTGCCCGAAGGTTATGGGGGTCAAGCTTGTCGGTAAGCTGCCCGACTGGGTTTCGGGAAAGGATGTGATCCTTGAGTTGTTGCGGCGTCACACCGTTAGTGGCGGTGTCGGCAAGGTAATTGAGTATTATGGACCAGGCTTGGCAACGCTTTCGGCGACTGACCGCGCCACCATCGGCAACATGGGGGCCGAACTCGGGGCGACTTCTTCCATTTTCCCTTCGGATGAGCGTACGCGGGAGTTTCTGGTTTCACAGGGGAGGGGGGAAAGCTGGCAGCCGCTGGCGGCAGACGCGGGAGCTGTTTACGATGAGTACGACGAAATCGAGCTCTCCGCGCTGGAGCCGTTGATCGCCTGCCCCTCGTCGCCCGATAACGTGGTGCCTGTGCGCGAGGTCGCGGGGACAAAGGTTGATCAGGTTATCGTCGGCAGCTCGGTGAACTCGTCGTACCGCGATCTGATGACCGTCTGCCGGATCATGGAAGGAAATCGTGTCGCACCGGGAGTACATTTTCACGTCAATCCGGGGAGCCGTCAGGCGCTTGAGAACGTCGCCCAGGATGGCGGCGTTTTGATGCTGCTTATGGCCGGGGTCAGTATTCACCAGTCCGGCTGTCTGGGATGTATTGGCATGGGACAGGCGCCTGGAACCGATCAGGTGAGCCTGCGCACCTTTCCGCGCAACTTCCCGGGACGAAGCGGCACCAAGGGGGACAAGGTGTATCTCTGTTCGCCGGAAACGGCCGCGGCGTCCGGTATTTACGGTGTCATAACCGACCCGCGTAAATTGGGAGATGTCAGGTCTTATCCTGCCGTGCAGAATCCCGAAAAATATCTTCTGGACGATTCCAGTATAATCTTTCCGCTGGAGGACAGCTCGGCGGTCGAGATCAAGACCGGTCCGAATATTGTCCCGTTCCCGGATTTCGAGGCGCTGCCTGACTCCCTGCAGGCCGGGGTCGTTATCACGCTTGGCGACAATATCACGACCGATCATATCATGCCGGCCGGCAACAAGGTCCTGCCGCTGCGCAGCAATATTCCGGCCATCAGTGAGCATGTCTTCGAACAGGTGGACCCTGAATTTCCCGCTCGTGCACGGGCCGCCGGAAACGGTATCGTCGTTGCCGGCGAGAACTACGGGCAGGGCTCTTCCCGCGAACATGCCGCCCTTGCGCCCCGTTATCTCGGGATTCGCGCCAAGATAGTCAAAAGTTTTGCCCGCATTCACAAGGCCAATCTGGTTAATTTCGGCATACTGCCGCTGGTTTTCAGGAATCCGGCCGATATCGATCTGTTCAAGCAGGGGGATCAGGTCTCGTTTCCTGATATTCGGCACCTCGTCGAGAGCGGAGCAACTGAAATTCCGGTGGTCGTCAACGGCAGGGAAATCGTCACATCACTTGATATCTCCGACCGTCAGCGTCAGGAACTCCTTGCGGGCGGTACGCTGAATTTTGTGAAGCAGAATCAACTCTGAAGGAGCCCGAATGTCGAGGTCGGCCCGTAAAACCAAGATTGTGGCAACAGTCGGTCCGGTAAGTTCGTCGCCGGAAATGATCCAGAGATTGATGAAGGCCGGCGTCGACATATTCAGGCTGAATTTCTCTCATGGCGAAAACTCCCAGAAGCTGGAACTGATCCGGATCATCAGGCAGGTTTCGGATAAGCTGGGGCGTCAGGCCGGCATCCTTGGTGACCTCCAGGGGCCTAAGATCAGGACCGGCAAGATGGCAGGAGAGGGAATGGCACTTGTAAAGGGGCAGGAAGTGGTTATCACCACCGATGACGTGCTTGGCGGTGACGGAATCATTCCGACGATATATCGCTCTCTGCCGCACGATGTGCATCCCGGTTCGAGAATCCTGCTGGATGACGGGCTGCTGGAGCTGAAGGTTGTAGCGCTTGAAGGAGAACAGGTGCGCTGTCTGATTGTTACCGGCGGACTGCTCAAAAACAACAAGGGGATCAATCTTCCAGGGGTGAATGTCTCGGCACCCTGCCTTACCGAAAAAGACCTGATCGATCTTGATTTTGCCCTTGAAGCGGGTGTCGATTTCATTGCACTTTCATTCGTTCGCACCGCCGAAGATATTGAAGAAATAAAGCAGCTCATTGCTGCCAAAGGAAAAGATACGCCGGTTGTGGCAAAAATTGAAAAACCGGAGGCGCTGCGCAACTTCAAGAAGATCCTGGAAGCGACCGATGCCGTTATGGTGGCGCGCGGTGACCTGGGTGTCGAAATTGAACCGGAAAAGGTGCCGATCTATCAGAAAAAGATCATCCAGGCCTGCAACAAGGCCGGTAAGCCTGTCATAACGGCGACCCAGATGCTGGATTCGATGATCAGGAACCCTCGTCCGACCAGAGCCGAGACTTCCGACGTCGCCAATGCAATTATTGACGGCACTGATGCGATCATGCTTTCGGCAGAAACTGCTTCAGGCGATTATCCGATAGAGGCGGTCGAGACGATGGATCGTATTGCCAAAGATGTGGAAGGCGCCGATTTACACGTCGCAGATGGGCATTTTAATGCGGTAACGACCACAGCACAGGCTGTTGCCGAATCGTCATGCCGGACCGCCGCAACACTCAAGGCGAAGGCTATTGCTGTATTTACCCGGTCAGGCGGCACCGCTGCCCTTATATCCGCTTTCCGTCCGTCAACTCCGATTATCGCCTTTACCGCGTCGCCTGAGATTCACCGCAGGCTATCAATTTACTGGGGCGTGCAATGTACCAGCGTTGGAATTATGGAAAATACCGATCAACAGATTCATGAGGTGGAGAAAAAAATGTTGGCAACAGGTTTTCATAACGGAGAACTTGTTGTAATTACCATGGGCATCCCTATTGAAACCCGTGGTTCAACAAATCTTATGAAAGTACATAAGCTGGGAACATACGGGTATTACGAAGTTTTCTAGGAATGCTAATAGCCGTTCTCCGATTTATTTTGCTCGGTCATCATTTTTATTTTGACAGGGCTAAATTGTTTATGATAGAAAGCGAGTCCCTTTTGGAACGGAAGTTTTGTCCGGCGGGGTGTTCTTTTAAAACTTAAGTCGGTTCGAAAAAAAGATTGTCGCCGGAAAGAAAGTTGTTGACAGTCTAAACCGATTTGAGTAT
>WNGL01000084.1_pt1 | contig 99632 bp, 162 predicted proteins | sample 5400591 | NCBI WGS metagenome assembly WNGL01 (sample SAMN13153377, study PRJNA577476) | soil metagenome | isolation source: 80 cm soil or saprolite under Garry oak tree replicate 1 | place: USA:California | collected 2016-06-15 | reverse complement strand
ACAAACGGGCGCAGGTTCGCAACCCTCACCCTCTAATCATGGGTGGCTAGAGGATACGACCCTTATCGAGGGAAACCACTTTCAAAGTGGCACTTGGACCTGGACTGTTGAACTTGAGACAACTACCACAGGCACCTTTACCTGTGATATCCACTGTCGAGCCTATCAGCGTTCAAGCGGGGGCACCTACACACTCATTGCGGAGGGCATCGCCACCAGTCAAACAATTATAAGCACAGCCTATACACAGTTTACGGTTACGGCTAGCGGGGCTTCTGCAAGTAATACCTTTGCCACCGGAGATAAAACCTATACAGATGTAACTCTCAATATCACCACAAATAGCACAACTGGCAATGTACGCGTCCACATGTCAAGTAGTTCCACGCTTGGTTATACAAGCGTTTCAATAACAACCCCTGGTTATATCAGTACTACCACCTCTACCAGAACCATTCCTGCCGCTATTGCTCTCGTGAGCACACCAATAAGAACCATTCCTGCTAATGCATCACTTCTAGCGCCGACAAGTATACGAACCATTCCCGCATCAGCCTCTCTTATATTCACAAGCACGCGCGCTATCCCGGCGTCCGCATCCTTGCAAACAAGTGCTGTATTTTACGCATCGAATGTGGCTTCCGCCATAGGTGGACTAACTCAATCTGATCAGATGTCTCAGGTTTCAGGTGGGACAGAAACAAGTTTCACCGTCACTGCTCCGAGCTCGGGCACGAATGCTTATGTGGAATTGACAAGCCAGGGAGGAACACCAGGATCAACGTCTGCCCTTCCAGCGCCAACCGGCAAGGGCTGGTCTATCTCATTGGCAGGTAATACTATCGTTGCCGGTTCCTGGTCGGGTATTTTCACGCTGTCCAAATCAGGAACAAGTATGAGCGGCGGCGCGGTCTATGCTCGTTGGTCCCGGCGTACAATGGATGGTACATATTATCCAATTGCCATCTCTTCAATTACCAGTCAAACATTCTCAACTACGAAAACAACCTATACACTTCCATCAGTTTTGGCTTCGCTCTGGCAATTTGTCGCAGGTGACACTTTGTATATGGATGCGTTTGTACTTAATACCACGACGGCCTGGGCAAGCAACGTTTTCACTATCTATGTTTCTAACAGTGCAAGCCAAGGCGTATATAACGATGGCACCACCATTGCGCCTACGATGATTAGTACGCCTGCAGGTCTTTCAAATCTCGTTGGGGCATCTAGTTTCCAGAGTGGCAGTGGGGCTCCCGTGCGCGATCAGTCATTCACACTTGCCGATGCGCTCGACCAAAGATCGATCCTGACACTTACCGTCGAGGATACTGCTGGTACGCTGTCCTATCAGCGCGGTATGCCTGTCATGTTCTCAGACTCAAATCAAGGGTTGCTCTACACCGGCTACGTCAATTCTGACAAAGTGAGCAAACCGGCTGCTGGTGGTGCAGCACAACTTGAGCATCAACTAACGATAATGGACCATCACTATGATGTTGATAAACGGGCCAACGAGACGAACTACCTCAACTGGACTGCTGGCGATATGGTGTGCGACTTTGCGCAACAGACACTTAGCCAGGAGGGCATTACAGGGGCCTTCGCGTTAGAGTCCGATTATACACCGGCCACATTTGGACAGGGTACGTTAAGCGGCACCGTAGCGACTACAACCACTACACCGTTTGTCTATGCACCCAATACGGCGACCCCACCAATCACATCGAATACAGGGGATTTAGAGTTGGTGCGTGCCGGTACACAATTCATGCTGACTGAGAGTGTTACCAGTGACTTTAGTAGTGGCACATTGACGAATATGACTGCTAGCAACAACATGCTCACGCCAACAACTCAGAGTGCTTTGAAACTTGAAGCTCTCCTTTCCCCGGTTGCAACTGCGCAAAATCAAATTTCACAAGAGGGCACATCCGGTGCTTCTTCTCCCTTTACAGGCACCGCAACAAGTGGAGAATATTTTGCAAACCTTGCTTACATAAGGATCTGGTCTGGAAGTATGACCGTTGGGACGAACGATACCTTTAATTATGACTTCTGGATTTCTTCAACGAGTCCTGAATTCTTAGCCGGAATGGATATCGAATTTAGCGATAAGTCATTTCTGTCCGATCACATCGGAACGCTTTGCTTGAACAATTCAGTTGCCATTTATGATCAAAATGGTGTCAGCGTAGATTGTCTGCAAGATTTGAGCGGACATGCCAAAGATACATGGTACACACGTAATATCACGCTTACTGGACTAAATGGAAAAACCATCACAGCTGTTGATATATTCCTGGCAGGTTCGAGTTCTGGAACCTACACCGTGTATGGGAAAAACTGTTATCTGGGGAGTCAGAGTGGTAGTCCATTTTTTGGCGTAAGCGCCACGGCTCCACAACTCAATCCACCTCTACTGCAATCAGTATTTGGAGGCTACGTTTCTAACTCTATTACCACATCTGTAGTACAGGTCTACGATCCATTAGGAAGTTATAGGATTTCACCGGCACACTCTCTATCAGGGGTAGGGCTTGTACAGAATAGTAATATTACATGGACTGCCAGTCTCCCGACATCAGGCGCGCCTCAAGTAACTTATCCACCGGGTACAACAGCAGCAACCACATCAAGCGGTGGTGGGATAAGTCCAGGCATGGTATTATTTGCCTCCTACGACAACACAACATGGCTCACATGCCAAAACTCTCAAGCCCTTCCTGGTTTGCCCGCTGGTGGCAATGTGAGTGGGTTATCTTTCTATCTTCGCGAACAATTTGCTTGTGGCTCTGATCCTTCTGCTATCCCATCTCTCGAACAAGTGCAGATCACGATTAATAGTGCCGCAGCTCAGACAGTGAGTGATATTGTTACGACATACGGTACAAGCACAGAGTGGAATACGGGTACTCAGCTACTCATCGGACCAAATTCAAATGGAGATTTAACGCTTACTGGAACTGCCAATGCTATTGCCTCATCATGGAGCGGTACTCCCTCGCTTTCGCTCCAGTCATTTTTTGCCGGATTTGCCAACTCTGGAACACAAGCAGCTTCAGGAGGAGTCTATTCAATGACTCCTGGTGCAAACTCTGGTACTAACCCTCTAGGAACGTGGTGTCAGTCTCGTTTTGATTTTGCAGGATATATTCTGGATGGAACTATCGAGGCCGATATAAAACTGAGTACATCAAGCTTCTATTGTGATACAGGCATTATTTACCGGCAAACTGGTTGGGGAAATGCCAACTATCATATGGCCTACTACGTAGCAATCTCTCAGGCGAACACGCTAGTCGTCGGCTTTTCAGATAATAGCTGGAATAATAGTACCGTTGGATCGTTTACCAACATAGCCCAAGTAACGAAAACGATAGCCGCGAATACGTACTATCACATAAAGCTTGTGGTGAAAGGAAACAGACATACCGTTTACTTTAATCATTCAAGCACACCTGATATAGACGTTTTAGATAATACCTACCTATCTGCCGGACAAGTGGGTTTTCGCTGCGCTACGAATACGACAAACTCGTTTACAGCGAGTATTGAGAACTTTTCAATACTCGCGTCAACATCTGGCATCTGGACTTCCCCATCTACCTCGTTAGCATCATTGGGAACATGCGGATACAATCAAGTGTGCTGGTCGGATTTGGATGGTACAGGCCATCCAGAAACTGCTGCGATTGTACTTGCCTCTATTGATAATGGATCATCCTGGCTACAATGTACAAACGGCGCTGAAATCCCCCAATTATCAAGAGGAACTACTGTTTCAAGTGTCAATCTTGTTTTCCAGATAATCCTTTCTAGTTCAAAGCCGCCCATCTCAACGCCGATTATTATGGGTCTGTATGCTCGTGTCTGTGGGAATTATGGCACTGTCTCCGGTACGCGCATCAGTCCTGCTCTCTCACTCTCGCCAGTTGGTTATGTTTCCAGCAACAATGTGGCGTGGAATGCCAACATTCCCACAAACACCAGCCTGACTGTACAGACCACACAAGACCTCTCCACTTACCATACGGTAGGGAACAACGGAGCCGGTGAGGCGCTGACATACTGGGCGAATCAGCCAGCCAGCACGCAGGACTTATTCAATAGCAACACCAGCGCCAGCTATACCAACATCAGCAAGAGCGGTGGAAGTGCTGCAACTGTTACCTATGACACAACCAATAGCCGTATAACGCTCTCAGGTGGTTCTGGTGGGCTCTACGTTAACAACTCTATCTCTACGAGCGATGTGGATCTGCTCTGTGATATGGACGAATCTGACGCAGGTGGACTAGTATGGCGCGAAGTAAGCACAACGAACTACTATGAGCTAGGTGTCTACGATGCTAGCTCTAGTGGCGGTTTTACCAATCAACTACGACTCTACAAAGTAGCCAGTGGCACACGGTCATTAATTGGAAGCGCTTCCACTATCACGTTTACCAGGGGCACATTCCACAGAATCAGAGTGACAATGCAAGGAGGGCTGATCAGCGTCTATTGGGACGGCACCTGCAAACAGTCATACCTGGACACGTCGGCGCTCGGTTCCGGCGAGTGCGGATTGCGCAATGACGGCGGTACATCACGCTACTACCAGTTATGGATACAGCCTTTAGGCTCCAATTTAACCGGGCAAGTTTTATACACAAAAGTCACCATGACGACAAGTGACCCATCCATGATGCCTCAACTCTTTACTCTCGTGGCCTGCGTGAGAGGCCCATCTATCGGCACCGGGGCGACAGTTTCACAGCTTCATCCGATCACTACACCGTTTGCTGCGTACTACTCATCTGAAATGGACAATCTTGTCCAGATGAGCGGAGACTATTACTGGTACGTGGACAAGTGGCGGCAACTGCACTTTGGACCGCGTTTAGCACGTCCAGGGGCATTCCCAGTGCAAAGCGTTGCGGACCCGGCGAATAGCAGCGGGTATCTCCTTTACCTACCACAAGTGACGGTCCTCTCTTCGGCTGATATTTTCCGCAATGAACAGGTCATCACTGGCGTAACTGGACTCGTTAGCCCACCAACTGAGATCAAGGTGGCTGATGGAAGCACTACATCATGGACGCTTGGGTATCCTGTCTATAGCGCGCCGACCATCCTCGTAAATGGACAGGGGGCGACGGTCGGGTATCAGGGTGTAGACAACAACCGGCAGTTCTATTGGCAGCCGCTCTCATCGAGCATCTCGTACGATAGCACGCTTCCTAAACTTCCTGCTGGCACTATTCTCTCTTTCACATACGTCGGCACTTCTAGCGTCAATGTCAACCTCGAGAATAGCGGCAGTCAGGCAGCACAGGCCGCGCTTGAAGGCAATAGTGGCATCGTTGCGCAAATCCAAACTGCGCTCAATAGTACAGCAAGTGGTATGACCACCGATCAGGCAACAGCGTTTGGAAATGGCCTGCTCACGAGGTACGGTAGCAATAGCACGATTGAGTTGGTGGGGACGACGTTGTATGCTGGACTTGCGCCGGGAACGACAGTGGGACTCATGTTACCAGAGATAATGTCTATCTTTAATTCTCAGGTGCCAATTGTGAAAGTTACAACCACTGGATACCAGGGACAAAACGGAATAATTTATTTATACAGCGTGGACGCCACAACAGGCCCTAATCTTACTAATTATGCACGAGTGTGGTTCTAGCTATAATATGTACAATACATGCATTATATGATTGTTTACTTTAATCATATAATGCATGTTACATGAGGAACAAGGGATGCAGCAGGACCAATCGACACTAACTTTTCGGATTGAGGCACTCGAAAAAATGGTGCAGCAGTTACAGAACCAGTTACAACAATATGTGCCCGCCAAAGAGAACGAGCTGCAGCTTCGAAGCATTCGTGAAACGGTTGAGCGGATCGAGCGCGAGGTCAGTAGCGCCAAATCACAACTGACCGATCTCAACACAAAACTAGCCGATTCAGAAGTTGAGGCACAAAAACGTGACTCGGCACTGAAGGAAAATCAAAACCAGATGCAAATACGTGTCCTGGCTGGCATCGTCAGTATTTTCATAGCGATTCTTTTGAGTATTATCGGAGCCTACGCGGCCCACGTGTTGCACTAGATAACCGTATTGCATTAAATAACCAAGGAAGGTAACAATATGTGATGATCAAATTACTCAGTACACCTCAAGGTTTCCTGGCGTTCGTCCGCATCATCGAAACGCTCGCATTCGTGGCTGTTGGTGCCATCATGATATTTCAAGCTATTCCACTCACCATCTCCAACAACGATGCTATCCTCCACTACGCTACGCTACAGCAGTCCATCTCGCAGCGTATCGCCAAAGACGCACTTATCCTGCAATACGGGCCAGCAGACAACAATGCTCAGGCAATCAGCGAACTACAGAACATGTTGCCGACATGGGAGAGTGATCAGGCCAATCTACAGAACAGCAACCTATCTGGCACCGCACAAACACTACTAATCTCTTCTACCACCAACTACGTGAGCATCGACGCTGCGGTCAGGGCTATTCTTGCGCATCCTCAAACGATTGATATCGTCCAGACGCAGATTATCCATATGCAAGAGCGACCGTATTTTCTGGCTATCTCTCAGGTCGCCAATGAACTACTGCAGCAGGAGTACAGCAGTAGAATCACGATCACTGTCTTTGGTGAGTTGGCAGGTGGAATCTTGATTGTGATTAAGATCACGTTTGTGGTGACGGTAGAGGTTCTGGCGAGGAGATATCTGAAGAGTGAGCAGGGGAAATAGAAGAGCCGCTTCTCACTACTGAAGCGGCTTGTAGACTAGCGTGGGCATTGTGGTTGCTCAAGCGTATGGTAATGGCTCGCCCGTCTCAGGATCATTGCCGAAGCCATCACAATTACAGTTGCCTTTGCCATCATAGGCGGAGTGACAGTAACTACAAGTAGGCGTATGACCTCCACCAAGCCCATCGCAAACACAATTGCCCTGATCATCAAAACCGTGTTTACAATAACCACAATAATCAACCCCTGGCTGCATCTGATAGTCCATAGGCTTGCCAGTGGGGACCATGCCACCCTCTAATGTTGAGAATACTTCGTATCGCTGTGCTTCACTATTCCATTGACCTGACATCGTTTCTGTCCTTTCTTTGCAGCTTGGCTGCGTTCAAAATCCTTGATCGTACAACAGCGCCCGTAGCGCCATATTCACAACAACATCAGTACTCGTTTTTCGCTCCTCAACCATCTCACGCAGACGTTCCATCGTGTGCGGCTGAATGTAGCAGCGCAATTCTGTATTAAGCGGCTCGTTCTTGCGTTGGTGCAACTCAGCTTCTGAGGCTATGAACTCAGCATCACGAAACAATTCGTCGTTACTCATGGTTCAAGCACCTCTTCTTGCAACCACTCCATCTCAATTTCTTGAATTCTTGCCGCACTTCTCAGCTTTTTGAAGCCATTGCCATACAAGACGTTGACTTTTTGCCCTATCCACTCAGGATTGCCATCACCAGTATAGTGGCCTTGCCTGGCACTAAGATACTGATGCACTATCCGGCCATCTTTGACATAGACAATCTGAGAACCGAAACCATCATCAATGCTACGTTCGTATACAGCAAATCCTTTTTGCCCTTCTGCTTCTGGCATACCCAGACCCCTCCTAACCTGTTGTTCAATGAAATCGCTGCGCTGTTTCTCTGGATACTGTTTTTCCAGTTCTTCGACTGTAGACTCTTCTAACATTACATTAATGCGCTGTTTTCTGTTTGCCATATTTCTTGCCTCACTTTGTTTCACATTCATCTGATGTCTACATCATACAATGTGTACACACTGTTGTCAAGAGGTTTTCACACTAATAGTTCGCACTCTCTCAAAATTGCCCTCTCATCCCTCACTCTCCACTTTCTCGCTACAATCATTCTGACAAGCCATCTCTGAACGGTAAGCTAATCAGTCGTCACAACTCAGCAAGGTCGTCTGTTGCTCATCCTGACGCGCCGTTTTCGGTTGTGTACGCGCCGGTAATTTGCTATAATGTTCGAGGCAACAACGCCCAACTACACATCTACCGGCTACAGCAAGGCAACCATCCCCCATGCTCGGTTGCCTTGCTCCCCTCAATCTGCTACACTGCCCATGGGTCCGCTACTTTATTGTTTGCTACGACGATGCTATCAAGCGGACCACGGCCCGGTATTTTGGAATGCTACCGGGCTGTCCAAACAGACGAGCCCGTGAGCCACCAGCGAAAACGCAAGGTGGTTTTTTTGTTTATATAGAGGTGCCGCATTGAAAATAGTTAATGGTTGGATTGACACAGCTACCGAGATTGATTATGGCAATAAGAGTATGGACCGGCAGGGCTATAAACCAACCCACGTGTGCCTACACGGTACGGCAGGAGGCACCAGTGCGGAGGCCATCGCCAACTTCTTTCGAGATACGGCTGATGCAAGTGCTCACATCATCATCGGTACAGACGGTGAAGTGGTTCAGGGAATTAGCATGGATGTAGCGGCCTGGTCCAATGGATTGATTGATCAACCTACAATGCCCTGGCCCGCCAACATCAACCCAAACTACTACACTATTTCAATCGAGCACTGCAAGGCCTCAACGAACAATAGCGATCAGCTCACTGAACCACAAAAGCAGGCTTCATTCCAGGTCATCCAGGCAATTTGCGACTACTACGGCATAGCAAAACGGCGTGGTGACCTACAATCGGGTATTGTGTCTCATGCCGACTTCGATCAAGTCAATCGTGCCAGATGTCCAGGTCCCTATCCGTGGGACGAATTGATAGCCTACCTCGGAGGCTCACAATCAGCAGGAGGTGACACCGTGTTAGACATTAGCCAAGCCAGCCAATACTTCATTGATACCGGGACCACAAAAGACACCAGATGGCACTGCAAGTCCACTGGCTTCGATATCGCCTTCGGCATCCTGACCTACTATCGCACCTGCACCGCTACCGGGCTGAACGGCCTCTCTCAATTCGGATTGCCTACCAGTGGTGAGCAAAAGATGCCAGGGTACAAGGCAGTGACGCAGCAGCATTTTGAGCGTGGAATTATCGCCTATGATCCGCAGAAAGAAATGGATAGCGTACCAGGGATTAGCGGTCCCTGCTATCCGGCTCACATTGACAAGCAATCGTCCACAACGACCCCTACAACCCCCATTGTGACCATCAATACCCAGGCCGCCATTACCACGTTACAGGGTCTTCTACCAGCGCTACAATCGGCTGGTACGGCTATACAAACCGTTATCAAAGACCTGGAGCCGTCGTAGAGAGGAGACATCATGGACTCATTCATCCAAGAACTACCCGCACTTATTATCACACTCGCCGTTCTCGCAATGGCAACCGTACTCATCATCATTGCCCATGTCAACGTGAGCGATGCCCTGGCTATCGTCTCGCCAGTTATCGCTTTTTGGTTTATTGGAGGCGCTTTTAAATGGCAACCAGGGTCAGCACCACCACAGGCCCGGCAATTGCCACCAACGAATGCGAGTGGCCCTCCAGCGTGAGCCTTGGATTTCATTACAGCGCTACACTGTACATGTAATGTTTACAAAGCAGCGCTTGTCTGCCTACAAGCATCGCGCTGGACACACAAACATTCGGCGCTTCCTGGTTGCCTGATGGCAGCAGGGACGCCGATTTTTCGATTCACCCCTCTTCAGTTGGCGCTCTCTCAGGTCCGCACTCATCGAACAGCGCCCTCAATCGCTCATCCTGTGGATATGCTGGCTGCTGTGGTCGCATCTTGCGTTTCCTTGCAGCCCACAATTCAAATGCTTCGCACATACCAGCGTTACTGCCTGCTACTCTACGCACATCCTCTATGGCTTGACGTATCACTGGCAAGTCCTTTGGCATAATTGGTTCTAGATCGGCTGTAGCCCACCAGAACACGTCGTTGACAATTACAAAGAACTCGACACCACCAGCCTCCTTACAGCGCCAGAACAGCATACTATAGCAATCTGTCTCGTCCAGCGAGAAGAGGCGTAACACATCAAGCATAAAGCGTTCTTGCTCGCTCACCATCCTTCTTTCTCCGGTTCGTGCCCTGGCAGATAGTGTTTCCAATCTTTCTCAGCGACACTCACACGACGAATGAAAGTCGCACCACAGGCTTCACAACGATACGTCCCTCTATCACCCTCTTGCGATAAAATCGGAAACGGGCCAACAGAACACATATCGTCATGAAAAAGATAATCAAAGAGATTGAAGTCCCTACCAGTTCGTTCGGCCTCATCCATCAACTTGAGATAACCACGCAATTTTATTTTTTGTTCTTCAGTAACTTCTATGTGAGTAGTTGGCTTCTTTTCTTGTTCGCTCACTGTTCACTCTCCTCTTTCGGCCATAATGCCTCGTATACTTGCCTCGCCTCTGCACTTTCATCACCCATCAGCGCAACACGCATCTCACCAAACGCTTTGAGTTTCATCGGCGTTATGGGCTGGTTCCGTATAGCCCATAGCCAACGTTGCGCGACTGTGTTACCCGCATCAGCCAGCATTTGTAATTCACTGGTCCCTGCTGCTATAAGTTCTTCAATTGAATTGACTTCCTGACTCACTCTTTCACCTCTGCTATCGTTGTCTCTGCTACTTTTCGTGTACGCTTCAGCAGTTCTTCCCTCGTCCAGTAGTAGGTCATATCACCGGGAAAGGCTGGACTGCACCGATTTGGCACAAATTTGATACGCATCTTTCCATCAGGGCTGGATGGTGGGTCCATTTCAGCTAAGATCATCGGCTCCCATGTGTTCGCCTCTTGTTGCCGGTTAAACGCTAGCGCTTCAATATTGCCCGTCATTAGGTCGATAATGTGACCCCAATTCATGCTTTCACCTCTCAGGACACCATCACGGCGTCAACCACCAGTAACAATGATTGCTTGAACTCTGCGAATAACATATCCATACGTTTACTTCTCTCAGTTATGCCATACGCGTGAATCAGTTTACTATAGAACTCCTCCTCGGTACATCCGGTATGCTGGAAACACCATACCAACTCATTCACACACACAGTCTCATCCTCCCCAAACTCACTTGCTGTGTCAACCATCCACATTTGCATATCCACTGGCAACGACGCATGTTCGCGGTGAATGGCTTGTGCTGGCTCTGGCGTTTCTGTCGGTCCTGGCATATGGAGCACCCTTTTAGTCTCGCTGTGGGTGATTGGGCCGATAATCACGCGTATCTTCGAAAATGATCGGCGTTACTAAGCTATTGTCGGAGAGGCGGGAGCGAATACGCTCGTCAAGTTCTTGCAATCCTTTAATGCTAGCTATAATAATCGTTGGCAAACCTGAAATGTAACGATGATTAAAAAGTTGGAAAAGCTTTTCTGTTACCCACGGTGAACCTTGTTGCATTCCCAGGTCGTCTAATACCAGTACTTCAACCTCTTTTATCTGCTTGAATGTTTCATAGTAGGTAGATGTTGAGCGCAAGAAATCTAAGAGATCAGGGACAGAATAACTTAATACACTCGCTCCTCTTTCTTTGCACTGCTTGGCTATAGCCGTTGCTAAGTGTGTTTTACCACAACCGGATGGCCCTACCAGGAGTAACCAGCCGTCCGGGTCACGGGCGTACTCAGCGCATTCCTGAAATGCTTCTTGCACACCGGGGACGCGCGGATTGAACGTTCTAAAACTGTTACGTCTGAATGGGTCTATGAATTGTTCAAGTGATACCTGCTCTTTTCGGTTATGAAAGTACTCATGGCAGGGCTGGCATAACGTGGTCAGGTCGTTTAAATCTTCGTCTCCACGTCTCTCGTAAGTGCGATGGTGCACATTTAATTGCTCACCGCCATTGCACACTCGGCATCGGTGCTCATCTCGTATTAAGATTTGCTGGCGTTTGGCTGCCCACTCTGGCGTTTGTAGGTATTCCTGATAGGACATGGTTCGCAACTCTTGAATACGCTGTTCGTTTCTGACGGCGTGCGTGTTCTTAGGCGGTTGTTTCCTGCCTACAATGAGTTTCTGTCTCCGTCTCATCTTTCCTTACCTTTCATGCTGATACGTTGATAGACGTATGAAATAGTTTGCATTTCTTATGAAGACAATGTAGCAAATAAGAACTTTTATCTGAAAAACCTAATTGTTGTACTTGCTCTAATGTTGCTCTATTTGTCTCTTCTTTTGCTGTATCGTACTTTATCCGAAACATAGCCATATCAATATGACCCTTCTCCTCGTTGTATATCTGCGTGATTGCCTCTCTAGTGTCTTTGCTTAGATGAGCCTCACCGAATGCGTTAGATGTTCTTGTGATGTCAGCTTTGAAGGAAAAGGATAACTCTTCCCTCTGTGGTGGTTCCGGTTCCTGATCTTCAATTTCAAAAACTGGAGACGGTCTTTCTTTTTCTTTTATTTGTCTTATAGGTCTTATATAGTCTTGTGCAGAGTTTGAGCGTGCGTCGTCAACACGGTTGTTGCCCCTGTCAACGTTCTTGTTGACGTGGTCAACGGGTGTGTTGTTGTCGTCAACATAGGTGTTGCCCTGGTCAACAGTGGAAGGGGTACTTTGTGTGTTGACCACGTCAACACCGGCACTCACAACGATTTCAATATCACGAGGATTCACGGGCCTCCCCATCGGCATACGGTGTGTCTCACTGAAGGTAAGATTGTCCTCCCAGAGCTTTCTAAGATGAATGTAGAGGTACGTTTGCGGCTTTCCTGTGGGTTGCCCATTGATGAAATCAATGGGTCGGGCGTCAAGGATTGTGACATATCCTAACTGCTGCAAGCGATCTAGTGCACCATCTCGCTTGTCCTTGCCTGCCCTCTTACGCAGTGCTGTATGGTCAATCCCAGTGATCGTGGCTATCTCTCTTAGTGACAACTTATATGGGCCTTCTAGCTCGTCTAGGGTCCAATTGGGATGCATCCCAACATGACAGTAACTTACCAGGGCGAGCAATGCCCATCGGTCTTGTACCGCCCCGTGGGGGAACCCATAGAGGATGATATTGGGGCAACGCTCAAAGAACTTGATGAGTTGTTCCTGCGTGGGGATAATTGCACTTTCCATAACAACACCTCGTCTATCTCAAAAATACAAAGAGGGCTGGTACATCGTTTGTACCAGCCATGGAAAACTAAGCTACAGGATGAAGTTGTGCCAATTCATCAATGTGAGAGCAGAAACCGCATTGTTTACCCTCTAGAGAGCTACAGGCATAACGGTGATGGCGCTCTGACCACTTGCACACGTAGTAATAGCCGGGAAACTTTTTGGCTGAGAGGAGATGAATTGTGATAGGCCCTGTCAGGTGAAATACAGTGGCGTGCTTGACTTCTTTGGTCATACAGTGAACGTAGCAAACTTTCAGGTTGAGTACATCGGGCGAGGAAACAATTACATGCTTCTCTGTGGTGTCCATCTCTACCAGTAGGACGTGGTAACTGCGAGGGATGAAGGGTTCGATGCTGACGATTCTGGTTACTGCAGGTTGCCCGGTTGCTGCTTGATTAACAATCTTTTGCATGATAGAATTCTCCTAGATGAAGCTTTGGTTTTGCAGACCGAGGGCTTCATCACTTGAGCTAGGGCCTTAGTTGTGGAAACTAAGGCTTTATTTCGGCTGATCTTCAGACATATCAGAGATACATCTTGACAATCACAATTATACCTGTTATACTTCGTTTTGTCAATGGTGTATCACAGATATATCTGACATAGGAACATAAGGGAGCATTTATTGACAGTGTCGTACTCGGTAGATACCATAGGCATGCCACAGATATTTCAAATTAAAAAAGGAGATATTCGCATGTCTAATTTGAAAGAATTACGAAAAAGAGCAGGATGGTCTGTGTTTGATCTGGCTAGCAACGCCGGAGTGTCCATATCAACCGTAAATCGGTTGGAGAGTGGGAAGGAAAAGAACGCAGTGTCTACTCTGTTCGCTTACAAAGTGTTAAATACGCTTAGTGAAAAGCTTGGCGAAAAGCTCACTTTGGAAAACGTCGAAAATTTGTACGTTAAAGACTAAAAAATGGCGACCCTTTACGAGTCGCCGCCAGTAGGTAGTCCTAAGCTTGGAACCGAGGGACTACATCTATTTCCAAGGAGTATCTTACCATGAATCACTCTCCACTTCCACGAAGGTTAGACACCGACAACAAGTATTGTATCCTCGAATATACACCTCTGCAACGTCGCAACATCGCGGCTGGCGAGGCCTTCCCACCTGAGAAGCGATCTGAGCCACAAATGGTACTTGGCAACCCACATGCCATGACGATTAACACTGGCCTGGTTGTTGGTGATGATGGAATAGCCAGGCCTCACATCATCACTGAAGAGGTTCCCGGCGTACTGGTAGCGAGCGAGGACTTCGTTAGCGGTTACTTTTATGGCATGGTTGCAGCGTATGAAGAATCAGACTACGGAGAGCAGTCCTTTACTGAGCAACACATTATTAACGCTTTTGTGAGTACAGCTACAGACGTGGTGATGCTGCAAGGAAGAGATATGCCTATTGAGTTCAGTATCGGTCATCTCTTTGGGTATTTCCGAGGGTGTACGCTGATTGGAACGCCAACTTTTGACGAGTGGACTGAAAGAGATGATATATCAGCCTAAGCCACCCAGTTAAAGCAAAATAAATGCCTACCCAACAAGAAGGGTAGGCTCTTTTTTTACCCTACAGTTTCATCCTCATACTCAAACGGCAACTCCAATTGTACGATCTGCCGCACTTCTGCCAACGGTTTCATGGGCCACTCTACAGGTAAGTTGTCCAATTCTTCATCTGTCCACAAGGACTGCTGTTCTGGTTCTTGCCAGAAAGACAATTGTGTGTACTGGTTACGTTGCGTCATGATGTTTCCCTTTCGTGAAAATGTGTCTACCACTTACTCTTCAGGCGCACATGTTCCAAACCGTATCAATCACCTAACAATAGTTATTCCTCTATCGCTATCGAGGAACCTCAAACGGTCTTGATAATACAACCGTACAAATGTATTTAGAACAACCATACAAGTTATAACATTACTGATGAGATAAAATCAAGTGAATCAGCCTGTAGAGAGAATTCACGTCGTTGCATGGGTTAGTCATACGTAGTACTAAAGCAACACAAAAAGCCCTGCCACGACGAGAAAGCAGTGCAGGACCGTGAATGTGCGTGATTCGTGGTGATAGCATGATGCTATGCAATGTGGCTATACAAGAGTGTGGGTAACTGGTATAATGGCTGCGGTATCCAAAGAGGGTACACATTTTGAGAATTTGCCAGGCAGTAAGGTATCCCACTCAAGCGAAGGCACCAGGGCAACGATTCTGTGCATGTTAATTAAATTTCATAGCACAACCAGAAAGCGGATTGTTGGCCTGGTGCTTTTGCGTTCAATGAACCTCTATAGACAAGTGTCGATGATTCATCTATAGTGTATACATCGTTGCTCGATAGGCTGTATTATCTGAGCAATAGAGCTAAATTGTCCTCTCAGTTGGCAATAGCAGCGATAAAGGTGCCGGGTCTGGGGAGACATACGGGCACCTTTATTGTACTAGCGATCACCATGAGATATATTCTTTGCTCGCGTCACCATCTGGTCTTCGCCTGCCAGTATTGGGGCTACGGAACCAGCCATCGGGTTCTGCTTCTTTTTCAACGTCCCACTCGTTTAACTTGCTAACTGCAAGCTCAGGAGTAGCATATCAATACGAGTTGTCGATGCTCATGGGACAATATTTGTTAGCAATGCAGATACGGGCCCGACCATAGGTTAAGTGGATGATATAGGCCCGGCGTCCATCTGGTAGGTCACGTGATGCTATTTCGTCTTCCATTATTCTTCCTCAACTTTCTTTGCTTCACTGTCCATATGCTCCCTGGCCTGCTCCTCCGTCTCGAAGAACAGAACGTGCCCATCCTCGTCACGGCGGCTCTCCCAGGCATCTTGCAGCGTGCCGTGACGGTCCTGTAGTTGGCGAAGGGACTGAATGCGCCAGAGGTTGTCGTGTTGCCAGAGACGGGTTTGTAGTTCTTGCCTCATCGTTTCTCTATCCATGCATGTCTGCCAATTTGGACCAGCAGGGGCCACAACGCGGATTCTCTTCACCGGCAGGCCCGGCAGGTTGCGAGCCGCAAACACAACATTTCGGTTCGTTAGCTGCGTGCCCTCGTGTCTTATTAAGGTTATCAGCGATGCTGCACGCTTCTTGCTCATCCTGGCACCACTGGACGTGATGGACGACATGTCCGCGCCCACGGATAAAATGTGTGATTTCGGTGTCAATGACTTTCCAGCTATAGCCATCTGATAGAGCTTGAAACCTCTCACTCATGACTTACTTTCCCCCTTCGCGTCTGCAATAGCAAACCATTCTTCCTCGGTAACTAAGCGGAGCTGCGTTGTATCTGATTCAAATCGTGGAATAGAACCATCGTCGCAATAGATATACAGATCATGGTGCTCATCAGCAGAGGCAATGAAAAAATGACGGGCCTTCTCTCCATCATCGGTAAAGAAACTGAATCCCTGATCATCATCGTCTGGAAGGTAGAGCAGGCACACGGCATAGATAGGAGGAACCCCAGGGTAATAAGTATTGATTCTTGTCTCCTGAAGTTGTCGTGTGTAGCCACGAGTGGATGCTGTCATACGTAAGACTTTGCCATCGACTGATTCAATAGCCTGTTCAGATTTCTTGCTCACGCCTCCAACCACAAGCCAGTATTCTTGCCACCCTTCATCGGTTTCTTCTTCTTCCTCTTCGTCCAGATCGAGTGTTTCGTACTCACTCATGGCTTTACTTCCTCCAATCCAAATGACTGCCATACAAATTCATAGACAAAATCAGCAAACTCTTGCATGATCGCCATGTCGTAGCCGGTGGCCTCGTCAATCATGCGGTCTAGAGGGCTGCTGGCTACGAGCTTCTTGCCTGAGAGCCGTTGCCACTCGGTGACCAGATCGCGTTGTTGGAGGCACATCTGCAAACATTGAACAAAGGATATGCCATTGCGTTGTTCTAGTAGGCGTGGGTTTGTAGTCGGTTGGCTCATAAGCTATTTTCTCCTTGACTACTCGCAACTATATACTGAATACTCTTGTGAGTGAGTGGTCTATTAAGATATGTATGACCTAGAAACTCTTCAAAGCGAAGATACCAGCCGTACCGGCTATCATAGGTGACCCGTGCTGGTACTTGCTCGCTTCCATTCTTGCAGTGATACGTAATCACCTGATCTGGAGCAAGCAGTATGCCATCAAGAAGGAGTTGCTTCCCATCATCAGAAAGTTCCAATCGCCCAAAGAGGGGTAATTGTTCAAGGCACTTTGTCATCTCTTCATCTCCCTATATCCCAAACATATCTTCTAACGCGCTTGCATACGGATTCTCATAGGCGCTCAACTCTTCAAGGTAGTCTGAGGTTGTTTTCAAATTGGAGTGTCCGAGCCCGCGCCCAATTTGAGCAAGGGTAGCATTCTGGTTCATCATAGCAACGGCCCAGGTGTGTCTAGTCGCGTGCGCTTTTGACGTACCAAGATATGTCTCGCAGATTCGCTGGATTGTTCGTGCTCCTATCTGCTTTCCTTTATTGCGATCTGAGAAGGAAAGCCAGATCGGCGCATCATTTGCCAAATGTCCAAGTTTTGAGCCATAAGACATATGGAGATATTCGTATAGAACCCTCGTTGTCTTTTCTTTCAGCACGTCAGGATCAAGTTTTTTGTTTCCCTTACATCGAGGCCAGGAGAGAAGCACAGTATCACCCTGCTTTTGGATATCCCCATAAAGAATATTGGCAATTTCTGACACACGCTTTCCAGTTGCCAGCATAATACTCAGGATTGCATAATCCCGCTTACCTTCATCTGTAGAGCGATCAATGGCAGCCAGGCCGGTTTTAACTTTCTTGGTATCAATTTGTTTGGCTTGATATTGTTTGTTTGGATTACGCCGCTCTACACGTTCAATCGGGTTACGCTGCAGCACTTCATTTTTGATCGCATACTCATAGAAGCTTGAGAGAATTGCTAGACGCTGGTTATACGTTGCAGGTGTCACCTCAGTACGTCGTGTACTGGTGGTCTGCTCTGCCCACCCCTGGGCCAGCGGCGCAATAATACCAGGATCACTATCGAGATCACGTTTATACCCCTGCAACAGCAAACGAAACTGTCCAAGTGTTTCTCGATAGGCTTTTTCTGTCTTGCTACTGTTTGATCTCCCTTTCTTGGCGGCAATCCAGGCTAGAATACATTGATCTAGCGTCATAACCTCTTTTGTTTGATAAATTACGATGTCTTGCATGCTTCTTCTTCCCTGATTTTACCATGTCATCTAAGGACTGTTAGTCGTCATACATGAGTATAGCATAGGCTTTTCGCTTTGTAAATACAACCATTTGACAGGCCAATCCAACAACCGTACAGAGTAGTTTGCTCGAAATAATGGACCTTTAGGCATCCCATTGGAGGCGCTTCTCAGCAATGATATGATAGGCAAAACACAACAATTGAAGGGGAATATATGAAACGTCTCATCGCATCCATCACTCTCACTATCGCCCTCGTCGCCACATTCTCATGTAGCACGCCAACTTACGCGGCTGGCGTCAATAATAATCCCTGGAACTACTCGTTTGTAGCGGCCCGTGGTCGGCTCATCTACGCGCCCAATCCAGCGTTTTGCAATGGCCGCTACTTCCGATGCATCCCGAACTTCCCCCGTGGCATAGGCTACGTGATTGAGTGTCATGATGGGTTGTATAGCAAGAGTGGTGGCAGGCCGGGAAGTTGTTCAGGACATCGAGGGAATTGGCAAGCACTGTACGCCCACTGAACAAAAAGAAAAGCCCTGGTTGTCGATCTCAACCAGGGCTTTCAGGATACCGCTGCCAGGTGATTCTTGTGGCGGTGTGAAAAAGCGGTAATCAGGCATCCTTTCCTACAGACTCAGCCTTCACATGGCCTCCCCTGGTATGGATATTCCCGCAATCAGGACAGGGCCCAACAGCATCGGGATACTTGCCCTCATCATCTTTCACTTTGCCGTTCGCTTCGGCAATCTGCTCGTAGTCGCCGCGCTCCCAGTAGTACGTACGCGAGCCGTCTGGGAATTGCCAATACCAGCAGCAGGAATGATGGCAGTGTTGGTCAACAAAGGCAACATTATCGCCTTTCCGTCGCGCTACAGTGACTTCACCAGGGATGAACCGCAACCCACGGCTCATATCTTCGGCATCTGATCGTGGGAATGTTGCGCCACGATCATTGCCACGATCAAACAGAGCATTGGCTAGGAAGCCTAACATTGTTGCCTCATCGATGTGCTCATACTTATCTTTTCGATCTTTGTTTCTCATCAATCAACCTCTTTCTCTCAATTTTCATCGCGCCACAATCGGCAACAGACGCCCTGTGTAACGCTCGACGTATAATTCACTAACTACATTTTAAACGCTACAAATCGCATCCTAGCACGATCTCATCAACTGCGAACAATCCGAGATACCCACGAACGCCATAGATCGGTTCTGGCAACGCTTGCACATCCTCGAACTGCCAGCCATACTCCCCCGGTGTCCAGTCACAATCCGAACAGTGCTGATCACGCAACCGTTCATAGCCCTCCCTGGTAAACGTGGCGCACTTCACTAAACGAGCCACGCCAACAATCGCGCCAGTGGGATAATCGCCAACGCAGGCCGGGAGCTGATACTTCCGCGCAAACTCTTTGATCGGGCGCATTTGTGCTTCGGTAGGGTGTCCCGGTATCTTCACGCCTCCGTACCATGTCTTTCCAGCTTGGAGAGCAATGAGCCCTTTGTAGTGTGTGCCCCATGTGCGCAGTTCGATTTTCTTCTTGCGCTGAATAATCGCCATAGCGAAAGGCTGCGCAATGGACAGGCAAGGCATCTTCCCTTCTTGCGGTTCCCACTCTTTCAGCATATATACCACTGTGCTACCTCCTGGCCCATATCCTGATCACACCGCTTTCTGCAGGCTTGTGATGATACCGACGCCGACGACCTAGCCACACTTCAGTTGAGATGTACCATAGCACAATTGCCATTGTTATCGTGCAATCAGGGCAATCACACATTAACGTATCCTCTCCGCTTGGAAAGTAAACCATGCAGGCTCAGAAAGCAATTTCCCACAAGCCGAACAAGCATATTGTGGCGCTTGCTCTATCGGAATCTTCTGCAGGTCCATTTCATCTTCAGGATAGAGCATATCGCCATTCCAAGCACACTGGCGATGCACGATTGATCGCACCGTCTTTGGCTCAAAAGCTCCCCACTCTAAAACCTCGGTATGGATAATATATCCGGCTATCTTCATGGTTATCCTTTCCTGCAGAGCCAGCCCGAACACGAACCGGCCCTGCTCACTACTATGCGCTACGATGCTTTTTGCATGGAGAGTATCACGGTTGCTACTCCTGTACCACTCTCAGTAAATGACTTGCCTTCCAACTTTTCCCACGTTCCGTACTTCTCTACAAGGCTACGTAAATGGACAACCCGCTTATCGTCTCTGAACGCGAAGCCAGCCGGTGCAACCGCACGTAGCTCACCACCAGGGGCTAACAGTGACCATGCGTGCTCTATGTGGGTCACATATGCTAGCGCATCACCCTCTACGGCAAAAGGGGGATTCATAATTATGAAGTCATAGAGGAAGTCGGGTTGATACTGAAGGAAATCAGGCTCGTCCAGAACCCTAAAACCCTTCTCCTGCAACACATCACGGAAGCGCGGAACAATCTCACAGCAACCGAACACAGCATCGACATTGTGGTCAAGACAGTAGGTGCGTATCGCTTCAGCAATGTTTCCCTTCCCTGCTGATGGCTCAAGAATGTGCCATGCATGGGCCGGAATACCACCACGCAACAGTTCAGCGATCACAGGCTCAGGTGTAGGAAAGAATGCAGTCGGGTTCTTTGGTGGCATCTCGCCAGTGGTAGAGACAAGTTCAAGTAGTTGGGCCGGGTCAATCTCAAACACATGCGCTTTTGCTTTCCCGTTCCATTTGCCGCCGATTCGCTCAAGCACTTCGTTGACTTCCTGGTAAAGCTTGCGCTCTAGTTGGCCCGATGGGAGGTAATAGAACGTCTCTTTCGTTGATCCTTGTCTTAACACGTTGAGTACTTCTGTCTTGACGAACTGTTGTCTATTTGTCCTTGTTGTCATGATGATTCCTTTCGAGGGGCCAGCGCGAACCGGCCCAACTCACTACACTATGCCGCGTCTTTGGCGTTCAGATACGCTTCAATGTCATCCAGCCGTGACTTCGTAAGATGTCCAACACTGGTAAGAGTTGTGCCAACAACCGGGCCAGCGAAATCGAGAAACGCCTGCATCTTCTCTTTGTCACCAGCAGTTTCACCAAAACTGAATTGCTTCAGGGCTAGCGCGTGCCTGTAGACCACGCTAAAGTATTCTTTAACAGAGAGCGGCTTCTTCTCTTGTTGTTCCGTTACGGGCTCACCAGCGCCATTCTGTTGTGATTTAGACGTATTTACAGGGGCATTCTGGATAGGTCTTGAAGCTGGTAGTGGGCGTGGTGGCGCTGGCTCATCGGCAAGACGTTCTACCGGCGCGTCAACAATACGATGGGCCTCGTCCATCTCAGGCGCAAACTGCGTACCATAGCCAAGAGCGGCCAGGGCACGCCCAATCGCACCCGTCTCCGCTTTCTCTATAAAATCAGCGAATGAGGCTGCTTTCTCTGACTTAGTGCCAGTAGCTACACCACCTATGCCATCTTTCACCGTTGCCTTAAAAACCGCGATACCCTTGGCAGTCTTTACCACCTTCTCGCTACGACGCTTTTCGCTATTCCAAGCAAAGACCTCATCCTCGGTGTCCTTGTCGAGATCGAGGTGAACCAATTCCGTTTCAATTAAGCCCTGGGGAAATGCCTCCCTGAACCAAACAAGTCTCCAAGCAACTGGTAGATAATCCTTGCTGCCTTCACGACTTTTTAGCTGCATAAGGTGTTCTCGTGGATTGAACATTGACTTTCTTCTCCTCGCAGAGCAGCGTTGTGTCTGTCCTGCTACTATTCTTCTCGCTACGAAATTTCAGACTTGAACCGCTTGACTTCGCGCTCAAACTCAACCACTTCTTCCCACAACTCTTGAATAGCATGCTCGCTGGCATCAATTTTGCTAGACAGGTCCGCTTGTCGTGTGATGACGATGAAATGGGCCATCATGTTTTTGTTGTCAGTGTCTCTCTCACCACCATACTTCGCGTACTCACTGCGTAACTCTTCTAGAGGCCAATCTCTGTACTGCTCTGACAGCGCAATCAAATCGTCCTCTTCACGTATCAGTGCGACGATATGATCCTTGTGCTCTATAACCTTTTGCTTATGCTCGGCTATGGCTTGCTCGTACTGTTCTAAAGTGATTTCCACCGTTAGCTCTCCATTCTCTATCGAATTGCTGAGATGGCAATACCAATCATCACCATCTCCGTTCGTCATTACGTCATGCAGCATTGCGCTGCGCCTCTGTCCAGAAGCTATTCCAGAAGCAGAAGCCGGGCTTACATCGGTCGCCCTTGCCCTCGCCGCAAATCTGCCTACAGCCTCCACAATGGACATGTTTCTCAGCCCCGATCATTTCGTACGCAGCAGTGATCGCCTCAATGTATGAGAGATCATGCTGGGCAGCAATCTCATCTGGGGTTGGCTCGGTGACAACTGGCTCATCGTGAGCGAAGATATCAGCGATACGCTGATAGTAGAGGTCTATTATTTGCATATGCTTGCAGTAGCTTTTGCGATAATACCGATCATTGCAGGTACAATTCACGGCACACGGCACGTCGCCACTCTCATCAACAGTAACGATGTATGGGTCATCACCACCGGAGGCCGGGACGATTGCGATGGTTCCACGGCTCTTTTCGGCAAAATCTACATCAATAACGATCTGGTCAATTGCCCTCTCAAAATAGGCTAGTAGGTTGCTCATCTTCTCTGTCTGCTGTACCATTTGAATACTCCTTCTTAGGATGTTTCGCTCGCTTGATGCTTGGTCGCTCGGCGAGCGTTTTTGTTTCTTCTTACTCTCTAATAATACCATACATACGTTGATTTTGTCAATGTTTTTGAGGGTAAAATCAACGTATTTTCTAAGATTCAGGAAAATTGCTGGAGGTAGGTATATACACGCTGTATAGCATCTTGAGAGAGTCCAGTGATTTCACCGGGAAGTTTCCACCCTTTGTGCTTGTCACAAGCGCGACAAAGAGGAATGATGTTTCCTCGCGTTGTACCTCCACTATGAATAAGAGGTACAAAATGATCCTCCACCTGATAGGGGTTGATCTGGCAAATGGCACATTTCCATTGAAAGTGCTCAAGCGTCATAATCCATTCAGGAAATGTCAAGGTAGCAGGAAGACCTTTCACCCTCGCTCTTTCCAGATTAAAATGAAACTTTCTATTTTCCTTATTCAAGGTTTTCCTATTATCCCACCCCCTTTTCTCTCTACAGTCGTGACACATATTAAAATGACAAGAAAGAATATCATAGTGCCCCGGCAAGTAGAGATTCTTGCAGATTAAACACTCCACATGTGGCTCGTCCTGCTCACCGATAACATATTCCCAATCAGTTTCGGTAAGCGTCTGCACTATTTCACGTGCTTTATTCGGGGTTCGTGCAAGTAGTGCAATATCTCCTCGCAAACGTGCAAGTTCATACGTGTCCATTACCAAACCTCCATACTTATGTTGTATTTGTCATAATATCATGGTATGATGATTTTGTCAAATATACTTGAACTTGAGAGAGGAGAAACGCTATGGTAGACTTACAAATACAACATAAGTTGGAATTATTAGAGGAGAGAGAATTGAAAGCATCTAAGGGCCAGCCAAAGCAAAACAGACCTGGCGATGTAATAAAAACTATCACAATCAACGGAAAAGAGGCAACGACGACGAAAGGCGCACGCGCAATCCTGAAAGAGCGGACGGGACGAGATTATTCCAGAGATGCGGTGTATCGGCTTTTTGTTACAGGGAAAATAGAGGGCGTACGTACAGATGTAGCTAATCTCTATTATGTTGATAGCCTCAAGTCAGTTGAGTTATCGCCAGAGGTCGGACGCTCAAAAACCTATCCTCCAGAGATGCGAGAGCGAGCATTGCAATTGCATGAACAAGGTTTGACCAATAGAGAAGTAGCTGAACATTTGGGAATTACTAACCAAATCGTTAACTATTGGATACAAAAATCTAAAGCCTCTTGACTTGACAAAATCAACGTATGTACGGTATTATTAAATTAAGGAGGTTTCCTGTTTTGAAAACGGATTACTCCCAACAATTCAATTAAGGAGAGATGGGATGATTACCAAGTACGATGTAGCGGCAATCGCAGCGATGAACGATCTGGAAGGCGACGACTATCACAAGTTGACAGCAGCACAACAGCGTGAATTATTCGGTGCAAACATCCTGGGGCGTAAGAGTGTCAACTTTGAGTCTGATGGACAGGGGACGGTACGCATTGCCAGTACTGCTTGCTTTGGTACCGATAGCAACGTAACACGACTCTCTTATGAGCAGTTCGCACAACATATTAATGAACACCAGAAGATCGAGATGTAGAGGAGCAATAGCAATGTTACTAATCGCTGTCAGGCCAATTAAAAACGATTATGCCAGAGGACTCAAATATGCTAAACGTCTCTGCAAATGGGACTCACTCACTAAGACGTGGACAATTCCAGAAGACGCACCTCAACTTGGCAACCTCAAGGCATACGGGCTAGAGTTGATAGAAATGCCTCATGCAGCCGACATCGGAACAGACCACATTACAGATGATCGTTTTGCCTTGGATGGTGGTTCGTTGTCTGAGGCGATGGAAGACGAGCATTCTAGTTTGTGAGGGGTTATAGAGTTCAGCACTGCCTAACGCTCTGGTCGCATTCAGAGCGTCGGCTAGCACTTTAGGATGGGCATCCAGCACGTTAGATTGTATCACAGGGAGGTAGAACCGGTGTCAATCAATTATCAGTTAACTTTTAATCAGGGCTATGAAGCCGGGCAACGTCTCTATGCACGCTTTCCCAGTTATCGGGTTGCTCAACTACGTGAAGAAGCCGAGCGAGAAGCAGATAGACAAGACCTGCCAATGATTATGCGAGTCCATTACAAAGACGGGCTCATCGCTGGCTACAAACCGAAACAAGAGAGCGAAACTGAAAACGACAGTACAGAACAAAAGCGGCAATCATAATCAGCCAAGTTGCAATAGCATACAAGCTGCCGCAACAACGCGTTAACAAGTAGTTAACAATGTTATCGTCCAATGGGGAATCTTCAAACAAAAAGGCCGCTATCTCGCATGAGAAGCGGCCTCACTTTACAAAACATGGAAAGACGTTATAATCAACTGGATATGTTTTTTTGAGAGGGAACCATTAGTTTGAAAAGCCAGATAAGCTAAGAGTTCCCTCTTATCCCCTGAGTCGCTCAATCTCCTTTTTCATGGCACGGTTCTCTCGACGCAAAATCTGATTCTCACGAGCTAATTCTTCCTTTCTTGTTCGTTCTTTTACAATGTTACGCCTAAGCATGTCACGTTCCTTGATAACTGACGCTACAAACTCCAAACTTTCTAGTGTCTGATCCGCACCACCAATTACCTCGCTACTATCAAACCAGGAGACACTAAAGAAGAGTTCCCATGCCACAGGTAGTGTTACACCCCTGGACTCTGCCAACAAGCGATACTTTTCGGCAAGCGCAAGAATCGTTTCTCTTCCAGCTCCACCTTTCCCCCGCGTCGCATCTGAAAGCGTTTGTTTCACGATGCCAATGCGCCCGGCCATTTCTGTTTGGTTTGTGCCCAGGATGGTATTGAGCGCCTCTACCCACCGACCTAACCTATTCAAGTTTTCCTTCTGTCTGAACGTCTTTCCCTCGCCGGTAGGCAAGTCAGACAATCTCAGCACCTCCATACTCATGCTCCATAATAGTCCGGTATCTCCTGACTACATTGACTATCAATCGGCTTGAGAACACAGTTTGTTGAATTTCAAGCCACTAGCATGATACAGCATGGTAGTGTAACAAGACTAGAGAACAATAGAGATTTCGTTTATCCAGAAAGGCACTTTTGGGGGTTCGGACTCACCATCTTTGTGCGAAGTATGCTTTTGTGGGGCTACAACGACGTTGCGAGGCTGCGTCGTGTGGTTAACAGGTGCTTCCATCTGCCGTAATCGTTCGAGCCAAGTACACGTCTCTTCAGGAAGACCCAGCCCAAGGCGTGCAATACGGTAGAGCGTGAGATTACTCACTGAATCAATGCCTCGTACAAGACGGCTCAACGTGGAACGCTGTAAATTTGGAGCAAGCATGTAAATGGCGCTTTCGCGAGATCGTTCATTAGCTCGCTCAACAATCCTAGACTGAGAGAGACCGGACTGCTGCACAAAGGAGGCAATTACCTCACAAAAACGCTTTCCATCATAGTCTTCATAGCAAATGCCTGGTGGCGGCTGATGTTGGATCACAAGAATGTCTCTCCTTTAATGAGACTATTACATACAAAAACACTGTTAAGAAAATGATAAGAGAATGATAGATTTTCCCTTGACAAGTCCGATAACAGCGGACTATACTTAGCAAGTTGTCGTTGTTAATTATAACAACACACAGTATATCATATCCTATTGGCTTTAGATGTCGTTTCCTGGATAGTTGATGTGTGGATAGACGTTATGTATTTGTATATTTGGGCATCTCTTGATATTACTGGTATTGGTTACTTCCTTCCAAGGCGTTCTCACATGAGACACGCCAGGGTTCCACATACTCACATCTTCCTTCCCACAATTTTCAGTCATGATTTCTCCATGACTGTGTGGTCAAGTCTCGAATATTCCAATTCAGATTTTACACGGTTGGAGTCTGGTTACTTGCTCAGGTTATACCAAAAGTACCACTCATTCCGATCAAACCAGTGGCGTCAGGCGCTTGTATGCTTCCTTGTCGAACACGGCTCTCTCAACGAAGGGGTGTCCGGATGACAAAAGTGTACGTTCCACACATTTATCGATGTCCTCGTAGTTGCGGGGCATATATCACTCCAGAAGAATGGAATCCTCTGATCAAGCGGTGCAAGTACTGTCCGTTTCACGCTAGTAACGCTGAGAGTGTCACAGAGCCCAGCGTTACATTTAGTTCGCTGCGAGAGTATCGGCGAATGAAAGACCTGCGAGCACTATCCGCTGCAGGTAAAATCACCAACCTTAGATTTCATACAGTCTATCCACTGGTCATTAGCGGTGTGGAAGTAGGGCGCTACATCGATGATGCCAATTATGACGATCTGGAAGCTGGTGGCAGACATATTGTCGAAGATATCAAGTCTCCTGAAACACGGAAGTCTCAGGAACACAAACGGTGCAAGAAGCTGATGAAGGAGATCTACAACATTGACATTGTAGAGCTATAGTTTAGCACCCACAACGCCCTACGCGGCTGTTTCGCGTTGACGTGAGGATGTAGAAGAAGTGAAAATATTATGGCGACCCACGACAACCAATCCTCTTTACGCAAATTGACAAAAGACGAATCTGAACTACGCAGAAAAGAAGATGATCGTCAAAAACGACAATGGTATATCGAGACTGTTGTCAAAAAACAGTTAGAGTTGTATCACGCTAAACTCATGACGTTGCTAAGCAGGAGAGACACGACGCTGTTTCCTGATACTGATCCCCTGATCTCGCCGTGGTCTCCCACCATGCAGCAATTAGCTGATCAAGATACTATCATGCATCCCATTACACCACTTCCACATAGCATCATCGAGAAAGCGAATACACCGCGACCATTACCGAACACCGGAGAAATCATGGAAAATATTACACAAGATCAACAACCAAACAAGCCGACAAGCAACCATCATACCTACCAGGACGCACTGGATGAACTCAAACACATCCAACAAAAGCTTATAGAACAGGGGCAGGAAACCATACGCAACTGCTACCAGGCACGTTTTATCACTTTGCACCCCGACAAAGAGTTTTTTGAAGATTTTGATTGTATGCCTCACATCATCAAAATGACGGCTATAAATAACCTGACGCTAAGTCCCTTGCTGGATGAAGGCAAGTTCTTTCCCGGTACGCGTGTGCTTGTCGTGATTGACAAGTATCTTGGAGACCAATTCATTTGCGAATGAGGATTCATTGAAATTATTCTCTCGGAAACATCGATCAATCAATCCTGTTAATCCCTTTCGCCTCTGGCGCAGCTACCGGGCCATAGGCGAAGATGTCCCACCTGGCGATTACGAAGATGAAGATGATGGACTTCTCACTACCAGCCACCGCGCTATCAAATCAGATTATGTTACTGAGCCAATGTCAACGCAACAATTAAAGAAAGTAGAAATACCGAAATGAACCAAGAAAAACTTGCCAAGAAACAGAAAGCACAACAGTCAATAGAACAGCCAACGGATGAATTGCTAACCGTCCGCGAAGTTGCGCGCCGGTTACGAGTTGACGATACAACGGTCAGGCGTTGGGTTAAAAGTGGCGCACTGGAGGCCGTAACACTTCCCCATGTGAGAGCACGCCAGGCGTACCGTATCAAAAAATCGACACTTGACGCCTTGCTCAATCCATCGACTTAGGCAACCAGAAGAAAGGCAGGGGCAGCATGGATTTTTTTCTTGAAGCGTTGGAGCGGATTGAAGAGATGCTGCTCCAACAACAAACACAGATCAACCAACTTATCGCCGATGTCAAAGTGCTGTCTGACAAACTTAAAGAGGAACCTGATCAGGCCGAAAGCGAGCATAAACCGTGAACTCCGATATGACCAGTATCAACATCGAAAATTCTCGCGGCCAGGACGCCACAATTATTGAACAGTTACGTCAACGTCAACAGCAGCAAACGTTTACTTTCTCAAGTTCAAACTACAATAACATGAATACGGATGTCCACTTCGATCACATGGGCGTCTACGTCGAAGGCAGTATCAGCGAGGTACCCTATGAGCGAACATAGCCTCATTATTGGCTTTCAGGACAAAGATGGGAGATTCGATGTGTTCGCCACGGTTCGGAGCAATGCAATCGGCCCAGATAGCCGGGACATTGTTCTTTTCCCGACCAGAGAGAGCGTTGCAACCCGTCTCGATGAAATGTTGTCGAAAGGGCTCATTGCTGAAGATAGCGAGGGATACTACCTGACAGGAGAACTGAAATGAATAGCGCCGCATTTGCCGCCTACGAGTTGACAGCCCTGGCAGCCATTGTCATAACCATCATTGGATGCACCATTGGATATGCCTGGGGATCTCGTACCAGGAGAATGAGAGAACGAGTCACGGAAGAAGAGATTCAACAGATTTTCCCATCGAGTGATCCATTGGAACAGGAACAAACCCTATGATCGTGCTCATCACCCTACTCGGTATCATTCTGGCGAGAGGCTTTGATTTCATCTCTAGTAGGCACTTTGTCGAGGCGCTCATTGCATGGGCCTTTGCTGTACTTGTTCTGCAAGTATGCGAGGAATGCTGGCAAAGAGCAGCACTGCCACCTGAGCCACAACACGAGACGTTCTGCTGTATGCACTGTGCCGTACGCAAGCCAACAGACCAGCTAAGTACAGAGATAAACAGAATGTGCCAGGAGTGCGCTGAACTTTATGAGACTGTGCAGGACGAGCCATGATTGCTATAGTACTCCTGGCTGCACTACTGTTCTGCTGCATCATATCGCTCGTATTGTGCAGAAACGATACAAAGGGCTACCGACCACGATATAAACGCGGGCAGGAGCCACCATCGCCGTATGGAGTGCGCTATCGCAGCCCGGTACAGAGCAACAACCCACTGCTCAACAGACCGCCTAATCCTGATCTGGATATAATTTATAACAAGCGGTTTGAGTGTAGCGAACGGCTACAAGAAGGTAAACAAGCAAAAGAGTATATATAGGTATGAATACGCAGAGAACGTATCAAAGGAACGGGAACCCAACGCTTGGACGCATCAATCAAACCATTCGAAACATGAAAGACGAAGGCAACTTACCGAGCCTCTACCAGATGGAGTTGCCCGGATGGGTGAGCTACAACCGAGGAGACGGCACGTACCGGCTGACAGAAAAAGGTAAACAGAAACTACAAGACAACAAAAGAGTCAAATAAATACCATAGAAGGGATATGTCGAGGATGGATATTCAAGAACTACAAAAACTCAAAGAAGCAGGATTCACCATAGAACAAATAGAAGATATTGCAGTGAGATACCAAAAAAAAGTAGGCTTCCGCGCTCTGGTACAGATGATGCTCTGCTTGCAGGATTTGAGCGTGCCGTTCAGCGAAGTAACCGAGGCGTGGCAGCTAGCAGAGGTGACAAGGAGTGCCCAATGAAAGACCAGCCAGCAGACAATGTCAACGACAGCATCATATTTCAGCTATCCACCACGGAACTACTCGATCTCTATCACAAACGCAAAGACCGGGCCGATCTCCCGTGGGCACAGATTATGATGAGGGCTGTCCGCTTTGAGCGCACACAACAAGAGAACGATAAGATCGTGCGTCTCTTGCGAGAGTGCATGCCCCATATTGAACACACAGACGAAACAGACTTACGATCAAGAGTCACTGATGCACTCGCAGAATATCAGGAGCAATCATGAACCGCAGAGATCGCGCACTCTTCACACTCGGCCTCATGGGCAGCGTACCACTGGCTATCGTGTTGCTGATGCTGGGCTGGCCGCTGGTATTTTGGCCGGGATTGTGGCGAGAGTATTCGTGTTGGAATGAGGATTTGTAAGAAAAGGCTCCGATTTTACGGGGTTTATACCAACTGCGAAACTTAGTAACTTACTCTTTACAAGTATATTTGGGGAATCGTATGTGTGGAAAATATAACGGGGCACCAGAGCAACGTGCCCCATATCATTTATTTTTAACTGGCAGGTTGGAGGTGTCGAAAGTCATCCTCCTTGGCTTTTTGCTCTTGTTTCTCCAAGAATGCCTGAACATCAGAGCGGCGATATTTCAATCTTGGCTTTTGCTTTATTGTTTTTTGCGGAATAGGCGACAATTGGTTTGTTCTATTCAAAAAGTACAGATAGCCAAGTTCAACACCCAACATATCGGCTGCTTCTTGAGATGTTATTGTATCTTGCTGCTTGTTCATGATTCCCTCCTCAGGCTGATTACTCTGTCTTTAATTATACACAATTATGATATCACGTCAATCCGATAAAACGTTAGCACTTGACATACAGTAGTACCATAATCTATAATTTAGACAATATGATTGTACGATATTGAACACAAGAATTATAATGAGAAAGGGCTGATATGAACGCTGAAGCAACCACGAAGCAAAGTCGCATCGATGAAGACCGTCTACGTGATCTCATCTACAATCTTGAGGTTACAGTACAGAGTGCCTTAGATACACTCTCGCCGCTACACAAGGACTTGGCACTCAAGAAAATAGACCTGGATCTGACACAAGCGATGGGAGACATCCTCGATATCAGGGAGATGCTGGGAGAGGAATAATCATGTACGCAGAATTTGACAAAGTGCTCAAGAAGAACATCAGTGATGGCATCTACGAAGGCTTTGTTCTTGAAAGTTGGACCCGCGAGAGTACTGAGTATGTGCGCGTCAAGTGGTCTACAGGCGTTCGTAGCATTTGCAAATCTGATGCTGTCCTCCCTGATACACCAGAGAACCAGGCATTGCTTGAGGCCCGATACGATAAGCACCAGGAAAAGGTTGATCGTCAAATTGCCGCGATTATGGCAGAGAAGCAACAAACCACAGTTCAGGAGGCACAAGCATGAGTTATTCAATCTACATCGGCGAACTCAAAATGGAGCCAATCGAAGAGGACGAAGAGTACACCACAGGCTACTCTCGCGTCGTCAATGGCAAAGTTTGTTACTACGATCCTATGGTCAAAGAGATACACCAACCGGACGCGCCAACATTCCCCAACGATGAAATGACGAAAAACAGCAATGGCAGACATCCCGGCTATAGCCAGTGGGGAGAGTTCTGCGATGAGGTGGGACTCCGCGATCTCTTCTTCAACCGTGAAACCGGTCTTATGCGTGAGCACCCTGGACATACAGCACTCCATGTTGAACACGCTCTGGCTATTGAGCAGGCCCTCAACCGATGGAAAGCAAGACACCCTGATGCGCAACCTGGATTTGATGAATTCCATTGGGGCAATGACTACGTTAGCAATGGACTTGACCCTATCCTAGCCAGACTCGTCTGGCTAGACTGGTGGGTGAAGTGGGCATTGAAGAACTGCGAAAATCCGGCAATTTACAACCACTAGCAGAAAGCAAGTTAACGATGGGATACACGACAACATTTGAAGGACAATTCGATTTAGACAAACCACTAACGCCAGGACACAAAGCCTACCTTGAGCGTTTTGCGGAGACGCGCCATATGCTGTGGAATGAGAGCATGTTACCATCTATCCCCGATCCAATACGCGAAGCAGCAGAACTACCATTAGGCTTATTCAGCATCTACTTTACCGGGATTACAGATTACAGTATCAGCCTCACACACTATAGCTGCAATGGGCGTCCAGCTTATCATCCTGCTCTGGTTAACTATAACCCCACTCCTGCTGGCGTTCCTGGCTTATGGTGCAAATGGGCACCTAATGAGCAAGGGACAGCCATTAAGTGGAATGGAGCAGAGAAGTTCTACGACTACGTAGAATGGCTGCAATTTCTTATCCAGCACTTTCTTAGCCCGTGGGGCTATGCCCTGAATGGCTCCGTGAAGTGGCAAGGGGAACGCCGCACCGATAAGGGAACAATCGAGGTCAAGGCAAACGATCTCATAGTCACCGAGGATGAAGAGGAAATATTGTGAAAGACTTTTTCGAGCAAGCCATCGCCGCCGCGCAACGTGGCGAACAACTGAGCAGAGCCAATGATATCGCACTGTATCAGGCACTCTTCGACAAACACCCGTGGGATGACCACGACCTTGACCTGACGATTGAGCTAGAAGAGCGGGCTGCACACGATAGTGAACTCTTTGCAAAGATGCGCGAGATAGAGCACGCTTATCTCGAACGCGAGGGATTGTTACCAACACCAGATGATATTGAGCGAGTACATAAGATGGTGCAACACATTATCAAGCAGTACGAGGATCACAAATGAAAATCATTTTCAAATCCGAGAATCACAGACAGCGTTTCCTTGTTGCCATTCAACAAACCGGAAAAATCTACGAAGGGCACATTAACGAGGAGTACGGGGCGGCACTATACATTTTGACTTCCAATAGTGGCACGTGGGAACGAGCTAAGAGTTACGTGGGTCGCGATGGGATCAAGTTTGATGAGCTAATAGCCAATGAGCACTGGTCTGGTGGCTATCTTGCTCTCATTCAGTTGGCAGGCAATTTGTTTAACGCAGGATACACACAGGCCTCTCCTGTTGATTTCGTGACCAGTCTGGACGAACAGAACTTCCAAGTTGCTATGACAGCACTGCAGATACGTCGTCGCAGTTGGCATCTCGGCAACTTTCTCACTGATGATGAAAATGTCCAGAAAGTGAATGAGATACTCAACTCTCAGGAGGATGAATAATGTTTGAAGCCCTAGCGCAACTTATCACCCTGGCCCTTGACGAACTGCCCGAAGTCAAAGAAGGCCAGCAGTTCACCCTCGAACCCATTACCGATTGGGGCGTTGCCCTACATACTGGCAACCGTATCATTGAGATGGTGGAGTTCTGCGGTGATGTAATCGTGCCCTGTGGTGGGACTCACTACGCTAAAGGCTACAACTTTATTGATTGCCAGTGCCAGAGTTGCCAAGTGCTGAATGCTATCCATGAAAAGCGGCTGGCGGCAATGAGAACAAACTAAACGCAAAGAGCCTGCACGACTCTCAACCGTCAATGCAGGCTCTTGCACTTATTTCACACACCTGTGTAATTACACAGGTACAACACATCACGAACAATATTATCATATGTGGAAAGTGGATACACACAATCATGCAAATATCTAAGCAAAATGGGCTAGAGACAGGTAAAGATGTAACCCGTCTTAGCACGAGGCAAATCAAAGCAATCTGTACCAAACATGGCTGGACATGCCAGATGAACAAAGTTCCACCTCATCTGATCGAAGCGGATCGCCATATTGTTAGTTCGCCACACTATCGCAAGTCCAATGCAGTCATGGTGGCACGTTCAGCCGGTGGCGCAATCTGGCTGTGCCTCGGCTGGCGTTGGGATATTGAATCGCTGAACGAGGAGCAAATCGTGGAGTTGCTGAAGACATTGGAGCAAGAGAGTAACAACGAGCTTTCAGGTTCTGCTGGCACGACAGGCAGTCAAGCGTGAGCCCGGTAGCAATCGGCTCGGCGGATAGCGGAAAATGATAGTTACCCAATATTTACGGAAGGCAGCAGAGCATGAGTAAAAATGGCGGTTTTCTCGATGTAAGATGGGACGGTCTCATCTCCAGGCGAGGCCTAGCACTTCAACCACACCCGCGCCAAATAGTGTTAGAGGGCATATCCATCACACCTCAAGGCAATCATACCCAACTTGCAGCAGTTGCGCAGGATCACGAGTGTTCTTGCTGGCAGTGTCACCCTGAAGAGATACCAGAGCAAGAAGAGGGCACTATCAGCGTTCGGCAATGGCTTTTACCTCGCTTCTGGAAGTCCACGCTAGACGGGCAGCCCTGTGGCTTTGTCAAAGAGGCTAAACCAGGACGCGATGGCTACGTGTGGCTGGCCCGTACACCACCACACGCCTGCTCATGTAAGAGTGGTTATGGTTGCACGATGATTCTGCGTGGCAATGTCACGGTAGAGCCTGATGGAGATGAGTCATGACAGAACAAGAACTACGCGACGCGTTAGATGGCCTCTACGCTTATGATGGAGGCGCAACCGACAGTGGCATCCACGATGAAGTGCTTCGTCAGAAGTGCATTACCACTATCAAGGCCATGCCACTTAAGCCAGGCGAACTTGTACCACGCTTATGGCTCTCTCGCCTCATCCGTGACATGTGGCTGAGTGAGGAGGTGTTAGAGCAGGGCTACGGAATTGAGGATGCCATAAGCTTTTTGCGTTGGTTGGAAGAGGAGATGGAGATACCAGTATGAAAAAAGGCATTCTTTACATGCGCGACAGACACATGTGCTTTATCATAAACCCATTTGCCCGAGAAGAAAATGAAACCCTTCCTGCGCAACTGGTAGGCAAACGTATTGTCGTGACCTTCGAGACAACTCTTTACTACTTCAAAGTTGAACAAGCATGGTACGAGAATGAAGAACTCCATGTATCGGCAAAGCATAATCTCGTCAATGTCATCTCAATGCTCGATGATAAATGGCAATTCCAATTGCTGGAATATTCTGAGCCTTATAGTCAGACCCTCATCGATAAACCAGAGGAGTCACAACCATGAGCACACACCATCTCTCCGGCAGGCTGCCCTCTCATCGCAAGTTTGCCCAACCTATCGTAGTAACCATTCACCGTACCATTGACGGTTGGTACTCTGTTACCAATGAACATACGACCGTCTACGGTTTGGGCGCAACCAAAGGCGAATCCATAGCCGATTTCAAGCGGGACCTGATTACCGATTTCATTGAACTGAGCAGAGCAGAATATGCCTCATTCGCAGCAATCCAACAAGAACTAGACTGGATGAGACAATTTATTACATGGAGATGACAACCGTGAGACTGAGCGAAATCGTTAGCACCGTTATTTCTGAGCTATTTCAAGAATGCGGCAATATTATCACACTTCATCCCGCACAACGCGAGAGAGTCATTACTAGCATAGCCTTTCGACTCAAAAATGTGATGAGTGCAGAAGGTGGAGTGCCCCCATGGGTTCGCATCGACACAGATGTCTACCAGCGCATGGTACAACACATCCAAGCCACCATAGTCACAGTGGAGGAGGGCCACGAAGGTCACATCGAAGTCTCTTGCCGTGATTGTAGGGCCTATTACGCAGGATATAGCAGTGCCTTCAAGGATCGCATTGAACTTATCCCTGGCTTTCAGCACAAAGAGGGCTGTCTTTCTTTGCTCATAACAACGGAGGTGATTTGACAATTATGAATGCAAACAATCCCAAAGCACAATTTCAAATCAATAACGGCGCTGGTTGGCAAACTATCGCTGAAGCCGACATCATTGATGGCGTTGCTCAAGCACCTAACGCCTGGACGATGGTACGCGCGATGCAGAAGCGGGTCGTCTACACAGGTTACACGCCAGTGAAGATAACTGTTGTCCCATCTGATAACAACCGACGTGATACACACTTCATAGGCTTTGCTGACCAACTTATCGATGAACTACTCGAAACGAATGCACTTGATATGCTCGATGCAAAACGCTTCTGGGAAATAAATGAAAGACAGGAAGTTATACAACTCCTTGCACGTCGGGCCTATGATCTCGTACTGCATACCGTCTGGCGAACAATACCAGCCAGTGGCAGCACCATCGCCAAATACGAAGGACTCACCATCGCGGAGATTGCCAACGCCATACCAGATATGCCTGAGTTACCGGAGGGCACACAACTATGAACGAAGAACAACGCTACGCAGCTATCCAGGCCCAAATCAAAGACCTACAGGACGCGGCTGCCAATGACCGGCATACTGCGTGCCCTGCTCTGTGCTGAACTGCACACGAAAAACGAGCAAGCACATCAACGAGCAATGCAGACACAACACGACCAACCAACTGAATAACAGGGAAGCAGGACAACGTGACACTTATTTCTTATTTCGACAATAACGCAACTGCGCACAACAAAACATGTAACAGTGAGTATAACGGATATACGCACAATAAACGCAAGGTACAGATATATATAAAATCCTATGGTATACTATCTGTAGGTTATGGAATACAGCAGGAGGGCTACAATGCTAGCGATGGAAGAACTACTTACACCAGAGGATGTGGCTCGCATTCTCAGAATGACAGAGGCCAGCGTCAGAGAGAAACTCAAGAGTGGAGAAATACGCGGCTTCAAACTTGGTGGACGTACAGGTCGGTGGAAGATCAAACCCGAAGAATTAAGGCGTTACATCGAAGAGAGGGAATCTCAAGACGGCAATTAAGGGCTGACATCAGCCAACAAAATAAAACTTTAGCAGCTCAGGTGCTATCTATCGCTTGGACCCGGTTCGATAGCACCCTTAGTTCACTACGCCGCCTAACTCTATTATGCACTGTTTTGGCAAGGAAATGCAAGCCTTGTATAACAGATGGGCTAATAGACCTGGGTGGTGATCGGAGGGAATATCATGAGTGAAATACTCCCTGTCACAAAAAGCGCCGAATGGTATACTCCCCCAAAGTATACCGAGGCAGCACGTCTAGTTATGGGTTCAATCGAACTGGACCCGGCATCGTGTGCTGCAGCCAATCAAATCGTTAAAGCTGATCGCTACTACACCAAAGAACAAAATGGACTCGATCAGGATTGGCAAGCACGTACTCTGTGGCTGAACCCCCCTTATGGTCGCACAGCCAAAATGCAAGCCACACGTAAGAGTACCATAGGTTTATTCATCGAGAAGTTACTCCAGTCGTATGAGCAAGGCAAAGTTCATCAGGCTATAGCCCTGGTAACCACTGAAGTCAATGCTAAATGGTTTTATCCTCTCTGGCAATTCCCTATCTGTATTCCAGACCACCGGGTTACTTTCCTGGTGCCACATAAAACAGCCAATAACTATAAACAGATGTTTGGCACCTGTTTTGTTTATCTCGGTCCTAATACACAACGATTCATCGAGGTCTTTTCACAGTTTGGCGTAGTTGTTGAACACGTCAGCCCTATAAAACAAACATACTCCACACTCAAAATGTGGGATGTCACTATAAATTCTACGGAAGAAGTGGGCGGTGCTGCATGAGTATCAAAGACGAGAAAGTTGATAACGAGAGTTATTCCAAAAACTTCACCCGCGTTCCCAACATCCTATTTATCGCTTATTGCGATCTTACCAAAGAGGAGAAATACCTCTATAGCGATCTTCGTCGCATTTATTGGGATATGAAACCACGCTTTGTTTCCCTGAGAGAACTAAGTGGGCAGACCAGATACTCTGTCAGCGCACTAAGTAAGATGCTGCCACGTCTCCACGATGCAGGTCTTGTCCATGCAGAGATACAAAGAGAAAAAGCGAGGAACGGGCGGGAAAAAGGTATGCCCAAATATCACATTACAATTATTGATATTTGGGAGATTAACAGGCTCTTCTTTTCTTGTTCACAAAAAGAACAAGTTGAGCTTGCAAAGGTTCCTAGCGCTCAACTTGTTCACGAAATAGAACAAACTTGTTCACGAAACAATACAAGCTTGTTCACGAAAAATGACAAGCCTGATACGTTTGGTGAACAAGATCAAGCACAAGTTGAGCGTGCTAAAGATATTAATAAAGATACTTCTAAAGATACTCTTAAAGAAAGTAATATGTCGTCTAGCGACGACGCGCCCTCTCATCAATCTGAAAAAGAAAAAAAGCTTGAAAGAGAAGTAGCAGATCTCAGAGCACAGATTGCTCACATCCTACAAGCAACTGATATACCACCATTATCATCCGACCCAGGTGGCTCTATAACCACTCAGCCAGAACAGACACCCCCTGGCACTCCCTTGACGCCAGCCGGGGAAAACCATCTTGACGCCACCGGCACTATGGTCCCTAATCACAATGCCATTCCTGAGCCTCCGGCACGTGCAACAGATAGCCTTACTCAAGAAACCCATGCAGTTGACGGTCACAAAAATAAAGCGTCAGAAAACGCGTTACACAGCCAAGAAATGCCATCGAGCACACAAGCCGTTGACGAATCGAATCGACAAGCGACTGAGCAGCCACAACAGCAAGCAAGTGCTGTTTCTCCTATAGCCACCGAGACTACAAAAAAACCGGGTAAGTCTGCAGGTGGTCGTGGAAAAGGGAAGGGTAAGGAGAAAGTGACGCAGGCACCTCTCATCGAAGAAGATGAGCCAGAAGCAACGCCTCCACAGGAACCGCCGGTAGAGATGAAGTGGGGAACGAGAAAATGCTTGTTGCTCTTTGACTTCTGGCGCGGTGCTCCCCTGTTGACCGATTTCAAATTGATGCAGGCCAGCAAATGTGCAAAGCCATTGGCATCTTACTACACTGAGGATGAGGTAAGGCTTGGGAAGAAACGCATGGACGCAGACGACTACTACAAAAAGCGTGGCAGCGTTGACATCATGGATGTTGCCAATAATATCCAGCGATATGTGAAAAAGAAGTCGCATTTGAGAGTGGTGAGCACAAATACTACTGTGCAAGCGGAAAGACCGATAGCGTCAACCGAAGGTAGCCAGTACATTGTTGATGAGATAGAAGATGCTGCGTTAGCAAGTATAGCCGCAATGGGGGAATAACATGGTCATACGGCAAGAAAGCAAACGTCTGGTAGAGAAGCAGATACCCAACGACCCAATAGCTGAAATTCGCGTCCTGGGCAGTATTCTTCTCCATCCACAATCACTAGAGAAGATTGATTTCTTAAAGCCTGAAGATTTCTACCAGGACAGACACCGGGCCATTTTTGAGGTTATTCTTGATCTCCATGTGCACCATAAACCAATCGGGAATGTGGAAGTGCAACAAGAGATGGACCGAGCTGGACGCCTTGAAGTGTTAGGAGATGATCCGTTCTATCCACTGGAATTACCAGATCAAGGCGTTTTTGACCCCACAGAGCATGCGCAGACGTTGAGAGAACTTTCCATTTGCCGGGCTATTGCCTTTGGGGTGACGAAGCCAACTGAACTGGCCTTTGATGGGAAGGCGGAGCAGGCTATTGAGTCACTGGAACAATTAGCCTATCAGTTACATGTAAGTGAGCAACGCTCCGAACCTGTAGCGGTGAGTGATATCTCACAAGGTTTCATCGATACGCTGACCCGATTATGTGAGATGCGGAGTAACAATCAGGTTATTGGTGTAGGCACAGGTTTCATTGATTTAGACCGCCTTACCGGCGGACTCCAAAAATCTGATTTAATCATCCTGGCTGCCCGGCCTGCCATTGGCAAGACGGCATTTTCACTGAGCCTTGCCAGGAATGCGGCAGCAAAGTATGGTCACGGCGTCGCAATCTTTAGCCTGGAGATGAGTCGAGAACAATTATTCCAGCGACTTGTAGCGATGGAGGCCGGTATTGATCAACAACGCCTGCGGACTGGATGGATCGATGACGAAGATTGGGAGCAGATTGTTGGGGCCATAGACCGTATCAACAAGATGGACATTTATATTGATGACTCATCAGATATTACTCCTGATCAAGTACGTAGCAAGATTCGTCGACTGCGTGCCAGTGGTGTCACTATCGGTTTGGTAGTTATTGACTACCTGCAACTCATGTCTCTTCCCGGCAAAAATGGCAAACAGGAGAATAGAGTACAGGAAGTTTCCGAGATCAGCCGGAAGTTGAAGGGTGTAGCACGTGAGCTAGATATGCCTGTCATGGCCCTTTCACAGTTATCACGTGCAGTAGAGTCAAGGCAATGCAAGATACCGCAATTGTCTGATTTAAGAGAAAGTGGTAGTATTGAGCAAGATAGCGACATAGTGATGTTCTTATATCGGGACGACGTGTACAATCCTGAGTCAGAGCGTCCAAACATTGCTGATGTCATTGTGGCAAAACACCGTAACGGACCTGTAGGGCAGGTTTCACTCTACTTCAATAAGAGTTACACTCGCTTTGATACGCTTACCGTGAGTGCACCTGTAGAAACAGAGGAGGGGGAATAATGGGAGATTTAGTAAAAGTTGGACAACGTTTGCTGCCGCCGATGGAAAGAAAACCGGATACCTGGATTTGTCCTGTCTGCGGTCCTGTTGAGCCATTATTGCTTCCGAATGGCCGCTATATTGAGCGGACCTGTGCCTGTCAGCGCAAAGCAAAGAGAGAGGCAGCGGAGAAAGCCGAGCGGCAAGAGAAGCTGCAAGCGATGGCTGAGAGGACATATGGCGGCTGGCTTGGAAAAGAATGGATTGAGCCTCATGTGTGCCAAGAGTTAGCGGCGCGCCGGTTTGAGCAGTATGACCCGGAGCGTAAAGAATATTATCAGCGTCTTATGGTCATCTATAACAAAGAAACGGATATAGCCAGAAAAGAGGCTCGCAAGAAAGAAGTAGAGGATTTGGTGGCAGCCCGCAAAACGTGGCGCAATGCTTTAGAGAAAGCTAGGGCGTTTGCGGAGAATCCTCAAGGTGTACTGCTACTTTATGGGGGTAGCGGACTAGGAAAGACACACTTGCTGACTTCTATTGGCAACGCATTGCGTATGCGACCCGTTCCAGTATCGTCTTTGTTTGTAACGGCCCCTAAGTTCTTCATGGCTTTTTACGACAAAATGAACCATGACCACGATGAGTGGAATTTGGTGATGCAGGCCATTTCAACACCTCTCCTGATTATTGATGACCTTGATAAAGCCAGCGCAAGACCTTTTAAGCAAGAAGTTTTCTTCCAGATTATTGATGATCGTATTACGGCCCGGCGTCCCATCGGCATCAGCACGAACAATATGGAGGGATTGGCCTCCTACATTGGCGATCATGCCTATTCGCGTTTGATGGATGGATGCATCCCGGTGAAAGTTTCTGGTAAGGATTATCGTAGCACAAAGGTTGTTCGTTAAAGGAGAAATAACCGTGTGGAATAAAGATATACCGAAATGGTTAGAGAACATGAACTACGTATGTCTTTACGTTGCGTTGTCATCTGACAAGTGGAAGAAGTGCGGACCTGGCAAAGAGAAATGGTTGAGTGACCTGGACAAGTTAACTGGTGAGCAACGGGTAGCATTGGAAGAGAGAATCGAGCGATGGGAGCGGAGAGTAGCATCATGACACAATCACTCATCGAGGGCGATTCACACATTGCTCGCACTTTGTCAGGCAGCAACGAATGGTTCACACCTGCCATCTACATCGAAGCCGCTCGCCGTGTTATGGACGGCATTGAACTTGACCCGGCATCGTGCGCAGAGGCGAATAAGGTAGTCAGGGCAACCCGCTACTACACGAAAAGCGATGATGGTTTACTCTTGCCCTGGATTGCGGCATCTGTGTTTGTTAACCCGCCTTACGGGCGCATTGGAGGCAAAAGCAATCAGGTGCTCTGGGCAGATAAGCTTATAGCGGAGTATGAGAGTGGCAATATTAAGCAGGCAGTGCTCCTGATCAATGCGTGTACCGGGACAGCCTGCGTACAGAAGTTATTGCTCAACTATCCGATTTGCTTCGTTCGTGGCCGCATCCGGTTTGTCGGGAGCGGAAAGAGCGAGCAGGGGCCGACGCATGATAACCTGTTTTGTTATCTCGGGCCGAATGAGCAGAGGTTTATGGACGTGTTTAGTCGATTTGGCAAATGCGTGCCTGTGTTTGGTCAGCAGCAGCAGGTGACATTGTGGGATCTCGAAAGTGAGGCGTCATAATGGCAATCTCGACAGTCTTGACATATGGTATGCAAAGTAGTATAATGCATACCATGAATGAGACAAATAGAAACCCTGTCATCAGGGTCACGCCAGAGGCACGCAAAGATTTAAAGATCATTGCGGCCCACACAGGTGAAACTATGCAAGATGTTGTTGCACGATTGGCAAAGCAGGAGAGAGAGCGAATGCAAAAAGTGAACCAGCAGGGAGGCAAAGAAAATGGATGAGATCGACACACAATTTAACGAAACGACCATCAGGATTTTCAGGCAGGAAGTGGACACCCAGGATATTGTTCTGGTCCTCAGCCATACAGACGGTTCAAGTTATGCTTACCTGTCCACACAGCAAGCACAGGATGTCATTGCTGTGTTGCAAAAGCAGATTGAGGCAAACAAATGAAATGGCTAGAGGTCTTTGCCGGGGCTGGTGGCGTTCGGTGTGGTCTGGACGCTGCAGGTCATGAGACGCTGTCCGCCATAGAATTGCGGCCAGCCATTGCACGTTGTTATCTGGCGAATCATCCTGTTGAGAAGATGTTGATATCTGATGTACGCGATGTGGATATTGCTGCTTTGCCGGGCGCTATCGATGCCCTGTGGTGTTCGCCAGTTTGTAAGTCCGATTCTAAAGCTCGTTCTAAGGTGCTAGCCCAACGTGAAGATGTTGCCATTGGCAAGGCGATGATCCCGTATATCGAGAAAATACAGCCCGAATTGTTCATACTGGAAAATGTTGAAGGCTATCGAGATAATCCTGCTTATCACGCTATCCTCATGTGCTTACTCAGACATCACTACACCGTCTCTGAGCGAGTAGTGAATGCAGCCGATTATGCCGTGCCACAAAGCCGCAGGAGACTCATTCTGCAGGCGCGTAGAGGCCCGATTGCATGGCCTGATCATACACACCGGCGCGTTGGCTGGTATGAAGCCATTCAGGGTATGCTGCCAACTTTGGAAGAGACGACACTGATCCCGTGGCAGATTGAGCGCTGGAAACCTATATACGATACGATGCTCCCCCTCATGGTCAACGGCAATTTTGACTTTGATCATGGTACTGGTACAAGGCAGCTTGATATTGTATCGGGATACAAGCCGATTGGTACGATCACCTGCAGCCACAACAACCGGGATAAGCGCATTGTGTTGCAAGATAAGCGAGTGCTGAAAGCGAGCACTGAAGTGTTAGCCAGGTTACAGACATTTCCCGATGGCTACCAGTGGACCGATAATCAAAAGTTGAATTGGGAGATGATTGGAAACGCGGTTTCATGCCTGATGGTGGAAGCATTGACGAAGGCGTATGCAGGGTGCGCAAGCCGTCCAGAAAGTGAGGTAGCATGATGGGCGCAAAGGCTGATTACACATTGGAACAGGCTATTGCTATGGTCAATCTGCTAGCAACGCCGTGGCACAACCACTGGATACACTGTGATCAATGTGTCTGTACTGACATGTACGGCGAGCCTGGCTACTGCGATGAAGGGCAACAACTACAGAGCAACTATGTGAAGTGGAAACGGCGTATAAAGTATGCCGCCGGGCGTGAAGGCATCCAGATAACAGTATGAGGCGTCGTGATGGCAATCTCGATAGCAGAAGCGCGCAGACGTGGCTGGCTCAAAGACGAGCTAAAGCCAACAAAAGCAAAGAAGCCCAAAGAAGTTACCCACTGGACACGCGATAATCTCAAAGATTGGTATGGTCCCAATGGTTGGCATGTCGGCATTGCTCGGCAGTTACGCGAGGGTGCGATGATTGATTTGGTTGTGGCCTGGCAGGGGAGCATTCCAAAGATACACGAGATGGCCGTGTGGGCAGAGTTCAAGAGATACACGAGATGGCCGTGTGGGCAGAGTTCAAGAGATACACGAGATGGCCGTGTGGGCAGAGTTCAAGGTGTGGAGCATTGAAGAGACAGAGGCAAGATTGAAAGCGTTAGAGGACAAGGATGCAACTACTAGATACGCAGTGTGCTAATCCCGATTGTAGTGGAAATGCAAGGCAACCAGCAACAGGCCGACCTGGGAAGTATTGTTCTGATCGTTGCGCCAATCGCTGCCGGAAGCGTTCACAACGCCAACGGATAAGCAACATTCAATATGTCACGGAAACTAAAGTCACGGAAACTCAACCAGACATCGAGTTCTACTGTGGTCTGAACGAACGTTTCTGGAACCATCATACAGTAGAGCCCGGTACACATGTCTGTATTGCACCCTTCACCAGCTCCGAGATTGAAGATAAAAAGACCGGCGAGAAGAAACGAGTCCTGCGTAAGACTCATGTGCTGATTGATGATTCCAAAGTCAAGCATGTGATGGTCGATAGTTGCGCCTTCTCTGAGCGGATCGAACTCAAAGACTTTGTGATTGTGAAGAATGAACGCCTCTCTTTCAATGATGCTCTGCAGAGACAGATAGCCCATGCCTACGAGTTCCGGTATGCTCACATTGTCGAGAGTCTTGTCAGTTATGATTTACTCATTGATGAGACGTGGCAGGATGGAGAACGCAGCAAACAACGCTGGTCCGTCAAGTCTGCTGAGTATGCGGTACAAGAAACGATTAAGGCCGCTCAATACCTGGCAACTCAGCGGCGCAGGATAGATGGAGTCTTTGGGCATCATGTTCGGCTTATTCTCTCAGCACAGGGGGTTGAAGCAGAGCAGTACAGGCGATGCGCCGAGGAGATTGTCAAAGTGATGAAGCCCGAAGATGACATCTTCGGGCTAGGTGGTTGGTGTATTACCGGGCTCATGCGCCATGACATGCTGCCAGCTGCGGCCATGATTCTTCCTGGTGTGTTCGAGGTGTTAGGCAAAGCAGGGGTAAAGCGTGTCCACGTCTTCGGTGTGATTATCCCTGCACTCCTTGGCTTCCTGCTGCATCTCTGCAAGAAATATGGTATCCGTCTCTCAACCGATAGTGCCGGGCCATGTGTTGAGCCTGCCAGAAACGGTAATTGGGGCTATGGCTCGTGGACTGACCCTGATTACAAAGTGGCTCCCATTCTCGATAGTTGTCGAGTGCTGGATGAGCAAGGCGAGAAAGCACCGACATGCTTACCTGATACGATTTGCAGGGGTTTAGATCGTATTCGTCACACATCGCTTACCCGTGATTATCTGGCCTATTTTGAAGAGCGTGAGCCCCATTTAGTAAGGTTATTGCCAGTTCCTACACATCGACAAGCATCTTTGTTCGATCTGGAGGTGGCGTCATGATCGAACTGCTCACTCAACCCAACGGCCCAAGCGTCCAGAAGGTAGAGGTGCATATCCTCGCCCTCCCTTCTGGCTTGTGTCCCGTTTCAAAGAATCCTCAACCACAAAGCACAATCAAGATTGTCTATCGTCCTGAATCGTTTGTGCTTGAGATTGGACGGCTTTATGCTTACCTTGAGCAATACAAGGGCGGGTTACGTGATAAGGCTGGAAATATCGTTGTGAGGAGCATGGAAGGCATGATTGACCGGGTGGCGCTGGATTGTGCGCAGGCGTTAGGTGTTCCGGTGCGTGTCTATGCTGATCTGGTGCTTGCGCCGAGGGAAACGATGAGACTGAAGGCGCGAGCGTATCCAGTGGAGGTGCAAGGATGCAAAAGGTAACATTCGGTGATACTGATCTCATAGCAAAGAAGAAGCGTCAAGCCCATAAAGCAGAGAAGCCTACTACACCGCCCGCACCCGAGAAATGCTGTGTATTCCAAACAACGATAGAGACATCAGGGCGACTCATGAAGTCTGAACGATGCAAAGAGCCTGCCCTGCCCAATGGTTGGTGTGAGGAACATCAACATGCGCAACGTGGCATGGACATTGGCGAGCGATTGGGTTGGCAAGGAGTGAATGTGCCTATGACTGCCGAGTTTCGAGACAATGGTATTAACCCATTTACGTTGACAATCGGACCGGGTAAGATGGATTGGCTGGCTTACTTCGAGCGGGCAGCAGGCACAGGGCTAGCCACGGTTATGAAGTATCTGGAGAAATTGAATGTTGAGAGGGGGTAAATATGACGACACAAAGCATAGCACCTAAGCAAGAGAGCGTATCGAGAAAGCCTTATAGCAGTCGGGCGCTATCTCGATATATTGTTGTAGATGGTCAACTCATCAGAGCGTATGCAGCCACAGATGAGGAATTTTACTGGTATGTGTATGATTTGCTTCATCAGTTCTACGAGGAGGAATTGAAAGAGGACGAGGAGATTGTTGAACTGCGATACATGGAAACGTTCAACAAGTGGGACTGGTCCAATGATGAAGACCGGGTGAGGGCAATCAACGAGTTCAACCGCATGAATCGCGCACGCAGGACATGCAAGTTGCCATTGATTGCGCTATTTGCTGGAAGTGCGAACTAAGACGACGACGGCGAGAAGAACCAGGGCAATCCAGAAAATCGTGAGTATGTTTTGTATCAATGGCTCTTACCATATAGACGTTTTGTATACCCCAAAATAAAAAAAGCGTGCTGGCTGGATCTTGTATTTTATGTTCTACTTTGAAGAGTCAAATGGGATGTAGTGTGGACCAGCACGCTGCGGATAGTATAACAGAGAGAGGCAGAGCACGCCAACTTCTAATTAGTTTTACATGATTCTTGCTTGTTGATTTTTCACGGTACTCACTTTAAGCATCGTGTTATCTTATGTCAGCGTGCTTTGTTAGTATATGCCTATATGTCAATATTTAGTATATTGATTCATCGTGTGTGCTTGATTGCTACGATATAGTATAATGCGTCGATGTATGCTATGATGGTGGCGGTGATGATATCGAATTGATTATATCCACCCAACTACAAAATCATCCCTCACTGGTAGGAGAGCCTGAACAAATCCGACTCAGGCTCTCTTGCTGTCTGTGGTAGAATGGCTGTGGCCTAAGATACACACTTACACAAACCACTTTTCCAAGAGACGAGCCTGAGAGCCACACACTCTCAGGCTCGTTTTGTTTTTGGAGGTCATTATTTATGCATAATCTTCTCACCAACGGAATATTTATTCTTGTTGCCATTGGACTGGCTTTCTCTGCTCGCGAGGCTATTCGTTCTGCTATCGCTCACAATATCATCAGTAGTGTCGTTTTCACCATTGTGGCTATCCCTGCATTGGTGTTTGTTGTTCTTACCCTGTTTGGATTTATTTAGAGAGGCTATTCAATGCTCAAACTATCGCGCCTGCTCATCATCGGCTTCCTGCTGGCCCTGCTCTGCCTGGTGCTACAATCGTCACCAGCCAGCGCGCACACGAACACAGCAACATTCGGCCCACCATCGCGTGCATACGGTACTGTGACGTATCTGGAACGTGGCAACCGGGGGAATTACTACTTCTCGCCAACCTATATCACCTGCCAGTTATACAGACCATGTGTGACGATTATCAATGTGACTGGCAGAACTGTGATGATTGTTGACCAGACTGGCAGCATCGTCTCGAATCTCTGGAATGGGAGGTCAACAGGGGCAATCACTCTGTATCGCCCTGGTACTTACTATTACACCGATAGGCAGCAAAATATCAGGGTGCCGTTGACGATTACTGTGCAGGGTGGGTACTGGCGAGGTGGCGGCTACAGTCGGGGATATTCAGGTTGGCGATATTGATAGTTCAAAAGTGATGGGCTCGTGGAGAATAGTTCTCTGTCGAGCCCACTTGTGTTCTGCTTGCCGCAGCAGGGATAGTATATCAAAAAGTATCGAGAATGGCTATCTCCTAAACACCCGATAGAACACTCCATATCGCTCGCGTGCCATCTCCAACGCCGTTGTCTCTTCTCTGCGCAGATCGCGGTGAATGTCTGCGTAATACACCGAGACAGTATTACATGGCGCGTCCAGATCAATGAGTTTTCGGCTAACCGGAAGATGTTGTGTTTTGGGCATGTTCCCACGAACTCTGAAGAGGTGAGGTGAGTGTGGATAGCACAACATCTGGCAGGTGTTCATCCACACTGATAGGCGCTCGAAGATCATCAGGGACGGCTCGTTTTCTTGTACGCTCTTTCCGTTGACGCATGCGCTGCCCGTACAACAATCGTGCTCTCAACACGTCAAAGGAATAGCCACGTCCTTGACGATCAATCACGCGCCCTATCCCATTTGCTGCTTCTACAAACCCTCCCGTGTAGCGATGACGGAAATAGGCGAATATCTGATCGCCCCAATGTTCGATGGTCAGAAGAAAGTCCAGGTACGCATCGTAGACACAGCTTGCCATGACGCGATCTTCCCAGGCAAAAAAGCGGTCGAATGCCTCTTCTTCTGCAGGAGCATCATAGATCTCATAGAACTCTTCCTTCAAGCTGTATGCAGCCTTGAGGCGGGGAAACGTCCCAAGCCATCCTTCAAGAACAAGCCGATCTCGCTCCGATAGGTCACGAGGGCGTTTCAAAAGCAAGAAGCGGTCGTGCATGAGTTGGCGTACTTGTCGCTCACTTAAACTGCTTCTGATGTCTTTACGCACCATTTCCACAATTTCATTCAGTTTTTTAATTACATGAAATTTATCAATAACGACTGTAACATGTGGTAATGTCTCCTGTATCGCATCGAGATAGGGTCGCCACATGTCAATCACACAAACTTGCACCTGTTCCTTGTTTGGAAGCGCGGCAAGGTAGCGAACGATAGTTTGTTTCTTGCGATCTGGAAGAACTTCTACAAAGGATCTTCCCTGCACATCGGTAATCACACCTCGCATTTGTCCCAGAAGGTGCAGCTCGTCCATCCCCATAATGACCGGTGTGGCGATCTGAACGCTGCGCTCCAATTCTTCCACATAATCATGGAAAAGGTTGCGTATGGATTTCTCGTCCAGACCACATTCAAGCGCAATCGCTGCAAAGGTACGGGTCAAAGATTGCTGTTGGATGTAGCGTACCAGGCGAAGAGTTGCGAAGCGTCGTTCATCCACTCCAGAGAGGGGTTCAAACCAAGTCTTCTTACAGATGAGGCAGCGGAAGCGTTGTCGGGAAAATTCAATAAAGACGTGCTTCGCGTGGCAGGTGAGATCGCGGAGACATTGATGATCTTTTCCGTGTTTTGCGGCAGCAGAACTTCCACATTGTGGACATACAGGATCACACGAGACTGGCCGGGCATGGATCACATACCGGTCCTCGTGTTCTTCTACAACCATAACCTGCCAGCCAGGCATATTCAACAGATCGCCTACAGTCACGTACTACATCCAAATAAATTCTTTACTCGAAGTAATCTCTCTCCATGTATTACATCTTCCACACCTGCTATGAAAAAGTGGTAACTAGAATATATGCATAAATTCATCTTGAAAAGTATTGACTTTCATCTTGAATTATGTTATTATTCAAGTAACGAAGATGTAAAACGAATTTATCCAGAGGCAAGGAGCAATAAAATGATCAAATTCATTCAAACAACAGAACTTGAGCAGATAGCGCGTCGTGTGTGGAATGCAAGAAGTGATAAGGCATCCCGCAATGCCTTCGGTGAAAAAGTTGCAAGTTTTGAAGCTATGGGCTTTGCCTCTCAGTCCACCGAATTTCCCATGAGAAGTGGGGAATGGGCGGAAGCCGGATCACTTGAGATCTCTATCTCCTACTCGAAGTGGGACATTCCTAGTCTCATTCGCGTTCGCAAGCCTGTAGCCGTTGCGGTTCCAGCCTAGCAGTTGAGAATGGCGGGGCTTCGGCCCCGCCACTATGATGAAGGGGGCATTATGACAAAGCAATGGGGAGGAAAGCGGCCTGGCTCAGGACCGCCACGCAAACGCTTGAACCTGGATAAGGTAGACAAAGACGCATCTCGCGACCTCACGCAACTCACTAAGCAATGGCGCACAGAACGCAGTAATCCAGAACTGACCGAGGAAGCGGTTGTGATGGAGTTGGTCCGTCAAGCATTAGGAGGCATTAACGAGGATGAGAAAGTATGATAACTCAAATCAACCTGCGAGATGTTAGTAAATCCGATAGATATGCGCCAGATGAAGAGTATGCGATGAGGAAAGCACGATCTGCTGAATCCCAACGGCCATTTGTTTATCATGTCGAAGGCGATATTCTCACTTTTGACGCAAGCCACACAGTTTTGTCTGTAGAGGAAATTAAAGACCGTCTACAATGGGGTATCCAGTGGAATAGTTGGGAGATATAAAAGGAGAAACAAAATGAAGGGATTAACGTTCTACGGTATATTAGCCGATTTAGCCAAGACGAAAGAACATCACGAGCAATTGAAAACTAACCTGATAAAGCTTGAGCGTACCTATGAAACACTCAAGTATGATGAGCGGTTTCAAGGGATCAAGACACAGGTCAATGCTTCTTTGGCAGACTACGACGCTATCATAACCAAATATGATGAGATGAACAAAGCTACAGAAGAAGAGGCAGATAAGCCAGTAGATTATGCTATAGCTTGCGATCAAGTCATTGATATTGACCTGCAAGCTACTTGCAATCATCCTACAGACTCATGGACACACGTCTTCAACGTGCCTTCCAATCTGCGCCAATATCAGAATGACCAGGACTGGCTTTGTGGATTGTGCGGAAAGTTAGTTCCACCGTTTATTGCAAGTAGCCCTTTTATCAAGTAACAAAATCGAAGAACCAGAAATCTTCACCACATGTACAAGAGTAGGCAAAATCGGAACTTGTTGTGTTCGGCGAATCTGTAATCCACAACAAGTTCCGATTTTATGTTCTTCTGTACCCAGCCTGGTTCACCCCTCAAAACACAATAACTTCCGCATAGCCGAGTTTTCCCTGGAACGCTTTGTCCAGAAACTCGGGCAGGTCCATGATTTCCGCCGGTACAAACACCTCTACCCGGCACATACTCACGCAGCGTTGAATGGGAGTCACGGCCAGCCCAAGCGCTAGTTGTCCTTTAGGTGCGCGCTTCATGCTAGTCAATCCTTCTTTTGAGCCTGTAACTCTGTATCGGTTTCGGGTGCACACGTTTATTGCTATAAGACTTGCCATCCAGCCCGGTCACAGTGACTTCAACCTGTACCCGGCACAGCATGTAGTCGCCTCTATCGCTGAATGCTGTTTCCAGCACGACGCCAGGTACATCCGGGTCTTTCTTCTTGCCTCCAATGGCTAAGGCTGGCACCCAGCAAGGTGTTGATTGTTCACCGTGTTTCAGTTCCATCTCAACCCTCCACGATCTGCACAAGCGTTTCCCGATCAATCAGCCACCGATGCAACGTAAGACACTTCTCTAGCATCGGTTGCAATGGCTTGCCCTCGGGCAACATGAGTGTTATCCGTCTCGCTCTGCTATCCTGTGTCGCAAGCCGCCAACGTGGATACTGGCAAGAACCAATATTCTGTAGGCTCCAGTGGTGCGTGTAGACCTCACCATCTGGATACATGCCGAAAGAGACGAAGTTAACCAGGGCATAGGGATATCGCAGCGTGATATCCCTGGCTGCGAACCATGTCTGGTACTTGTCGAGAAATTCCAGGCTACACTGTTCCTCAAGTAACCGTTTCAGTTGTTCCCCTGCCGGGATGAGATGATAGGCTGATGTATGCTCCCAATCTCCCAGATTGCAATCGTATCGCCGCATTACCCTAATCCTCCCTATCACACATTCTCATGACAAGTTGCTCAGGACCATACAACAGATTGATCGCCTCATCCACGTTAGCGTGTTGCGACAATGCCGCGATCGCATCACATAGCCCCAAGTAGTAGGGGTCGTCCATCGTTGCCTGCGGTTCATTCTCACTCTCACATAACGCTTCATGGCAACGGGCTTGTTCACGCAGGTCGGACAGCGTGTGATGGTGCTGCTTGACCTGCTCTAAGATTTGTTTGCAGTAGGCTCGCTGAATTGCTACTGCCATATTGGTCATTTCACTCATGGTATACTTTTCCTTGCGGGTTGCTACGGATCTCTCTCTGGAACACCTCGCGGCTAAGGGCCAGTGTGCGGCTGGCCCGGTCCACACTACGATTACTGCTCTACTGCATCTGGATAGAGCATTTCATACAACTCTTCCACTTCCAAAAACTCTTCCTCTGTCAATTCCTCAAACTCACACAATTCTTCATATTGTGCTTGCATGTCTTCGATATCCATGATCTTATCCTTTCTGTTTGCTATGTCCATGGGTCCGCGTCATACTCCGGCTGCCCTGCTAATGGGCCTTCAACTATAAACCCTTCCTGATGCTTTCTGGCTCGCCGGGTGCTGCGCTGGACGCCCGAGGTGGCGGACGCCATTTCCTCCGGTGGGCTATCCTGATCATTGCCGTAATAAGTAGTGACTGAACGCTCTTTCTCTTGTAGCCAGCCTGCCAGGTATCTCTTGTTAGCAAGATTTCCAGGGTAGACCGTCTGATCTCTCTTGCCCTCCTCGATAATTCTCCTCTCTACGTAATCGTAGAGGCTATTTATCTCCTCAACGGTCTTCGCGTGCTTCATGATCGCTATGAGATGTGACGACTCCCCCAAGCTTGCGCTAGAGGCTTCTCAGGGGCGCGTCCCCTGAAGGCTCCGTCCGAGCCCGGGCTTTCTTTGTTTTCTTAGCAGGACGCAGATTCAAGCCAGCCCACACATTTCTGATATTCACTGCCGCGTTTACGTCCCGATCAAGCACAAGCCCGCAGTTCTCGCACGTGTGTACCCGCTCGCTCAAATTCTTGTGCGGCCCCTCATGCAAACAACCGCTACACACCTGACTGGTTTTGTAGGGGTCCACCTTCACGATCTGCACAGTCCCGGCACATGCTGCCTTGGACTCGCACATAGCTACAAAGGTGGACCATCCTGCGTCCAGAATTGACTTATTCAAACCAGCCTTGACTGCTGCCCCATTGGGTAAGTATTCACCTGTCGTCTCATCCTGCTTAGGTTTCGGGGCCCTGCTCATTTTAGATGGTTCTAGATCCTCGAATACTATGGTTTCATAGGTATCCACCAGCCAACGGGACTGCTTATGCAAGAAGTCTTGTCGCTGATTTCTAATCTTGCGATGGTGCCGACCTAAGCGTTGAGCAGTCTTTCTACGTCGATTGCCTTTGCACCCGCTCTTTTGGTTTCTCTTCTTTTTGCGAGAGAGGGATTGTTGAGCTTTGATCAACTTGTGCTCAGAGGCTCGATAGTGCCGAGGGTTTTCGATCAGATCGCCAGAGGACAGGGCCGCAAAGTGGTATAGCCCCAAGTCAATCCCCACGGCATCGTCAGTATATGGCGTTCGCTTCTCTGTACCCTGTTCGATCTCACAACTAAAGCACACAAACCAGTGTCGCCCTTCGCGCTTGATTGTGCAGGTTTTGACTTTGCCGACAATGGGTCTGTGGAGCTTGATCTTGAGTGTGCCGATTTTGTGCAGGTGTAGCTTGCTGCCCTCTACATCCCACATTTGCTGATCAGGGTAGCAAAATGAGTCATAGCGATTCTGTCCCTGGAATCGAGGATACCCGGCCTTCTCTCCATTTTTGACCCGACGAAAGAATGCTTGATAAGCAAGATCGACACGATTGATTACATTGTTGAGAACATGTCGCCCAATTTCTTGATACTCCGGCCTGATTTCGTTGCGGATAATTGTGAGATCGCGCATCTGTTCAAACTTGCTGATTGATCTACAGGCATACTTGTAGGCTTCTTTACGTTCTTGAAGCGCGGCATTGTACAACTCGCAACATCTCGCCAGCGTCCATTGCAATGTTGCCTCTTGCTTCTTCGTTGGGTAGAGCCTGTACTTGAATGTTTTCATACTCTTCATTTCTGACTGAGAAGATTAGCGCTGGTAAAACACTAGTTTCCTGCAACCGATTTACCCAAGGCAGTCCCGGTTAAAGGACTGCCCCGTTGTGGTGAAACTGTTCATGCGGCATCTTCCACGTAGTGCCCCATTGCTGCCAATGCCATGAAATTGTCTCGGTCAAGCGCTTCTTGTACTTCGGCTACTTGCAAGAAGCCTTCGATTTCCTCCTCGTCGAGTGTGGCGGGGTCCCGCCAAATGAGGCTCGCAAGTTCTTCGTATGTTTTCATCTCAGCACCTCCCTATCTCAGCAGGCTAAATGGACGACTTGTAGCCAGAGATCCGCGCGTTGTCGTCGGTTGAGGATGCCTGTTAGCAGATAGGATGCGCGAAATGGTTTCTTCGTCGGCAGGCTGACTGCCAACTTTGAGGTGCTTGCGCAGGTGCTCACGAGTGAGGGTTGTTGACTGTGGTACTTGGTTGGTTGCTGCTTGATTCGTTTGAGACATGATGGTATGATTCTCCTTGTAGAGACGCTTATCAGGTTCCAATTGCTAGGCGTCTCGTTGAGCTAGAGCCTTTCCTTTCCCGAGGAAGGGCTTTTGTTTTTGTGTACCTCATTTCTTGGTACAATTCCAGTATACATTATCTTGCAACCAAATGCAACCTTTTTCCTATGTATTCTTGAAAATATTGACAATACGGATAAAATAAAGGTAGAATAATGAAAGCAATTACCGATAACTAAACTGGGAGGCATCGCATGAGTGAAGAGTTGCTTGATGTTAAGCAAGTACAGCAAAGATTGAGAGTAAGTGAACGCACCATTTTTAATCTCATTAGGAGGGGGGACTTGAAGGGTTTTAAAGCTGGACGCGAATGGCGTTTTACATTGGAAGATATTCAAGAATATGAACAGCAGCAGAGACAGAGGGCAGAGATACAGAGAACCAATCCAAGGAAAAAGAAACAGGCAGCATAGCCTGGGTGCGCGTTGCCAACTCCGGCAAAAGATAAAGCCAACGCGCACCACACAACCACTGAGGATAGTATACATCACGGGAGGTGAGGATATGACCGCATTCAATCCAGGTGACAAAGTGATCAAGCGCAATGAAACCGATCCAAAGAACTACGGCGAGGTGATGGACCTTCCTGCTATCCAGATGAAAGAGGGTTACATTGCCGTCTACTTTAAGCGGCATGTCTGGATGAAGCCAGAGAATTTGATGCACATTGATGAATGGAAGAAGTTGCGACGTACGAAGGCGAAGAAGCCGACAACATCAAATCTTGCCAATTACTGGATGCAATAAAATAGGACCGGGAAAATAACGGCTAATCGCGATACCGCGTGGGATTGTGTGAAAATTTCACACCAGCGAGGGGCAAATGTGCGTGTGGGATTGCAAACCAGCGAGATAAAGGAAGTGAGGCTGAAATGATTGTTTGGAGTTATGGGGGTGGTACGCAGTCTATTGCGATAGCCCTGCTAGTTGTTGAGGGCAAGCTTCCACGTCCCGACATCATCGTTATGGCAGATACCGACCTGGAAACAATGGAGACGTGGGAATACCTTTTTAAGGTCATTCTTCCAATGCTTTATAAATGTGACTCTACCCTGAGCTTTCATATCGCACCTCATACACTGGCAACGGTTGATATGTATTCAAAGAAAGGCGATTTGCTCATACCAGCGTACACAGAAAAGGGCAAACTTCCAACCTTTTGCAGCAACGAATGGAAACGCCGGGTTGTCTTGCGTTACCTGCGTAGTCTGGGAGTAGAAAAGTGCGATATGTGGTTGGGCATGTCTACCGATGAAATTGAGCGCTTGAAACCGTCTGATGTGGCTTGGGTGCAGCATGTATGGCCTCTTGTTGGTATGCCACGTAGTGTTGGCTACGGCGTCCAGATGAGTCGTCGTGATTGTATCCAGTACATAGCGAAACAAGGTAAGCCAGAACCACCGAAGAGTTGTTGTGTGATTTGCCCTCATCGGCGCAACCCACAATGGCAGAGACAAAAATTACTCTATCCAGCAGACCATAGAAAAGCTGTAGCCATAGGTAAGGTTATCTTAGAGAACGACCTGAAGTCTGGTCATTCTGGCGTGTGGTTACATGAAGACCGTAAACCACTAGATGAGATTGATTTTTCTAAGGCTGATACGCAAGAAGGATTGTTTGGTGCTGGCTGTCAAACTAGCGGCTCGTCTTGCTGGACTTAATGGGAAGGAGAGCGTTTTGAGTAGTCATTGTTTCTTGCGTGAGAACATCGGGTTCGTACATCCAAGTTTTCCCGTAGCCAGGTCGCGATGTTTTCCGCAAGCCGTTCGTCAACAGTACCTTGGCGCGGATTGCCTCAAAGCTATATCCGCGTCCCATTCGTTGGGTCAACTTCATCAGACCGTTCAGACTTTCAGTGTATCCAGCGGTGTACCGGTAGGTGAAGTAGTTGAAAATGGCGTCCCCGTAGTGCTCTATTGCCAGTGTGAAGGGCACAAAAGCATCAAAGACTTCTGGGGTGATCTGTTCGAGCCAGGCAAAGTACTTTTGCAAGGCGGCTTCTTCTGTTGGGGCTTCGTAGATGCGGTAAAAAGCTTCTTTGAGGCGATAGGCGGTTTCCAATTGGGGAAAGTTCTTCAACCAGGCTTCAAGAACCAGCATCTCACGTTCTTCCAGGTCGTGAGGGCGTCTGAGCAAAAGGAACCTATCGTGCATCAAGGTTCTGCGTTGTTTGTCGGTCAGGCTCTTTCGTATCTGCTTGCGGACAGTTTCCAGACATCCCGAAAGCAGTTTCAGAACATGGAACTTGTCTACAACCAGCTTGGCATATGGCAAGGCTTCATGTGTTGCATCGTGGTAACTGGCCCACATGTCAGTGCACACAACGGTGATGCGCTCCTTTGTGGCGGTGGGCAAGTTGTGCAGATAGCTGATAACGGTTGCCTTGGTCCGATCTCGAAGCAAATCAATAATGTGATGGTTATGGACATCGGTGATAACACAACGGTATTGATGCAGCAAATACAACTCGTCAATGCCCAGGTAGAGCAGCTCGTTATCTGGAAAGCGAGGTTGAATGGTAGCAGCGAACTCACTGAAGAGGGCACGGATCGTGCTTTCCACCAGGCCAGTTTCATCAGCGATGCTCACAAAGGTTCTTCTCAGTGCTTCCTGCTGGATGTAGGTGATCAGGCGATTGGTCATGAAATGGCTTTCGTTCATGGCTGGCACTGGCTCGAAGAAGGTACGGCGACAAGCACAACAGAGAAAACGATAGCGTTGAACAGTGATCCCAACGCGCTTTCCTCGAATGGGCAAGTCCATGAACAGTTGAGACTTTCTCTCGTGGCGATGCAGCTTGTGATGACCGCAATGGGCACATTGAAGAGGCGGGGCTATCAACCCCACCTGGAAGTGAAAATCATGTGTATGCTCATCCACGACAAGAACGCGAAAGCCATCCAGCCCCAAGAGGTCCAAGGGCATCTCTCCCATTGCAGAATATTACCTAAGAAATTCTCTTTTGTGGTTATGTTTCCGGTAGCAAGTGAGGGACGATTACTACGGGCATCTTGTTGCTATCCCACGCACTTTCGCGATGTTGAGATAGTTTGTCGGAGTGTGAAAAATGGAGCAATCCCACGCGGTATCGCGATTAGCCACTATTTTAAGCGTGCTGAGAGATTTAAGAGACGGCTTACGATTGACATGATGTGTAAAGCAATAGGCTATTCTGAACGGACGCTTAAAGGCTACATCAGCAAGAAATACCGGCATCACTTCCTACACGCAGATGGTACAGGTGGCTACACAGTTAACGGACTGAATAAGGTTAGTAAAGCCGAGTTCGTAGGCTGGCATCGGCAAACGGTGAAAGTGTCGCGAGCACCAATGCCTCCATCGGTTATTGAAAAAGAGGTGGAGTATTACTACAGGCTTGAAGCGAATAGTGCTGAGATGTGGGTGATTGTTGTCGGGGTGATTGTGGCTGGTATCTGGTGGAAGAACATTTGAGTGAGTAGGAGCCTTGAGCAGGCACTCAAGGCTCCTTTGATTCATACAAAATGACAGACACAATCAGGATTACCACACTCTACAAGCTTCGCATCTGGAGAGTACAGTTTGAAGTACTTGCAAAAGTCGCTCTGTTGCGCCTGGTCAAGTGCCCATTGGATTGGATGCCCAGTTTCGTCCCTCCATTTCCCTGCTGTTGCCGTAATCTTTCCATTAATACGTGCTCGGCCAGCCGTTGCGTCAGCGATCATGTGTCGTCGGTAGAAATGCGTGAAGTTTGTCATATCGGCTGGTAGAGAGTCCCGATTTGATTTTATGGTTGCCGTTGGTGGAGGTTTCTTTAGAGATGTAACTGCTGCCCGGACTGGTGCAGTGCGTTCTGATTGCCACATGGCATACGCTACTTGATAGGGATGTACTAACTGTAGATCAGATGTAGCCACATCTAGCACAAAAGCGTAACGCTTCATTCCCTTGGACCCCTTCATTGGACCCATGGAAGTCATCTTTGCTCTTATCGCCATTTCAATGCCAGTTGGCGTCTCGCTGGTGGCGTACAACTTGGTAATATATACTCCTTTACTTCCGAGTTGTGCGATAGCATGAGCAGTACCAACGAGAAGGCGTTGCATGTAGAACCGTTGCATCGCTGGTTTCTCGGCATAGGCTCCGACGCTTTTTATTAACAATTCTATAGATGTGCCTATAGGGAAACATTGTAAATCGTCAACGGAAAGCTCCCAACCCCTAAGCCTTCCATGCATAAATTCCATGAGCCGATCATGCTTCAATGGCTGTAAGTGAATGTAAGCAACAATGATGCCATTGTCCTTCAAGATGTAGTTTCCATCTGGACAGCGATCTACCAGAGGCTTGCGAGCATCAGCACTTGTCGTGTGGTGAAAAAGCTTGGAGGCTACAGCATAGACACCTTCCATATCGTCTGGTGTAGCCCGGCTAAAAGAAATGGTGTGATTTTGTAGTGCTTGCTCAATTGTCTTAGGTGGATTATAGAAAGCTGTTTCCTGGGCTCTAACCTGCTCTAGTTCACTGATCGAGTAATACTTGTGTTTGCGGATCTCAGGCCCTAGAGGATGGATAAGCCCACGCTCAATATACCGATAGAGCATTTTATTTCCTAAAATTTTCATTGCCTCAGTAGCCGTACAGTAGCCAGAAGGTGGTGCTTTGCGCTGCGGCATAGTAAATTACCTTTCGGATATTTGTAAAATTTACTAAATTTACTTTTCTTACAGCATACACGATTACAAACAAACCCGCAATGAAACCCTTCCTAAAATGGTGATATGATACAATATAGGTGTTAATTTTATTAATTAACCAAATTTACCTGCAAAATCTCTTGACTTTGTGACCTTATAGGGTTACAATTAATCTATGCCGTATGAGGCTAGTTCAAAAGAGGTGATGCATGGTGGATGAACAGAGCTTAAAAGCTTTGCTCAAGAAACATGGATGGCGGCTAAATTGGACAAAACTATATCAAACACGATATGGCTACGCCAAACGCCGAGAAGCAGGCAAGCAGCTATCTAGATACATGGGGAGCGAAAGAACCATCGAAAAACTATCTGAAGCCGACGTGCTAAAGCGTATCGGTGTAGATACTAAGCAAGAGTAGTGCATCGTTCGGCGAGAGCGGTGAGAGAGGAGCGAGAGAGAGAATGTTAAAGTTTCGGGTGGGTCAGCGAGTGCTGGTGACGGAAGTGGATGCTGGGATTGAGCGAGAGTCAGCCGTGGTTGAGCGCGCTGATGCCAGCGATTATTGGTGTGTGTTTGATCGAGGCCGTAAAACTGAGCGCAAATCATGGGATGGTGCATCGCTTGAGGAGACACGGTTGGACCCGGCATGGTTTGACGAGGAACAGTTGCAGGAAGCGTAGTGTGTTTTTGTATGCTCACTCAGTCCAGTGACCAAACCAACTGAGTGAGCAGTGACCGAGTAGCAGTTGCGAGCCACTAAAACGGCATCTTGCATTCTAGCAGGAGGCCGCCTGTGGTGCAAGATGAAAGGATGTTCGAGAATGACTGAGGAGCAGAAGCGGAGATTCAAAGAGTTGTGGTCCAGATTTGGCAGCCCAACGAACCCACTGAACAAGGAGGAACTGCACGAGGTTGCTCTGTTGACCCTGGTCGTGCCGATTAACTTGAGGACGGGCAAGATACCTTTGTTGGATGAGAAGCAGCAGGGGCAAGCATGAGGAAGTTGGACGATCTAGCGATCCAGGTGCTGATATTCCAGATGCTCATCAATGGATTTGCCACCGTGATGAGCCTGGCGAGTGGCAGCAACACGAACAACTGGAACGTGGTGATTGCCGTGAATGTGCTGATGATGGCGGTGGTTCTTGCGAGTCGAATTGTTGTAGCGCGTGTAGTTGTGAAGAAGGGACGCTAGTATGGACCGGGTGACTAAGGGATTATTCATTGCTACTAGCATCAACGTGTTCTGTATCGTCGTGAACGGGTTGCTGGACAGCCTGTACTTCCATGATGGAGCCCTTCACGCAGGCACAGCCATGCTCATTGGCTATGTTGTCCAGGGTGTGCTCACGATTGTCGGCATGATATACGCGATCGTACAAACGTTCAGAAAGAAGGCGTAAGGATGGCATATAACTACCTCAAAAAGAAGTCCACCTCCTCTGGTGGTGGGTCAACCGGTAGCAATGGGGCTGGCCCGAAGCAACGCGAGCGTGTGTTTGTGCGGCAAGCGCCCGATGAGACGGTCCACACGGCCCCCGGTGCGATGTACGTCATTGGTGGTATTGGCACATTCTCAGGGTTTGCCGCCAACATCTGGCAGATGGTGACGACCTTCACGGCGTTCTGGTTTATCTTCAACCCGATTGGCACTCCGATAGATGCACAAAGACAGCCGGTCATCTTCTGTATTTGCGCGCTGATCGCCTTTAGCTTTCAGTTTGCACTGACGATGCTGACCTGGCGACTGGACACCACCTGGAAAAAGCACAATATGCGTGTGGCGGCTGGTGGTAGCAGTGGCGGAGCCGATAAAGCACAGGCTATGCGCAACACCGCAGTTGAGATGATACAGCATGTGAACCTTGTGTTGATCTGGGGTGCGCTCGGCTTTGTGGTGGACACGATCGGGGATTATACCTTCATTCAATCTTACACGATGCACCTGGACCCTGGAACGCAGGTATTCGTGATTTTCATTTACGCCGTGGCTTTGTATGCCCTTTCCACTATCGCTTTTGTTCGCTCTATCGAGTACATCACCGCCGGGTTTGCAGCAGCTCACAACCTGATGCATCGCGATAGCGGCGATTAGAAAGGATATCTGTCATGGCACAACAACAAGATATGTATTGGGATGAAGAGGCGCAAGAGTTCGTGGTATACGAGCAGCCGAAGAAGGATTACACGGCAATTTATATCGTGGTGTACTTCCTGCTTCTTGCACTGATTGTTGTTCCTGCGCAAAGTCTCCATCTGGGCATGCAGGGGATCTTCTTTGCGATGATTGGGGCCGGGGTGATCCTCGGCCTGTTCATCCTGGGGGTGAAGCTGGCGAAGCGCAAGATAGAGAACATGCACCTAACACGCAAAGGCTTTGCCCAATTGATGGTTGGGTATGAGCCTGAAACGGTACAGGGTGAAGAAGTTATAGCGGGCACAAGCCGAGCATTGGTTCCTGCTTCCTCTACCAGCGTCATCAGCTATGATGATGGAGCCGTGGATGGTGACGGTCCTCCACCGCAAATCTTCGAAAAGGAAGGGGCAAATCTAGCACCCAACTTCAATCCCACTATCCATAGCCTGGTGCCAGCAACAAAGTTTGTGTGCGGTATCACGCGTTCTGGCAAGAGCAACCTGATAGCAGTGCTTGTTGAGAACATGGGTCCAACAGGTATGCCGATATGCGTTTTTGACACTGAAGATGAGTATGATGGCCTGCTTGACCCAAAGCACCTACAGCGTATGGTTCACGCAGGCCATGAGAACTGGCGCAATGAGAGCCATGCCAAACATTGCTACGAAGCCCTTGAACTAGATGAAGCCTATGATTTTGGCCGTCGTATCGTAGAAGAGAGATTACAGGTAGTTGTAAACCTGAAGTCATATGCAGATGATGACGCAGCCGTAATTATGGTTGAGATTGTTGCTGGTATCAATGATTGGCAGCAAGAGCGCGATGTTGAATACCGCATTCCAACAGAGATTGTCCTTGATGAAGCCCATAAGTGGTTGCCACAAAATCTGGCTGATAGTTACGTGACCAAAGAACATCAAACCCTGCTTCATCAGACATTCTTCAATACAGTGGTTGCTCAGGGCCTTAAACGAGCCATAGGTTCTACGTTTGCAACTCAGAAATACAGCCGTATCAACAAGCAGGTAATGCAGGCACAGTGGATGTTCTTACTGAAGCAGAACGAGCCCATTGATCTTGCTGGGTATGAGAAACGTGGTCTGGATAGAAATGAAGTTCTTAGCATGTTGCAGGGTGAGGTGTTCATATTCCGCCTGCACTGGCCGCCCAACATTATCGGTTTCCGCACCCGTATTCGTGAGAGATTCACTAAGAATTACAGCTATACTCCTGGCCTGGGTAATCTTACCCGTGTAAATCAGACTCAGATGCTTGAGCCAGCCGTTACTCGTAGGTTGGCTGATATGGAAGAGTTGCAGCCAAAGCGTCCGCCTCGTGTGAATAAAGAAGCTGAATTACTACAGCGTGGTATCAATGCTTACTTAGAAGGTCACACTTCTATCAGTAAACTTGCTGCCGCACTTGAGATAAATCCAAATCAGGCACGTAATCTTCAGCCGAAAATTCAGATGGCTATCGAGAAGATGGAGGCTGAAGATGAGGGATAATTGCATTCTCTTCTGCGGAAAAACAGATCCTCATGGATATGGATACTACATGTCTAAGGGTAGTAAAGTGTATGTCCATCGTGAAGCCTACGAAAAAGCTCATGGCGTTATACCCGATGGATATGAAGTACATCACGATTGCGAAACAAGGGACTGTATCAATCCCGATCACTTAGTAGCACTAGATAAAACAACACATCGACAACTAACTAAAAATCAACATGCTAGAAAGTTGTGTTGTATTAGAGGCCATGTTTTCAATTCTGACAATACACGGATTCGAGAGAAGAATGGACGTGTTTGGCGCACATGTATTCAATGCGTGAATATTAGAAGTTTAAAGAGGGCTAGCTAGTGTGTGTGTCCTGTGTGTGTGCGTGCGTGGCTCTGTGTGCCGCTTGTAGAGCCATGCACACGGATTTACTCCGACACACACACTAGCCCACACAGAGCCATTTAAAGAGCAAATAGGAGGATAACAAGGATGTCAGCAAGGAAGTACGAGCACCATAAAGTGCTCACATTTTTTGGCGATCGCGGGTGGCATGAGGATAACGGCGGTTATACAGAAGGTTCTGTGAACAGAGGACACCGTAGATTGAACGAATATATTAATCGCTTGGGAACCGTTGTCACTATCCACAGCGTTAGTTACTCTCATGTTATTCTTCCCGACAACTCTGGCCTGGTAAGATTGTTTGCTACTATCGTATATTCTGGCGACCTTGATGTTATTGATTACTTCGGCGCTATAGATAGCAACGGAAAGTCTCGTAAGTCGGACGAGACGGTGATTGAGTTTGATTTGTAGTAGTGAAAGGATTGTAGTTATGGCAACGATGGTACAACAAGGGCAACCACAGCAGCCTATCGCGCACGAGGAGAAGGCTGTCTCGAAGGTGCAGCGCATTATCACGCTTGGTTTGTTCTGGGGTGCGTTCTTATCATTTCTGGCGGTTTCTATCCCACACGTGGCCTGGCTCTACCAATCTTATGAGCCGAAGGATGGAAGCTGGTATACACTCGTTACAACCTACGGTGTAGCTGTAGGTATTGACGTGATGATTGCGTGGCTGTCCTGGGTGCAGGTAGCAGGTAAGGGTGCCAGGTCGGGTGTGACCTGGGTGTTCATTGTTGCTCTCTCTCTCCTCTCCTGGTATGCCAATTATCTTTACGGGATGAATAACGATCCTATCCGCCAGGCAGACATATGGAACATCAGTATCGCGTTCGGTATTACGACCACTGGCTACATTACCCCCTGTATTATCTCGGCTGTTCCATTGTTTTCATTAGCCTACACTGCGATGCTCCATACGGTCATGAATCAGAAGGTTGAAACTGTTGAGGAGATGCGCTCGCGGTTGACAGAATTGCGTGATCGGAAGGAAGTAGAAAAGGAACTCAAAGAGGTACAAGGTGGAAGTATTCAGGGTCGCGTAAAGGGTGCCGTGTTGGGCACTGTTCAGGCTGGCAAGGAAACCGTAACAGGGATCAAGAAGATTGTGCAGGAGGAAGAAGTGCAACCTGCATCTCTACCAGAAGTGCCTCAATCTGTGGAAGCAAAAGTGGATGTGCAGCCTTCCACTGATGAGTCAGATAAATTGGTTCTAACAGTAGCCTTTTTGCAACGATATCCTGATGCTACAGACGAGCAAATCGCTGATTACTTGGGAATGAAACGCCCCGCCAGTGCCCGGTTTTGGAGGTTGAAAGCACAGGAGATAGCCACGCTCAATCATGCTCAAAAAGTGGAAGTAAAACAGGAGGAAATTATATCTCCTCTGGGCACTCAAAGTAAGATTGATGGTGGAAGCAATTTACTTCCTACCGATGACGAAGACGCGGAACTTTTTGAGGAAGTATCTGAGGAGCAATACCAAAATCTCTATAATACGGAACCTGTCGATACTGAGGAACCAATAACTGACCCGGAAGTGGAAGTAGTTCGCGAAGAGAATAGCGCAAATGGTGGAGGTTCCACGGAACAACATACTTCCACCCTTAACATCTTAACGCGACGTAAACCGCTCATCATCGCGGAAGTAGCAGAGGTACTCAATTGTTCCGAAAGATACGTCCGAGAGTTACGCAAACAGGGGAAGTTATTGGCAGAAGATCAGGAAGGAAAATTGATTAAGGCCGGAAGTGTACGGTCGTATCTGGCGAACCGAAAAGTGAGAATTTCGTAGTGTGTTCGATGCGAGAGCGATAAGAAAGTGAGAGGGAAATGATGGATGAAGAGGCGATGACGCAAGAGGAAATGGACCGCCTGGTCGCGCAATGGCGACAGGAGAAGTTGGCTGGGAAGGTGGAGGAGCCGACGGGCATGGTGATTGGACCGTTAGCGGGTGAGGAAGCTGTGAGGTTTTTGGAGATGGTGTTTCCAACTGAGGAGAGTGAGAGAAAGTTATGAGCGCCAATCAATCAACTCGGCCATGCTATATGTGCGAAGGCAGGGAGCCCACGATGTATGATGAATTGAAGGGGAACATCTGTAGTGCTCATCATAGAGCCAGGATAAGAGCTCGATTGGTAGAGAAACAGAAAGAGAGGAAGGAGGGAGTGAAAAAATGATCACAGGCGGTGAATAGCACAAGATGGCACATTGATACTTGCCTGCTTCCATGTTATGCTTATGCTAAGAATAGCTAAGGCGGGCAAGCGATGGCACTCGGTAAAGAAACTCAAGAGATGCTTGCGATCAAGTTACCGTATCTTGCGCCAGTTGCCGAGAAATTAGACAGGGCTCTTGGAGTCGTCAAATCACAGAACAATGGCTGGGCCCGTATCTGTTTTGATGCTCAGGGCATTGATTTTAAAGGCAATCTGATCGTTAAGCGTATCAAAGCAACTTTAGACTTTTTGACTAAAGACGACGACTAAAAACTGAATATCGAATGATGCGACAGTACTAATGAAAGTTCCGGCATCGAACCTTTTTTATTGGAGGTTCGATGCCGTTTTTTTATTGTCTTGTAGATCGTAGGAGCAACGATGGCGCGATACCGTTACGCAGCAACCACACCAACCTGGCACACGCAGCGCAACGACACGCTAGAGTGGACCATCCTCTACATGTTTGTGATAGATCTGTTTCTCCAGTGTATGTCTGCGGTCCCGACGATCGGCTATGGCTGCTGGCTGTTTGAACTGGTTGTGTCGTTAGCGATGTTTGTACTGATTGTGATGCTACTGAGAGCGCGGAGGTGAGCGCGATGATGCTTTGGGTATGGATGTTTGGCATTTTGTGTTTGGTTGTGAGCGGTTTGGTACTGCTGGCTCTTTCAAATGGGCTGATCGTGCCTCATACAGAGCAATCAGCGCAAGAGGCCGATGAGGAGATGTGACATGGCAGCATGGCATTATCCTGGCCCACAGGGACGGCAACAGGGGAACAGGCAATGCACAGAGCCACGGTGGGGTCGGCCTGCATGGAAGTCGTTAGCCTGGGCTACGCAACTATTGGCGGCGCTCGATCTTTTCCTGGTGGTGTTTGTCAGAATGCCGGGTATTGGTGACGTGCTCTGGTGGTGTGTGATTGTGATGACTGCTGTGCTATTGATGTTAGTGAGTGTATTGGCGGTTCGATGATGAGTGATGATGACTTTTTGTTTGGGGTAGCGGTGATTGTTTTATTTCTTTTGAGTGTTGCTGGCCTCGTGGTGATGTATTTACATATTGTTCCGGTCTTAGCGCCTTGAGGGGAAACATGGGCCAAAGAAATACGGAAGGCAATATTACGCTCCTGCCAATTAATAGAGCAACTTTTATTGATAGGATGATCGTTGATGCGCCTGCTGAAGAAGTACCATCATGCGGATTGTTTTACCTTTCATTCAACAATCGTCGGCGACAGAAGAATGGATTGCGGACCTGCTATTGCCAGGGTGCGTTGTATGAATCTGGGCGTGTACATCTTGACTCAAACGAACTTCAACCCAACTGCTTTGATACATTGGCAGAGATGCAGGAACATTTAGAACAATTTGGAAGTTTCCATATTCAATGGCTACGGGGAGAATGATCTTATGGACCTATCACAGACAACAGAGAAAGATGCCGGTGGCAACCCACTCTGGCGAGTATCCTATACAACGACAGCAGCCGATATTCTCAATTTCTACAACAACGTTATCCCGCCTGTACTTGAGCAACTAAAAGCCGACGCAGGTATAACCACTCCACCACCTGTTACCATCCCTCCGATTACAACTCCACCTGTTACCACGCCTGCTGCTTCTGGTTTCAGGGGCATCTTTGCCTTCAATAACATGAGCAACACCGCACTCTTCTCAGATAATGCCAATGTGGCCGGGACTGTCCTTACCTACTATTGGGCACAGTTGGAGCCACAAGCAGGGCAATACAACTGGTCTGTGATCGATAACGACATGAAGCCCTGGGTAGCGGCTGGTAAGTCGGTGATTATTCGCGTCTCTGCATCCGGGTGGAAGAAGTGGCAACCAGCGCAAAACTCAGGACAAGGCACGCCGCAATGGGTATTTGACCAGGGCGTCAAGCATGTAACAGACAGCGATGGCTCGATCAAGCCGGAGTACTGGAATCCCAAGTTCCTCTCTAATCTGGCTGATTTCATTCATGCGCTAGCCGCTAAGTATGATGGCAACCCACACGTCACCTGCATTGAAATGGGCATAGGCGATGGTGGAGAGACGAAACCCGATACGGGGAAAGATCCCAACCTCCTCAAGAACTGGCAGGGAATTGGCTATACTGACGCTCTGTGGTACGGGGCTATTACGTCTATGATCAATATGTACGTCCAGAACTTTACAAAGACGCCGCTCGCTCTGATGCCCGATGCCTCATTCATTGGTGGAACGTCGGGTTACAATGAGCAAAAAGTGATTGATTACATTGTAAAGCTGAACAATAGGAATGTTTGGGTGCAAGATAATGGGCTCATTGGTGGGAAGTCTTTGCCGAGTAGCCTTGCTTCGTTGCCGCATGGCTGGCCGCTCTTGTCTGAACAGCGCAATGACACTGCTACAAGCGGCGCGACACTCGATGCTGATGTACAGACTGCTCTTGCTCAAGGTGCGATGGCTGTGCTCGTTTTCACATCTGACTTGCAGAAGGCCAGCAATCAGGCTGTGTTGGCGGAGTACGCGGCGCTGGTGGGCAAGTGAGGAAGGTGCAGAGATGCCGATACCAGATGAGTCACGTTTCCCACTTTGCACGTTTTGTGGAAAGCCGGAGCTGCCGCCGGGGATTGTCTTGTTGACGTATGGGACCATGAGTACATCACCGTATTGTACCGGGCATAGTGAGCGGGTGTGTTGTCCTCATTGTGGATCTATGGTGCATGTGAAGATTCATCCATTCAAAGCGTGCCAATACTTCCACCAGATGTATGACACGTCGGCATGGTTGCGCTATGATGATGTGCTGCAACAGGCTGAGATGATCTTGAGAGAGTCCCGTACTGATGGCAGATGGGAGGGGGCTGATTGAGGAGCCTGCACAAACATGAGCTACACCCGCATATTGTATGTAATGCCAATCATATCCATCGAACAGAACAAGTTGCTGCTGGCTTCGATGACAAGTTAGCGGTATTCATCACCAATAAGTTTGGCAATATATGGATGTTCTATGCACTAATAGCCTGGATGCTTATATGGATGGTTCTTGCTACCGCTGGTATATGGGTGTTTAATGGTGATAGATACCCGTTTTCTTTCTTGTTATTTCTATCGAATCTTATACAGTTATGGGCATTGCCTGTTTTGGCATTCGGGCAACAAGTATTGAGTCGTAAGGCTGAGATACAAGCTGATCAACAATTTAAAGATGTTGAAAACTCTTACCGTGACATCGAGCAAATTATGAGACATCTCTCCTCGCAAGATGAAGAACTACTGCGGCAAAGTGAGATGCTTGAAAATCACTACCAAGAACTTTGCAAACAGACAGAGATGCTTACCACACTCCTCACACCTTCAGTTACCATTCGCCGCAAAGTACGCAAGCAGGAGGTAGGCAAGGAATGACAATAAAAGAATTCGCTCGCCACGGATCAACGCACATTCTCGCAGATGCTGATAGCCTGCTGGTTGATGACGGTGAAGTCATCTATATCTATCATCTCGTGTGTGGTGGCCTTAAGACGGCTCACTCCTACCGACAGACGGATACAGCAGTACAGTACGACGAGCATCGGATGATTCGCTCTGTGATAGCGCCGTGTCGCTGTTATCGCATGCAGGAGAAGGATACTGTGCAGCATCTCCTGCACAACATCTACGTGAGCCTGGGGGCATGCAAAACGATTGGAGATGCACGATTGATGATCAAAGAGTTTGCGTCACGAGAAGAGATGCGCGAAAGTGAGCATCAGCATTCATGAAGACAACATTGATCCATTGTATGCAAGACGCTACATACCCTCATGGGATAGCAGAGGTGGGCTTTGATGATTACCATCAAGCTATAATTCTCCTCTTGTGTCGCAGGCATCGTGTGCGTAAAAGTGTGTGCAGTTTAGGCAATCTACTACAAGGTTGGCGTGAACTGTGCAAGGATGACACAAAGGCTACACAGGCATATCTTACACAACTCAAGAAGGCTGTACTTGATGTTGAGAGTGACGTTGAAGACTGGCAAGAGCAACAGAAGAAGATAGTAGGCTAGCACCGCTTGTAAACGCGTGCTATACTTCCATCAAACAAGAATATCCCACGAGCCGTTGCGCCACACCTGCCAACGGCTTTTTGCGTGCAATCTAGTGAAAGGTAGTTATGTATCGGTTCCTCCTCCTCTATATTGATAACGATGATGAGAGACAGTATTTCGCTGAAGGGCTTATTCACGTTGATAGGTCTGTCTATGTACGTGGCTTCTCTCCTAAAGAGGGTGAGTATTATGGCGACCTTTACGCAATGAAATGTGCTATGCGCGATAACGAGAATATCCGCTCATTCCATGTACAAATGATTGATGAGATACCAGTGAAAGTAAATGGTATCTATTAGAGAGGAGTATCCATGCCAGAGTTAATCGGTAAGTGTTTCGCGTGCGATGCGCCAATCTACCAGGGTAATCTGAGACGTGGCATCTGGCGTCGTCTGTTGCCTCCACGCATTACTAGAACATGTATTTGCTTCGATGTGATACTGGGCAGCATTCAATATTGCTTGATACACAACACGATGATACCGGGTGCGTTGGCGCTGATGTCAGTACGTGAGGATGGTGAATAGGGAATGAGTAGACCGAGAATTGACGAGAACTTGACGGCAGAAAAACGTCCACGTAATAAGAAAGCCATTTTCCTTGAATCGTTTGCTTTGAATGCCAATGTGATGTTATCGGCGCGTGCTGCTGGTGTGAGTCGTCAGGCGGTCTATCAATGGCTAGAAAAAGATGAAGATTTCTCTTTTGCCTTTAATCTCGCAAAAGAGGAAGCGAAAGACACAATCAGAGCAGAAATTTATAGGCGTGGCGTTGAAGGTTGGGATGAGGATGTCTATCAGTTGGCAAAGTTTGCGGGAACAGTACGGAAATATTCGGATACATTGTTGATCTTCCATGCAAAATCGCTTATGAGTGAATATCGGGATAAGCAACAAATAGAGCATTCTGGTTCAATAGATATTAATGGCGCAAAAGAATTGCTACTTCAAAAATTACAAATGCTTAGACAGGGAGAAGAGGACTAATACTCCATGACGACATTTGTTCAGCAGATCGCTTCCCTACCCAAACAGAAGCAAGAAGCATTCGTTGCAAGTCTTAGTGACGCAGAAATATATGCACTTGCCTATGATTGGCAGTATTGGGCACGCCCTGAACAAATGACACCCTCTGGTGACTGGAATGTATGGATTTATCTGGCCGGACGTGGCGCAGGAAAAACGAGAACTGACGCAGAAGATTTCAAGGCATATGGCTTAAAACACAAAGATAGCCGTATGGGCATCATTGCTCCGACGTATCAGGATGCGCGGGATACGTGTATCGAGGGTGAGTCAGGATTGCTACGTATCTTGCCTCCTGATAAGGTTGCAACGTGGAATCGTTCGCTCGGTGAATTGGTGCTCACAAATGGAACGCGTTATAAACTTTTTAGCGCTGAAGAACCCGAGCGTTTAAGAGGTCCCCAGCATCATCGACTTTGGTGCGAGGAATTATGTGCGTGGAAGTACTTATCGCAAACTTGGGACAACGCAATGTTCGGATTGCGATTAGGACAGAAGCCACGCGCAATCATTTCGACTACTCCCAAGCCTAGTAAATTCCTAAGAGAGCTTATCAAACGTCCTGATGTTCACGTGACACGGGGCACTACATTTGACAATGAAGCCAACCTTGCACCTGCAGCCCTTGAACAGTTCAAACGTCGTTACGCGAATACGAGAACAGGCAGACAAGAATTATTTGCTGAAATACTGGATGACTCACAAGGGGCACTGTGGAAACGTGAGGAAATGATTGAGGCACATCGCGTGACTGAATATCCCCATCTCATACGTATTGTGGTGGCGGTTGATCCTGCTGTAGCGGACCCATCATCAAATAAAAGTGAAGAAGCAGCAGACGAGAACGCAGAGACAGGTATTGTGGTTGCAGGACTTGCCAGTAATGGGCATGGCTATGTGTTAGATGATAAGTCGCTGCAAGCATCGCCACTTACCTGGGCTACTGAGGCGATCACGGCTTATAAGAAATACAAGGCAGATCGAATCATAGGTGAAAAGAATAATGGGGGTGCATTGGTGGAGGCAAATATAAGAGCTGCTGATAGCAGAGGTGGCAATGAGAGCAAAATATCCTACAAAGCAGTATGGGCTAGCCGGGGAAAGTATACGCGTGCTGAACCTATTGCCTCCCTCTATGAACAGGGCAATGTACATCATGTTGGTATGTTTTCTCTCTTAGAGGATCAACAATGCCAGTGGGAACCGCTGACAGGGCAGAAGTCACCAGATAGGCTTGATGCATTGGTGTGGGCGCTCACTGAATTAATGTTGCCGGATGAAATGACTGCGGGGGAACACCTGGACGCCATGAAGCAGCGACTAGCAAAGATCAAGGGGGCAGCAGCATGAGCGACGATGATCAGGTTCGTATTCTGGCAGGTTGTGTGCGCAACTACACGAACACAGCAACGATCTTCACGCCGTGGTATGGTTTGGACTTCGCCTATCGTGATGGGATGCTTTGCCGCTGTACGCCGAATGTGCCATCTGATCAACGTGCGTATACTCCGATCTGCTCAATGTGGGAGTTGCATGATTTGCATGATGCGCAAATATGGGAGAAGGTCATGAGGGGGACAATGGTATGAGCCGACGCAACCGACGCAAACAAGCAATGATAGAACGTGCCAATATTCCAACGGGTGGCAATGTGATCTCCCCTGCGCAAATACAAGCTATCATTGCGCAGATGGGACGCCCCGGCAAAGTATCGAATGACGCAAACATGTTCTCGCCGGGTACACCTATGGATACCCAGGCGGGTGCAGACCCAAAAGGATTGCCCAGGCTATTTCAGTATCCATTAGGGTACAATACGTTCACTGTCGACCGCACGCTTGGTAACCAGGATGTCCCGGCCTTCCAGCAAATTCGCAATCTGGCGATGCTCTGTGATGGCATTGCCCTCTGCGAAAAAGTATGGCTTGACCTCATCCCCAAACTCACTATCAAGATACAATTACGTCCAGATCTGGAGGAAGGTGGCGCAAACCTCAAGGACTATCAAAAAGAGGTCACAGCCTATAGTAAGTTCTTTGAGCGTCCAGACGGCATCAATGACTTCCATAGCTGGCTGCGCATCGCGGTGGTAGAGCAAACACAAATTGATGCCCTCTACATCTACAAGCAACGTGATCGCGCCGGGCGTCTCCTCAAGCTCCCTATCATCCAGGGAGATACACTCAAGCCACTCCTCGATGATTGGGGCGCGATTGTAGCCTATCAACAGTTCCCGTGGGGGATACCGGGTGAAATCTACTCTCCCAAAGACATGATCTATTTCCGAGAGTCACCGCAGGCCAATACACCATATGGCCGCTCGCGTGTTGAGCGGGTGATGATTCGTGTCAATCAGGCGTTACGTAAGGCTAAGAAAGACCTGAGCTATTTCACGGAAGGCAACCAGCCATTCGCAATCATGGAGGTGCCCGAGGCTTCCAACTGGACACCAGATCAGATCGACGCATTCGAACAAATGTGGAACGCGCTTATCGCCGGGTCGCAACAACAGCAGATGCGTATGAAGTTCACACAGCCGGGGATGAAGTATACTCCGTTAGAGCAATATCAACTCACGTGTGACTTCGATAAGTTCTTGCTTAACTACTTCGCTGCCGACTACGGCTTGGGTATGGGTGACATCTCATTCACCGAGACCATCCACAAATCAGCCGACGAAGGCCAGCAGAATATGCTGTTTCGTCGTACACTTTTCCCTCTTACCGTCATGTACGGTATGATATGCACGAACATCTTACGTGATGAGTTCCATGATGATCGCTTCATATTTGGCTTTGCAGGCTACGAAGAGGTAGAAGATTTACAAACGTTATCTGCTGCATATGGTGGATTCATTGATAGGGGCGTCATTTCACCAAGTGATGTTGCACACGAGATGCATTTTCCTGATATCCCACAGACGGGCCCATACATTCTCACGAAGACAGGCCCAGTATTCCTTGAGGACCTCGCAGACCCGACAATACGAGCCGCGCATAAGCAGGCACAACTCGCAGGATTGCAGTTAGCAACACAGCCATCACCAGATGACAGCACAGATGAGGAGGAACAGGGCACCAATGGCACTGGCACACAACAAGGTAAAGCGCAGCAGACAGGAACAGGGAAGAAGCCACAAAACGCAAGCAAAACGAAGCAAACGACAGAAAAGCGTTACACAGTTAGCGAATTCCTTCAACTACTCTCACAACAAGAGCAAGCGGAAGCGTCAAGTCAAGACGATGGAGCGAGTATTGAGCGATCCCAAGAAGAAAGAGCAACTGTTAAAAGAGATGAGGATACAGATGATCATGCAAATGGAGGAAGCTCGATTGATTCCCGCTCTGCGACACATGACGCCTCGCCCGATTACCGTAAATGGCGGACCAGGGCAATAGATGATGTGAAGGCGGGTCGTACACTACGCGGCTTTACCACAACATTGATACCTCCAGACACTCATCGACGGATTAGTGACGAACTGGTCGAGTGTACAACGCCTGATCAGGTACGTGAAGTGTTCAATCGTGCGCGAAATCTTGACGAAGTTGCTTCATGAGAGAAGAGACACAGATCATCTACCAGGATATTGCACATTCGATGGATTGCACACCAGTATTAATTGAGACGACCATCGGCACGCTCTGTCATGGCCTGACCACTTCACCGATGGGCATGGCGTTGTTGGTGTACTGGCTCATTCGGGAAGATCACAAGGACCACGTGGTGTATAAACAGTTCATGATGGTGTTTCAGCGTATGAAGGGAGTGATGAGAGGAAGGCCATGAGCCACTATGATTGATTGGAAGTTGCTACAAGTCTCTTGTTCATACATCGCTAGCATATCTTGCTAGCCCATGCTATACTGCAAGCAATGATAACCCTCATCAGGGCTAAGAACTAAACAAACACAAATCACGCGCCATCGAGCCACAATCGATGGTGTTTTTTATTGCACATTTTCGCGGCGGCGGCAGTTGTGCCACACCGCTAACTGAGGTATGTATGGCACAAATTGACACCGATACAGAACAGCAGACAGTAGCACCACCTATTGAGCCCGTTACCGCAACGCCAGAGGTTGAGCGTGTAGCCGTATGGCCTGAGAATGAAGAAGGTATTGAGCGATACATTCCACAGAAGGAAAGAGATGCTATTCCAGCATCAGCGTTTTGTGGTCCACATCGCTCATTTCCGGTGAGAAATCAGAAAGACGTTGATAACGCTGCAAGTTTAGCAGGACACGCAGATAATCCTGATGCTGTTCGAGCATGTATCCGAGGTAAAGCAAAAGCGAACGGATGGAAGTTGCCGGATAGTTGGGAAACAGGCAAAAAAGATGATGGTAGCCGGACAGTAGAATCCACCGACAATCATGAATCAATGACTGATACTCCTGATACCAGCAAAGATGATACCACACGCGCCGTTATGCCAGAGTGCCCCATGCTCTATGTCCCGATCACGCGCATTGACGATCAGAAGTGGGAAGTGGAGGGCATTGCAACCTCCGAGGCCGTAGACAGTTTTAACACGATATTTTCCTACGAAGCCTCAAAGAAAGCTTTTCAGAAGTGGATTGAGCGCACTGCCAATGTACGCGAGATGCACGACAGGAAGGCTGTAGGTAAAGGCGTTGGTGTCCAGTTTGATGATGAGCAAAAACAAGTCATTGTCAGGTTGCGTGTCTCTAAAGGTGCTCCTGACACCTGGACAAAGATTCAGGAGGGCGTACTATCAGGACTGAGTGTTGGCGCTGGCAAGCCCTACACGTGGGAGAGTATCGAGAGGAACGGGCAAACCTATCCTTACCTGACCTCCTATGAGCTGGCTGAACTCTCAGTTGTGGATAATGCAAGCAATCCTGATGGACACGGCCTTTCCATTTGTCGCGCCGATGGTCTGACTGATCTTATCGACGTGACTGAGCCCGAGACACCACCACCAGTTGAGCCTGCTGTCATCGCAACACCAAAAGAGCCAGAGGTAGAGCGTGCGGGTGCACGTCTCTCTTCTGACACACAATCAGCCTTACATGGTGCTCGCGATAGTGCCCTACAAAGCGCGATGCAACTTATGAAAACGTGTGGATGCCCTGATTGTATTGCAATGCGCAACGCTATGGACCCCGACAACGATAATGACGTGGACCTGCCCGGTGCTGATAAGACACTAGACCCTGATCAGGATGCAGGCAAGATGGCTGATCGTATTGCTGAAGTCCTGCTTACGCGCATCACTCAAGAATTACACACGCCAATCACCAGGATGCATGCCATAGCTGGCACCTTTGCCCGTTCACATACTCCTGAGATAGATTTCTCCCCCATTCAAACGAGCCTTGAGACGATTGTGACCCGGCTTGAGACTGTCCCAACTCAATCCAGCCTCGACGAAGTACGTTCCGCGTTGGCGGAAGTAAAAGGTCAGGTGGAAGTGATAGCCAGGCAGCCTGCAAGCGGAGGCCCGATTCTCAACGGCGCTCGTCCAGTGGATAAAACGCTTGCTACCGACCCACGCCCATCACAACTATCGCAACCACAGCAGGAAACAACGCTTGACGTGCTGAACCGGTTGCAACGCATGGGCGCACTCGACACGATTGAAAAACAAGTGGCCGCTGCTGCACTGGCCGCACAGCCGACGCGGGGCCGCACACAATAAATAAGGATAAATAATGGCTATCACTGTACCAAAGGATTCGTTACCGGAAGGGGCGCGAATCGCATCAGGCAACACCAAAGACCCGGTAGGTGTGATTGAGGAAGGCATGGTCGCTGATCGTGACGTGCTCGCGGCTCAAGCCGAACGCTTCGCCGCGCAACGCATGAGTGGAGCACAAACGTATCAGGAGGGTGCGAACTTCTCGCCTGACATCATTGAACGAGTCAGAACAAATACCTACCAGGGCATTACGAACTTCAACAAGGAAACCATTGATGCATTGCAAGGTGGTGAAATCACTCGTGATGGTACCTTTGCTGGCAACAATGCCAACTTCACGGGCTACTACTTAGAGCCTGCCGCCAAGTTTGTCATTCCACAGATGACCCCGCTACTCAACATGACGCCACGTGACCCAATGCCCGGCATTGATACCATCAACTGGCGTACAGTATTGGACTACTTCGGTGGTACAGGTCCAACCGTCGCAGGTGCCGCTGTACAGCAGTTTGGCACACCATCGGCGCTTTCCTATCAGTTCGCTAGCCTGTCCAACGTCGCCAAGTTGCTTGCATACCGTGACGTGGTATCGTTCGAGAGTGAGATCTACGGCAAAATGTGGCAGGGGGATGTGCGCGCAACCGTTGCGGCTAAACTTATCCCGGCCCTGATGCAAGAGGAAGAGTTCTGGCTCATTAACTCAGGACAGCGGTTATGGTCCCCACCTCCAGTAGGCGGTCTTACTACTGCCACCACTGGCGGATTGTTAACCGCTGGTACGTACTGGATTCTTGTGACAGCGCTCAATGCAAACGGTGAAACACTGGCCTTTGGTGGTGCAACAGCAGTTGCCACGTCCATTGTGACCACAGGCTCGACCAGTACCATCACGATGAATATCAACTGTGTACCATCGGCTACGAAGTATCAGGTGTACGCAGGCATTGGTGCAACACAGCCAGCTAACTCTGCCATGTGGCTCCAGGGTAGTGCAACCCAGTTCATTGGTGGCTCCGCGAACACACTGAACCAGCCTGCCAACACTATCCGACAAGGCTACTTCACCGTTACCCTTGGACTGGCTGCGGCCCTTACTTCTGGTACGGCTTATTCTACAGTGGTCACGGCTACCAACACGGCTATTGTGGTCAAGTCCACTGATGCCAACACGTTGAACATGCCATTGACTATTGATGGCGCGCAGGCCCTCATCTACAACACCTATGGCACTCCCGGCTCACTCGGTATCGCTGGTGAAACGCCAATTATTGCGATGCCATCGGCGACCAATGGCGCACTTGCCCTTGCTGATATTGATACTGTCCTGGAAAATATGTACCTCAGTGCCCACGCTGATCCCGAGTACATGTTTGTTAGCATCAAGGATCACAAAAAGCTCTCTAATCTTGTGGCAGCAGGTACGAACTTCCGCGTCACTCAGCAGATCGGTGATGGCATGTCCCAGTTGACAGCAGGCCAGCGCGTGACCAAATACATCAATCAGACCACAGGCAAAGTGATTGATGTGATTATGCTGCCCTACCTGATGCAAGGCACAATCATGATCGGCTCCTTTACCATCCCCTTCCCTGTATCCGCCATTGACAAGCCTCCATTCCGCGTTGGTGTCAATCGTGAGATGTTCGCTGTAGAATACCCGCCTGACCAGTCTCACTGGACGCAGTGGGGATACGCTGCTTACATCAACATTACGCTCATCAACCAGTTTTTAGGTGGATGGAGTTTAATCACTGGAATAAGTCTTAACTAGTGTATTACGTGTATCATTCAGATACAGTGAGATAGGAGTACGTTATGACACTTTCATCCGGTCCAACACCGACTGATAGTGCGGGTGCTCGTGCAGGCGCTACCGGGTGGGCACCCGGTGCGGGCGTACTCCCGGTTCAATTGGGTACGCCTGTTGCCGACAATACGGCGGGTGCTAGTGGGCAGAAGTCGGCACCCATGATTACACAAACCACCATTACTGGAACGGCTACCGGAAGTGCAAGTGCAAGTATCATGGCGGCTGGTGAGTTGCGCGTGGCATTGGAGCCATCGCAACTCTTCCAGGATGGCTTTGATACGGCAACTTTGGACATCACCAATAAATGGCTTGCCCCTGTAGCTGCGGGAGGTGGAGTAGCTGCCAGTAATACTTTAACAAACACGCAATTGGGTACGGGAACAACCATTTCAGGCTACTCGTATCTGGAAAGTGCGGTATCATTCCCGCCAGCTAACCCTGGCTGGCTGCTGTTCTATACGGGTGTTAACATCGTTTGGCCTATCGTCGCCAATCAGTACTTCTTCTGGGGAATGGGCACCAGTCCAGGCAGCCCTACGGCGGCGGCTCCTCTCACGAATGCCTGTGGATTCGAGGTCGGTGTTACCGGCAAGATGATGTGTGTCACCTATCAGTCAGGGACAAGGGTGGCAGTACAAGACCTCTCTGCCGCTACCGGAAGTGGTAAGCAACCCCAGGATAGCAGTGTTCACAAGTATTTCATCTACTACAAAGGCGATAACATCTACTGGTGTATTGATGGAATTGACAATGTTGTAGGCTCAACCTTGACCGGTGCGCCCGGTCCTGATGTGAACATCCTTCCGATCAAGTTTACCGCCATAGCCGGGGCTGTGGCTCCCGTGAGTAGTGGCGTGTTGACAGTCAATACCGTTAACTTGGCTGATACTGGTGGAAACAACATTCAGATTTCAGACGGGACGTATCCGTGGCGGCAGGCAACGGTTGATGCAGGTGGAAACCTTCAGGTGAAAGTGAGTGGTGGCAATGATCTTGTGCTTATCCCCTCGGCAGCCTTTACCACGACACAAACCACCGTTGACCAGATCAATACCAGTGGGCGCGGTGTGCGTGTCGTGTTGGATATGACTGTTGTTGGCACAGGTTCAGTAACGCTAGAAATTGACGCGAAAGATGTGGCGTCAGGCAAGTATGTTGCTCAATTGACTGGGGCAGCAGTGATCACCAATAGCACGAATGTCTATGTGGTGTATCCCGGGCTGACCGCCGCTGCTAACTCGGTTGCGTCCGATGTGTTGTCGCATACATGGCGCGTCAAGGTTGTTGCAAACAACGCAAATAGCTGTACATATTCTGTTGGCGCTAGCATGCTCACATGATAAAGGAAAATGTTTATGACAAAGAAAGAAGATCAGGTGAAGTCAGAGTCTATTTCCGTTGATCCGTTAGTACTCGAACCGCCCACGCTTAACTCACTTGAGGAGAGAATAGACGATCTAGAGGAGCGTCTAGAAGCATTGGAGAATCTCGAACCTGTTCGTGGCGATTCCAGCGAGCCGCAAGTTGATCGGCTCGCCAGGCAGGCACAACGAGCACAAAGGCGTGCCTTACGAGAGGAATAAACAAGCACCGATGAATCTGTATGCGACGGTTCTTGATGTTCAGCGCAACCCGACAGGCTTAGAACTCGGCTCACTCATTGGCAATGTTGTACGTCTGTTGGCTGCTGCAAGTATTGGGGCAACCTCACTATCTGTTACGCCAGTTACCACGGTAGCACTGAATAGTAATGATCACATTACTATCTTTGATGGCTCAAGTAGTGAGGTGGTTATCGTTGCTACCCCTGTCACACCGGGCTCGTCTAGCATCACTATTCAGGCTCCGGGGCTTGTCTATGCCCACGCGCAATATACGGTGTTATGTAGTGATGGTGTTATGGGCAGTCTCGCAGATCAGATCGTGGCCGCATCGGCAGCACTAGAGAACTACTTGCAGCAGGCAATTTTCCAGGCAACGTACACAGAGACGCTTCGTATGCCATCGTATCGCGCAAGTATCGATAACCAAAGTATGCTGGTGTTCCGCCCTCGACACTTCCCAGTCTCAACGGAAACAGGTATTACCATCAAGCAAAACAATGCCACGCCAGTGAGCTATGACTCCACGCAAGCGCTCGTTGATGCCAGCCAGCAGGTCGTGTGTGTGCCGTGGCTTGTTGCCGGTAGTGGTGGCGGGGGAAGTACATACAGCCTATTACCAGCGATATCAAGAACCACCAATCTGTTCTTGACCATCACATACACGGCTGGCTATCCTGCTGCATCCATGCCGGGTGACGTGCGTGAGGCGTGTGTCCTCTTGACGAGCGATATTCTAGCGAAGAGGCTCAACCCGCTTGGAGCCGCAGATATTAGTAGTGGAGATCGGCGGGTTGTAGCAGCGCTACGAGGAGACTTTTCCGGTGAGAGCTTATGGGCAAAGCGTGCCTATAAAATGCTTGATACGTATGCAATGTTTTAATTCGTCACTCATCCACATCGTGGAAGGAGTATTCATTTGATGCCAACTCAAGAGCTTATCAATATCCCTGAGTACTGGCGTTGCACATCAGTACGGCCTCGCGGTTTCACTGAACTGTGTGACATGGTAGAGACACACGGAGCACCTACCGGTATTTGGGAGTGGAAGCAGTGGGACCCGAAAACAGGCGAGATCAGGAAGCGCGAAATAACCAAAAACGTAATAACTGACAAGGGCGCAATCAATATCCTTGCCTCTGCCATTGCTGCCGCTTCCAACTCTAGCCAGTGGAACAACCTGTACATCAACAACAATTCAGGGAGCACAACACTCACAACTGCACTTACGAACGGGCAGACAAGTGTGATTTCTCTGGCAGTAGCAGCTATTCCAGCAGCTATCTCTTTGGACTACCCGGCCCCAATTTCAAGTACGGTAACACAGCTAACAGTAGGATACGGGACAGCTCAGACTCAAGTTGTCAGCATGAATGCATCAGCATCACAAGCTGCAACAGCATTAACTACTGTTTCATACACAAGCAATGCTGCATATGCCATTGGCACGAACGTTGTACCACTGCCGAATGTTGGTGAAAACCCAACTAACGGTAACTTGAAGGTGAATGCAACTACGCCGGTTGAGTCGTATAGTGGCAACCTTTCAGCAGGCGCGTTCGTTTATACTGCCACTACAGGTGCAGGCAACCGTTCACTTGTAATTTCATTTACATTTGCCAATGCAACAAATGGAGGTTCCGCAACAAACGGTAAACATAGCTGCCGCTTGCTGGTCGCATAACATGAGCTAGCATGAAACACTTGCTATATCGGGGAAAGTCTGGAGGCAGATAATCCCGACGGAAGTTTGGTTCAGGAAGATTGCTCAAATGAAGAGTAGCACCAAACCCGCGAACGACTGAATGCAGGGGCGAAAGCCAAGATACAGTCTGAACTCTGGGAAATGACCTAACAAAGAAACCAGAGAGGCTAACGGAACAGAAACGATTAGCCCCACTCTTAGGAGTGAGTAACAAATGTATTGAGCTACACCGATGCGTGGATTACGAATGTGGCGTCTGGTGCCACAAATACGACAACAGGTAACTTTGTAGGTAATTTTGTGGCACATGAGGTGAACACATCCATGATTTGCAACAATAGTAACAATATTTCAGTTTCAGTCACAATTAAATTGTAGATATAGAATAATTATGACTGATAAATTCTGCTATTCAAACAGGGGCGGCTGAGTAACATCAGGATCACACCTAGTCCATCCCTTATAAGATGGTAGTTTGCCAAGATTTACTGCTGACATAGCACTACTATGAAGTCCGTGTTGGCGGCAAAATTCGGACATATTATCAATGGTATAGATCGTTCCATTAGGAGATTTGACAGGAATATACTTAGATGGCTTTTCAAGCGGTGGGTAGCGTGTCCAGCCTTTGTGTGCAACTTGTTTACCTTGAGCAACTAATGACATATTGCTCGTTTGCAAACTATGAGTGAGAGAAAATTGAGTCAGATTATCAATCATTTCAGGGGTATAGATAACACCTTCAGGGCTTATCAAAGATGGGCCTGTATAGGTGTTATGATAATCTCTTTCTGGCTTGATCTCTGGGTGACGTGTCCAGCCTTTGTAGGAATGAAGTTCGCCCTTCCCAAGTTGTCCCATACACCTTCTTTCCAGTCCATGCTGCGCACAAAAGCTAGTAAGGTTTGGAACGACTTCAGCCTCATAGATAGTTCCATCAGGGGACTTGAATCCCGATTTTGCATAAGTCGGTGGTTTCTCCTCTCGTTCCAACGGTGGGTAGCGTGTCCAGCCTTTGTGAGAAATGCGGGTTCCCTGATCTACTTCACCCAAATGAACCCTGTCAAGGTTATGTTCTCTGGCAAATTGAGCAAGATTAAAAATGCCTATGAAGACCTCTCCCAGAGGATTCATAAAACCTTCATAAGATTTAGCGTTGTATGCGTTGCCAATGTTGGGTTCTCCGAGTTTAGCACGCGCAACAGGATCAGCGCATTTGATGCGGTATTGTTCACGTATCTCTGGATGTTCCTCCCAATATTGCAACATTATTTGGCGTTGATTTTCAACCCTCTCAGACGCAGAAAACAGTTCTTTCATCTGTTGTCGGTGTCTTTCAATCTGAGCAGGGGCAGTCTTATATCCAGAGGTACCTTCTCCACCATCAGTCAGGTTTCTCAAGGGCCATCCAATTTTACGTCCATATGCAATCCAGCTTTTTTCTTGCTTAAATGCTTCTACTTCTGTAAGATGTTCTTCCATCTTATCAGAAACTATTTCACCATCTTCACGCCAAACTTTACGAATAACTCTACAAGAAATGTGTCGGCAGTCTTCTCTCTTTTGAGCACACATTTCATGACCTTTAATACGTCTTCCATGCCCCTTTCCAATATAAAAGGGAACAGTGCCATCGGGAAAGATTATCTCAGGAGGGGTATCAGGGCCAGCGGGTCTGCGCAACATGTATGTGTAAAAGTCGCTCCGGGGTTGTTGTTCACTGGTAGAATCGAGTATAGTAGTCACGATGCATCTCCAATCCAGATGTATCACCGGCTCATAGGTATTTCGAGTACCTGTGGGCCTCAACAATATGTACCTCAAGTATACCACAAAACGGCTCTACAAGCAACTTTACGTGCTTTTACATGCCTATTATCTCTTCGTCTTTTCCCGGCAATTAACACACTACAGGAGATATTTCTTTATGGCTGAATATATCATCGTGACCTTGAACGACAGCACCGTCATCTCAGCAATGAATGCGCTTAGTAGTCCTGAGCTTATTGCGGCCCAGTCCACCTTTATTTGTTGGGACTGGTTCAATCCATCCTCGACTGATTTAACCGATGTTGAGGGTATGACTGGTTACATCGGAAAAGTGCAAGTGAGTTAACCGGTTGCCAGCATAGTTTATTTTACGAGCCATTGCGCCACACTAGTTCGCTAGTTGTGGTGTTTTTTGTTTTATGTGAGGAAAGAAGCATTTCATGACTGAATATATTCTGATCACTGCTATGAACCATGCCGTCCGTGTTGCCATGAATGATCTGGACGGCACTGAGCTTGTGCGCGGGACTGATACCGCATACGTGTGGCATTGGGTCAATCCGGCACCGGCTGATCTGGCAACAGCTCAGGGTATGACTGGATATATAGGGACGGTGCAGATAGCGTAAATTATGCCTGTATGGTTATTTCAACAAAAGAATAGTTTTTTCACCAATGTGAAGGACTACGGTGCTCTTGGTGACGGTTCAACAGATGATACCACAGCCATTGCTGCGGCGAATACGGCTGTTGCGGTAGCAGGGGGTATACTCTTCTTTCCTCCGGGTACTTACATTAGTACGAACCAGGCAATAAAAGCCAATGTGCAATATGTAGGTGCAGGAGAAGGTGTCACTACCATTAAATTAAAAAACGGAGCAAATGCCGACCTTTTCAGTGCAAACACAGCAAACATCAATCTTGCAGGGGTAAACGGGGCTGGTTCTTCAACGGGTACAAATTATTGGGGATTTCGTGATCTGACGCTGGATGGCAATAAAGCCAACCAGACAGCGGGACCAAGTTATCCTATACGCTGTTACGGGTATGGGCATATCTTTGAGCATGTTGAGATACGCAGTGGATACAGTGGAAATATCTTGTTAGATTGGTATGCAAGTGCGAACCCAACTGCACCAAATAACGCTTTTATGCCACATTGGTATGATGTTATGTCTCATGACTGTAACGGAATGGCTATCGAAATAGGTGGTCCAACCGACATGCAGTGGGATGCTGTCTCTGGTTTCGCAAGCGGTTCGCATGTTGTGCATATTGCCCCGAACTGTATTGCACTGAGAATGAGCCACTGTCACTTCTGGGCAACGCCAACTGGTGTCAGCGCGGTAACTTTGCTCAATGAATCATCTGAACTTATTCTCACAAGCTGCCAGATTGAAGGGTCCGATACGTGTGCCCTTGTACTCCTGGCAAATGATTGCCAGGCAGTAAATCTTGAAGTTGGAAGTACTGGAGACGCAACTCGACAAGGACGTGGTATTCAATTTGGGCAGGCCGCAGGGCAAACTCCGTACACGAGTCAAACATTCCAATCGGCAGGGGTAACAACTGCTGCTACAGCTAATATCTGCAATATCTCAGGGAAATCGTTTAGCTGCAATACAGGTGTACTTGACGAAAGAAATACTACAGGGAATGTCTACGAGATAAATGCCTATCAAACTGCCGGGACAGGCATTTTTAGCAATAGCGGTTATCCAGTAGGAGGTTCGAGCGGATACCTCAAAATGAATGGGGTCACTTCTGACGGAACACCGGGCAAGGGTGGATTTTTCCAAATTGGCAATGGGAGCTTCTATGGTCTACAAGTTATCAATAATTCCGGGTCTGTCCTTTTTTCCCTTGATACCTATGATTCCGTGTTCCAACTCAAGAACGGCTTCGCGTTTAGCGGCTACTCTGATAATGGGTCGACTCTTAAATATAATCTTGATGCCAGTACAGGAAATATCACATCAAGTGGTGTTCTGGCTACTGGACAAAGCGCGAGTGCGGCAGCCATTGCCACTGCTGGCACCATAACAACTGCGAATATAGGAGAGGCACGCGTTGCACCGACCGGCAATGTTACTGGAGTAATTATGCAAGCTGGAACGATAGTAGGTCAGGAATGCGTTGTTACGAACGAAAGCGCTTTTACTGTTACGTTTGCAGTTGTTGGCACAAGTAACGTGGCTGATGGTGTATCAGCAGTGATTGCTGCTAATAGATGTATGTTCTTTAAATGGGATAGTAGTGTATCTAAGTGGTATCATGCATAGATAGGGAGGAAATATGCCAGTTCCATCACAGACACCACCATCGGTCAATATTATCGATTCAACAAATACGTACCCGGTTTCTATTTTTGCGCCGGGATATATCCGGGCTGCTCTGGAACCAACGCAGTTATTCCAGGATGGGTTCGATACCTCTACCTTAGATGTAACAAACCGCTGGAAATCACCAACAGCTTCAGGCGGTGGAGTCGCAGCCTCTAATGCATTAACGAATACGACGCTTGGCACTGGTACAACAGCTAATGGTTATTCTTACCTGGAAAGTGTTGCAACGTTTGCCCCGGTCAACCCTGGTTGGTTAATGTTCTACACAGGTATTAATATTACGTATCCGGTCGTCGCCAATCAATATTTCTTTTGGGGCCTTGGAACATCCCCTGGATCACCAACAGCAGCAGCCCCATTAACCAATGCGGCAGGCTTCGAAGTGACCACGGCTGGCAAGCTGTTTGCGATTACGTATCAATCAGGTACTCGCGTGGTTGTTCAAGACCTTTCATCTAGTGGCAATAATAAACAGCCTACAGACTCCAACACGCATAAGTACTATATGTACTATAAGGGTGATAACATTATTTGGGCTATTGACGGAAACGATAATGTGGTCGCTCAAACAACTACAGGTGCTCCAGGCCCGGATGTCAACATACTCCCAATAAAATTCACCGCTATTGCTGGTTCCACTGGTCCTGGTAGTAGCGGTGTCCTTCAGGTGAATACCGTCACTTTAGCAGACACCGCTAAAAACAGTTTTCAGGTTTCAGATGCCACATACCCATGGAGACAGCAAACAGTCACGATTGGGGGAAGTGCTCAGGTTACTCCTTCTAACGATGGTGCGAAACCAACGTATAGTGCTTCTTCAGTACCTATTGTGCAGGCCACTACGGCTGGTGCCTTGTTTGTTTTGCAAGGAAGCTCTACGAAAACTATCCGCCTAACAAAGTGCGATGTGAGTGGTATTGGCACAACGGCAGTGACGATAGATATTTCTCTGGTGAAATGGTCCTCCGCACCGTCAGCAGGAACAACGGGGACTGCGCCTGTTATCACACCACACGACAGTACAAATGCGGCTGGTACGGCTGTGGCTTCCATCTATACCGTTGCTCCAACCACAGGAACAGTCGTAGGTACGGTGCGAACAGGAAAGCTCTGCTGCAATTTAACGACAGTTGCGGGAAATCCTGTTACCTGGGATTTTGGTATTCGCCCGGCGCAGGCTCCTATCCTAAGAGGCACAACGCAGTACTTTGCTGTTGTTGCAAGCGCATTGGTAACCGGAGGCTCTATCGATGTGTATATGGAATTCACAGAAGAATAGTTAGTGTTAACACTAACTAGTGAGGAGGCGTATAAGTGGCATTTGGATCATCAATTAGGGACTCTGGCAATGTCCCTATCGCACAAACATATGTTCCGGGTGTTGGTTTTGTAGCCCTGCAAGGCTCAGTAATTACCAACACTGATGGCTCAAGTAATCAATCAGCAGCGGCAGTTTTCCAGGAGGCGTCGGCAAGTTTATTGAACCAGGTCAGTGCTGCTCAAACAACAAATGGGAATAGTGCTGATTTAGCTGTTACTGCCTATGGAGAAGTTTCTGTTGACATCAATATTACAGTCATTTCTGGAACAGTAACACCAACGGCAGTATTTTATGTGGACAGGAAAGGAGTGGATGGTATTTACTATCCACTTTGGCAGAGTCCACCACAAACCGCAGTAGCAATGGTCAGCACTTCTATAGGTCCAGGATGTGCTATAGCACAAAGTATAGGAACTGTTATCAGGCTGCGCTGGGTGATAACAGGAACAAGTCCCTCGTTTACTTTTTCCGCATCTTTAATCGGGACTTAGAAGAGGTAATAGTTTTTGACTAGAGTGTATCGGGTAGAAGGAGCGTAGTATGCCAACATGGATTGAACGCGCCTTCGCTGGTACAATTGATACAGACCTTTTAGCAGGGCATTGGGATATTCGCTCTTTTGCGGCTACACTCGATTATCCTGTAAACAACCGGATGATTTTTCAGGATGCACTGGCAAATTATGCGGCAACGATTCTCTCAGACGTGCCTGCTGCCTATTACCGTCTGAATGAATCTTCTGGTTTAGTTGCTATTGATTCTAGCCTCAATAGCCAAAATGCTTCTTATAGCTCTTCAGGGATTTCCTATAATCAACCTGGAGCCATTGCTAGTAGCAGCGAAACTTCTATAGGGTTTTCCTCTGGGGGAGAAGTAACTTCTCCGATTACTCTCGATCCTACTGGCTGGCCCGTCTGGAGTGTCGAGTGCTGGATGTATTTGACGACTGCCCCAACGAATTCGGCACTCTTCTTAATTGCACAATTAAGTAACTCTTCCACCTATGCCTTTGGGTATGATAACTCACTTGCCGTTAATAAATGGCATCACCTTGTTGGTGTCTTTGACGGTGCTTCAATTTTATTTTATGTTGATGGTGTGCTTTCAACATCGCAAGCGATCACCAGCAACCCAACACCAGCAACCTATCCATTCACAGTCAATGACACTTTTACAGGGAACATCAATGAAGCTGTTGTGTATCGCAAAGCACTCAACAGTACTCAGGTTGCTACACACTACGCTGCAGGAATATATGTACAGGATTTTGAGAACGTACTGAACTGGCCGCAGGATAATGGTTTAAGTGCTACTGATACGCTGGTCCAGACAACGACTTACCTGAGTATAGAGACTCTTGCTGTTGGCGATACACTTCTGCAAACTGATACGGCACTGTCAATTGATGCCAATACAATTACTGATAGAGGAGAGATACAAGCATGGCCGGTTGATGCACTGACCATTGCCGATACGGTACTTGTTGCTGATAATGTCATTCCTGTTGATGCGTTAACCGCTATAGATACCACACTGGCTAGTGATAGTGCATCGCTGGTGGACGCGCTTGTAGCCTCTGATAGCACGCCCCTCACAATAAATGTAGCCCTATTTATTGACACACTCACTCTTACAGACACAGTATTCAACACAACGGTTGCCCTATCCATAGACGCACTCTCAGGTGTTGATACATTGTTTGCCATCTCAATGGCCCTCTCGCTTGATGCGCTTACTGGTACAGAGACGGCACTGTTTACTGATAGCACGGTGCTGATTGATAGTAACAGTGTTGTAGATGCGGCGCTGATAACCGATACAACGATACGGGCTGAAGCGCTCACAAATGCCGATAGCCCATTCTACACGCTTATCCTGAGCAATCTCCCACCGACACAAAACTGGGTGATGCGTGCTTTTGCTGGTACGATTGATTTCCCAATCGTACAAAATGAAGTGAATCTCATCAGTGATAGCGCGGTCTGGACACAGGTCAGTCTAGGCGTCAACACGAATCTGATGACGTTTGAAGATGACCTTGTTGTTACCGACGCCCTTAGCGTTATTCAGGTAGCCATTCCGACTGATGGACTTGCTGTTACTGATACTGTGCTCATAACAGATGGCGCAGGTGTTGCTGATACACTGACCATTACTGATCTTGGGAACCTGCAAGCATGGGGAATTGATCTTCTTACAGTGAGTGACACCACGCTCTACATAGAGCGTACCACTCCTCTCGATGTGCTCTCTGTCACTGAGAACATCCTCTCAACAACTGTTGGGTTATTCACTGATGCCAACAGTGTTGCAGACGTTGTTTTGGGTGTTGAAAGTGGGTTATTCACAGAGCCAAGCAGCATTGTGGATAGTGTTATTGCGATGGACACGGCCAGGCCGGTTGATGCACTGACCATTGCCGATACCTCACTTTCCACGGATGGAAGTATCCTTTTTGATGGGTTTACAGCAACCTCTACGCCTCTGGAGATAGATGGATACAATACAACTGATGCGCTCAGTGTAAGTGATAGTGCCGTCTGGACACAAGTTATAACGAGCGTCACCAACAATCAGATGACGTTTGTGGATAATCTAACTGTAACGGATACATACGTAATGGTGTCAGGCACAATACAAACCGAGAGCCTTGCGACAGTTGATTCCATCCTGGCAATTGACAAAACGCTCCCAACTGATACCTTGACCTCCAGCGATTTTAGCAATATGCAAAGGTGGCCGGTTGATGGATTGATCGCCATTGATACCGCATCCTATGCACTGTTAATGAGTACGACTGAGCCGCTCGTAGCGAGTGATACAGACCTGCTTACTGATAGATACCTCCCTATCGACACAACCATACTCAGCGACCTCTCAGTGTCATCTAGCGGCATATCTACCAGTGATGTGCTCATCGTCTCGGATGGTATGCGGATTATCAGCACCTTCATTTCGCTAGAACTGCAGACCGCGCTTGATCAATTACTGGCGGCAGAGCAAATCAGGTGGACTGATTTGCTCACAATTATTGAGACATTCCAGACTGCGGAACTGCCACCACAATTCATTGCACAAGTTATCCTTCAAGCAACCTTTCGTGATGGCGTTATATCTGCGTTGTTCCACAGTGGAGTTGTCACGGCAACTTTCCGTGACGGTGTCATCTTCGCAACCTTCCGTAACAACGTCATTGCGGCAACGACCTATCGTGACGGTGTATTGACTGCTAAGTTTAGATAGGAAAAGAAAGAGTAAAAAATGAGACAAGCACCAGTTCAGTGGGGAGTAGGGCAGACAACACCGCAATTGACCATCATTTGTACGAAAGACAATAAGCAACCGGTGGATATGACCGGATTGGTTGGTGCAAATCTTGCATTGTTGCTCCATCCGGCTACCGGGGGCTCAGACATTACCGGTGGAGGCACATTTACCATCATGAATGCCCTACAGGGAGTCGTGCAGTACCAGTTCGTTTCGCAGGATGTGGCAACGGCTGGGGCGTACCTCTTGTACGTCGTGGCAACTTTTGTTACCGGTCCTTATCCATCCGATGGCATCTCATTCAATATTATTGCGAGGTGATAACAGAGCCGATTCATGCTATACTATGAGCAATAGAGGGAAGTCTACGAGCTATCACGCCACACCTGCAACGGTTGTGGCGTTTTTTTATGGCGAAAGCGGAGAAATGGTTTGGCCGAGGATGTCATTTGTAATATTTTACGTACGAATGTTACAGATCCAATAGCAAGCAACATTATCGTACAGATGTCTAAAGTCACTCCACTTGTGGCTGCACAGCAAGGGATTGATCAACTTTTGTATGTAAACTGCTATACAACCATGCTGCCACTCAACAATCCACAACTCATCTTGTTTGAGGATTACATTATTGATCAGGTCAGTACTGACGCTACGACTGGCCTGTACCGAAGATGGCAGATCATCAGTGATCCATCTTGTGATATCACGACTGGTGATTGGAAGTTTGCAGCTGTTCGCACAAGGAGGGGAACATGACGACCATCACAGGTCATTCATCACTCCTGGTTACACAAAATGCAATTCAAACCGCTCTCACGTCTGACGCTACCTTTCCTACCATCTGTGGTGGACCTTTGGATACAGCCCTGCTCAATCCAGCGTCACAAATCAATCAAGCGTTTCCCTATGTGGCGTTTGGCGATCATGTCGAAACAAACTGGTATCAATTCCAGAAGCCAAGTAAGCAGATTGATTTTATTATCCATATCTATAGCCAACAATCGTATCAGGAAACCATGACAATCCTTGACGTGATTAACAGCGTGATTGAAGCGAAGACACTGAACCTACTTGGTGGCAACTTTACCAATGCGACAAACGGGGTAATGTTCCTGTCGGCAAAAAAAATACCTGAGCCTGATGATATTACCCGACACATCGAAGGGAGTTGGCACATATGGAACAATGCCAACTAAGGAGGCACGCATGGCACCGGAGCAAGAACAAGAACTACATGAGAAGCTTACAGGTTCGGGCTATCCAGATTTTCAGATAGAGCCTGGTGAAGATGAGATAGTGATGCTGCGTATAAAAGGTCTTCTCATTTGCGGGGTGCTCTACGCGCTCTCTCTGCCTGATGAGCAACTGAAGTCGCTAATTGATGAGACGGTGCAAGTTGCAGGAGGGCAAGGTTGATGGTTACAATTCAGGCTGGCGGTGCCAAAGGACGCAATTTTACTGCTGAGGAATTGGTTGGGCGACGTGTGAGAATTGAGTGTCCAGCGCCTAAAAAGAATGGATTACCTGTTGCGCACGCTCTGATAATTATTGCTGACGATGAGACGGTAGACAATGCGTGCAAGCTTGAATTGATCGTTGAACCCCAAGATATCATTCAGGTGAAAATTACGCTCTATCGCTTTGATCTGGTAGAACCTGATGGTCCCTGCCCAACCGAAAAAGTCACACTACGCGATAATATTGAATTGTCATTCTCTGCTATCGTCTCGGAGGTGTCATGATGGGCTACACAGTCACTATTGAGTGGGAAGGGCTAGATGGAGCCATCTCGCGTTTCTCAACGATGGGTGAGAAATTAACCAATAATCTTGAGAACCAAACACAAGCGTTAGGCAGGGCTGGAAAAGATGCCTTGGATGCCGTAACGCCTGTGAGGTCGGGTAGGTTGAAAGGGGGGAATGCAGGAGATGTGGGAGGGCTGAGTATTACGTTTAGGAATGCCGTTTTTTACTTTCCGTTTGTGGATCGTGGGCATCGCACAAGATCATACTTTAGACGACATGGGCGCATTATTCCTGCAAAAAGAATATCCCATGTTCCAGGTAAATTTATGAGCGAGAAACTTGTGGAATTCCTTAAGGGAAATGTTGGGAAATATCTCGAAAAAGCCGTAGACGATCTGGGAGATTAGATGGCAACAAACACAAGTATACAGTATAATGGAGCCAGCACTCAACTAGAACGCACACCGATCTTTTGCAAGCAGACAAAGAAGCTGCTCACACGTATTGACACGGCAAGTCTTACACAGTTAGCGAGTGTATCAGGTGGACAATGGTGCTGGTGTCGCGGCTGTCATATGGAACATCACATTTTGTGGTCAGATATCGCTGACCGGAGATAATATATAGATTTTATAACTGAATACACACCCGGAGTCCTAGAGGCCATACCGATCGAAAATTGACATTTCGAGGTATGGCTTGTTTTTATGTGCCATATCCTCCTTTACCTTTAAGAAGGAGTAAAAAATTGGCTGCACTCGCAGGTATCGGGGCTTCTGTGTCAGAAGCCGCAACTGCATTCACCGATGCATCTAAGTGGACATTATCACTAAAAGGTGCAACAAAAGATGTCACGCCTTTTGGGGCTTCGGGCAACTGGACGGTGAACCTCGCCACACTCAAATCCTGGTCTGGAAAGATCACCGCCTTTATCGATTCGAGCGATACGGCGCAAACAAATTTGTTTGCGCTACTCAATTCAACGGTTTCGATGACGTTCACTATTCAAAGTACCCCGCACGCATTTACTGGGTCGGCAATACTTACGGGCATTGACCCAAACGTCGATGTCCAGAACGCAGAAACGGTAGATTTCAGCTTCACAGGCACAGGCGCAATCACGTATTCGTAAAATAGTGTATAGGATTATATAATGAGTGCAATTGCCGGGATAAATGGGGATGTTTGGACTTCGACCAGTCCACCTACAGCATTGGGCTCGCCGGAGTCTTGTACCGATTCCGGCGATCACATCCACTATTTTACAGCGACCCACCAGACGTGGGACCCGACTCAAACCTTCACGGTGCAGAATTCGCCGAACGGGAGTTCTGGATGGGCCACTGTCACTGATTACATCATGTATTGGCCTGTTGGCGAGATTGTGTTTAACACGGCCAGAGTGCCAGGCACCAATAACTTCACACGCATCAATGCAGGTAGTTACTTTACCATGACCGCCCTGGATGGTTCGCATGCCTGGAAGATGCAGATGAAGGGCCAAACCAAGGACGTGACGCCGTTTCAGGCATCGGGCAATTGGGCCATCAATCTGGCAACCATTAAAAACATGACGTTTTCGGTGGATTGTTTCAGATATGACGCCAGGATTTTGAATGAGATGGTGACAGGGGTTGGCGCAACGAACATCTCTGGTGGAATTATCTCATGTCAACTCTGGTGGGATGAGGCGAACGGCAAGCGTTGGCAATTCTACGCTTTCCCAACGAGCATCATGGATACCATCGTGTCCAATGATGTGGATAAGCAATCAGTCAATTTCTCGGCAACCGGGCCGGTCTACATGGTGACATCGAACACATTCTCTACAACTACGGTTATACAGGAATAGCAAGAAAGCAAACAACAATTTATGACAGAAACAGCCGAGATTGACACGACACAAGAAGTGGTATCGGCCAATGGGCATGATGATACGTGGAAAGCCTTTGATGATGATCAGGCGTTCTTAAAACACATCCTTGCTAAAAAGCCTGCGGAGGAAGTGATTGAGGTCCCTGAGTGGGGCGTAAAAGTGCTTTGCCGGGCAATGAATGCAGAGACACGTATCAAAATCCAGATGTTTGCTTATGATGAAAAATCAAAGAAAACAGATTATCGCAATGTGTTTGCTCAGATTATCATGGCGGGTTGTTACAATCCGACAACACAGCGCAAGATCTTCACTGAATCCCATCGTGATTTGCTGATGCGCCAGGTGGACGGTGGAGCTATTGAACGGCTCGCACTGGCTATTTTGCGGCTTTCAGGAATGCTTTCAAGCACAGTGGAGCAAATCAAAAAAAACTAGAGTGCTCTGATCTCTTCTATGTCCATCGGCTTACAAAAGATCTGCATTATCAGCATGTAGCAGATCTTCTGGCAGATCAGAGTAGCGTGGAACTAACCAACTGGATTGTTTATGAACAGATGGAGGAAGAGAGGCAGATAGCCATGCTCAGGCAAGCCATTGTGCTGGCGTTTAATGGCGATAAGAAGGCACAAGCAAGCCCTATTGACAATGATGAAGAGCCTGTTGTTGACACGACAGATCCAAAGTTTGTAGAACAGTTCAAGGGCTTTACAGGAACGCCACAGGCACAACAACAGCAACCACAACGATTGCCAGCCAGGGGCACACAAATAATCATGGGCTAACACAAAACAAGCAGAGAAAGGGGGTGATAAAGATTAGTGACGATATAATAGCCAAAGTACGGATTGAGGCAGACACGTCTGGAGCGGAAGAGGCCGCAGCCGCTCTCGCAGCGCTGCAAGGTGTAGCGGGTGGGGCGGGAGAAGGTGTAGGTGGCGTTGGGAATGCACTGACTGCATTGGGTGGTCAGGCAGAGGAGGCGACAAAGGCGATTGTTCCGCTCGGTGAAGCAGCTAAAAATACATTCGGTTCGCTTCAAGAAGGCGGAACGATGGTTTCCGAAGTATCAGGTGTACTTGGAGAGCATCAACAGGCTTTGCTTGACACTGGAAGCGCTTATGAGGCATTGCAAGAGCCACTAGGCGCAACTGTCAAGCAGATAGAGGCTGCATCGTCTCCTATGGCTGCTCTTACTGAAAATGCGCAATCTCTAGCAACACAAATACAGCCGGTCAGTGATAACTTCGCGCAACTTGGGGATTCACTCTCGCAAGCGGCCCCGATGTTGCCACAGTTTGCAGACTCTCTCCACGAAGTTAGCCAGGCGTTCGACCCCAAGCAATTTGGCCTGGATACCTTTGCCGAAAACATGGGCGTCTTTCAGGATGCGTTATCTAACCCTTACCCCTTTTCCATGATTAATAGTTACTTGGGCGAGACAGGGCAAACATGGAGTGATTTTAACAGTAGCATCGGTGGGGAGAATACTGCGGCGCTTCATGACATGGCTCAAAATGCCAATGTTGCCGGTGAATCGCTGAATAAACTCAACACGAATGCAGAGTCAACAGGGCAGGTTTTTAGTGAATCACGCGGGGAGACGCAGGCATTTACTGATCAGTTCAATGCGATGGGTAGCGCAGCGGAAGATGCGGGTAAGTCTGTAGGAGAAACAGGCGGAATAATAGCAAGTGCAGGGAAGGCCGCAGGAGAAACAAGCGGAGCGGTAGCAGGTGCGGGCAAGGCAATGGAATCCATGAGTTTAGGTGAAACACTCATGGGGGCACTCGGTGATGTTGGCGGTGTTGTCAACAGCGTAAGCCAGTTTATCATGCCACTCATGGCGGTACAAATGGTTGGTATGGCTGTCCAGCAAGTAGGGCAGGGTATCTATGATGCTGCGGCAATCGCTGAGGGGCCAGCGGCGCATAGCATGGGCACATTCACGGGTAGCGTCGATGCGCTCGGGCAGTCAGCACAGCAAGCAGGAGAAACGTTTTCTGAAAGTTTCGGCAAGCAGATAATGCCGACCTTAGACGCGATAAATTATCAGATGAACCAGGGTGGCGCTGGCGGAGTTGGGGGGTTTTTAGGTGGGTTGACAAGTGATATTGCAAACAACCTTCAAGTAGTGGGTGGATTGGTTTCAATGACTGTTCCTGGTATGCAGGGACTTGGAATGTCGATGATTCAAAGTGGTACTGAAGGATGGATTAACCAGGGTGCTCAAATGCTTGGACTCCCTGAACCATTCCAAGGACCAGGACCGCAAGCACAAGCGCAAATAAACTATCAACAGCAAATGGCGCAACTTCCTCAAACAGTTGCAGCGCAAACCCTACAATCACAAGCGCAAACCGCAACAATAATGGCTGACGCACTCGATCCCAATTATCTTCAATCACAGGATGATGCTGGCGCGGCTCAAAAGTTCTTGCAACAGCGACAGTCGTCCTATAATGCTTCACATTATGTATCGCCACAGCAAGAGGCAGTAAAGTATAACAATGATCAGGCTACGCGGGCCGATGAACAGGCAATGACAAATTATAATACCAACCCGCCAACATACGCGCAAGATATAGGATCAGCAATTCAGCAGGGTGATTGGGGTAAAGTTGGAAACAGTATAGGCAGCGCCTTTAGCAATTTCGTCGGTGGAGGTAGTGGTAGTGGTGGAGGCAGTGGTAGTGCATTATTTGGCCCCGGTAAAGGTATTGATTTTGGTGGTATAGGGCAAGCCTTTCAAGGTTCAGCAATTGGGCAAGATATCGGTCAGATGTTTGGTGGTGCAGGTCAAACCTTTGGAGGTATAGGACAGTTATGGAATAATCTGACTGGTGGAGGCGGTGCCAGTGGTGCAGGTGGTTCCTTTGCCGGTGGTTGTTTTGTTGCTGGCACACGCGTACTTATGGCTAATGGTACAGAGAAACCAATTGAAACGCTGCAAGAAGGTGAGCAGGTTCTTGCGTATGATGGCACGGCACAAGTACCTACAACTATACTAGCTCGTATTGTGTTGCCTCAGAAGCAGGTTTATGAGCTAACGTTTTCTGATGGCAATACACTTACGACAACAGACTCACATCCTCTCGCAACCACGCAGGGGTGGAAATCACTTTCCCCTGAAAGTACAAAAGAGGAGAATCCCAATCTTATCACAACTCCCCTTCAGGTTGGCGATCATGTCCACACAGTTGATGGCACATGCACGCTTATCGCTATCCAGATGCGTGATATTGTCCAGGTATATAACATCACGGTTGATGGCTCACACACCTACTACGCGAATAATGTACTGGTACACAACGCCAAATTAGATAGTTCCGGTGGCGCACAGAGTATTGGTGCCGGTGGAGAGTTTCACTGGCCTGCGATGCCTGAGATCAAATGGCCGTCACTTCCTGAAATAAAATGGCCTAGCCTACCGGAAATCAAGTGGCCCGGTTTGCCAGAGATAAAGTGGCCGTCACTTCCTGAAATCAAGTGGCCGTCACTGCCAGAGATAAAGTGGCCCTCGTTACCGGAAATCAAATGGCCGTCACTGCCAGAGATAAAGTGGCCCTCGTTGCCAGAGATAAAGTGGCCCTCGTTGCCAGAGATTAAATGGCCCTCGCTCCCTGAGATTCATTGGCCCTCGTTGCCTACTATCACCTGGCCTTCTCTGCCAACGATTCAATGGCCCTCGTTGCCTACTATCACCTGGCCTTCTTTACCTACAATCACCTGGCCCTCGTTGCCAACGTTTACATGGCCTTCGTTGCCATCCATTCAGTGGCCGTCACTCCCTGAAATCAAATGGCCTGCGCTTCCAGAATTTAAGTGGCCGTCACTTCCTGAGTTTCACTGGCCTGCTTTACCTGAATTCCACTGGCCTCCTATGCCGAGTATCTCAATCAGTACGTTTGGCCTGCCTGGCTTTGCAAGCGGCGTACAGAACTTTCAGCCTGGAGGCGCATCTGGTTTAGCCCTTGTCGGTGAGGCTGGACCTGAGCTAGTAATGCTTCCAAGCGGTTCGAATGTGTACCCTATGTCAACTGGAGCGGGCGTAGGTGGTGGTGATAGTTCATTGGGAGGTGGTAGCGGTCCGCAAACAGCCAACATTACCGTCATGCTTGATAGTCAAGCCATTATTTCAGCGATTGGAGTACCACTAAGTCAGAATGTAAGGCTCAGTACCGGCATGAGGGGTTTTTAGAGTATTTTCATGAGTTTAATTATGCTAGATTAGCAAAGAAAGGTCGACAATATGGGAGCCGCCACCTGCCAAGCCCAGATAGGTACTGGTTCATCAGTCTCCTGGGCTAACGTGGAAACAGGATGTACATTCAACTTAGCTGATAGTGCAACCTCAACAACACCTATCTCCATCCCAACGGCGACAGGCACTAACTTCTCATGGATTAAGAATCTCACGTTATCTGTCACCGCCACAGGGACAACGAACATTACCAACAGAAACATCTACATGTCAGGAGCCACGTCAACAGGCTTGCAACTCTTCTGGAAGGATGTTGCCGTGGCGAGCTACGTACAGGCAGCGAGCGGTAACAGACCAGCCTCTAGCGGTTCCAATGGGGCCACGCCAGCAGGTTACACACTCATGACGACGAGTCCCGCTGTCTATGACAACACTAGCCACGCTACATCAGCATCAGGGCCAAACGGAGACATGGCTGTGACGGTTTTGGGTGTGGATGTGAATTATGTCGGTGGTGCCGGTTCTGCTATATCACTACCTTCAATTATTTTACGCTACGATGAAGCGTAAAACCCAAGGATTGATTCTGTATGCCATAATAGAGATTAGTTTTACACATTTCAACGAGCCGATGAGCCACAAGAGCCATCGGCTTTTTTATTTGCAATTATTGTTTGATTTGAGTAGGACATGATACAAAACAAAACAAAAGATGCATATCAATGGCGCATTATCTACCGGGATGGTTCTGTCACCGATGAGTTTGACGATACCAGGCGCGATGGTCGTGGTTTTGCAGAGCGCGATGAGAAATCTGTTTCCGAGATTGTCCTGATGACGTGGGAACCATTCGATGACAGGGAATACCGCATACCCATTCCAGAAGGTGCTGAACCTGTGTTCTTTCGGCGTCGAACGGTGATTATCAATCCAAATGATGAGAGTATGCAGCAGGGGAAAACAACGCACTGTATCGGATGGAAACATGGTGACGAGGCTGTGTACTTATTTGTATCTGACAGTGGCGAAACATTCCGCACGAATGATTTACAGGCAGTTTAGGCAGGAAAAGTATGACGGCTCTTACACTCTACCCAAACAACGTTGCTTCCAGTTTGAGTACAGCAAATAAACTATTAGAAAATCCATCAACGGGCGCAACGGCAGTCAATCTGAATACTAACCTCACTTCTGGTACAACCGGGTGGGTAGAGTTATGGTCGCAAGGAGACGCATCAGCACAAACGGGCGCAGGTTCGCAACCCTCACCCTCTAATCATGGGTGGCTAGAGGATACGACCCTTATCGAGGGAAACCACTTTCAAAGTGGCACTTGGACCTGGACTGTTGAACTTGAGACAACTACCACAGGCACCTTT
>WNGL01000554.1_pt1 | contig 99736 bp, 94 predicted proteins | sample 5400591 | NCBI WGS metagenome assembly WNGL01 (sample SAMN13153377, study PRJNA577476) | soil metagenome | isolation source: 80 cm soil or saprolite under Garry oak tree replicate 1 | place: USA:California | collected 2016-06-15 | reverse complement strand
TGAGGGCAATGCGAGCAGCCGCTGAAGAGACCTCTCAGAAGAAGTGGCCTTCTGGACTTCGACTATTGACTCTGATCCGTTGCGATGGACTCCTCGAGATAATCAAGACGATCAAGAAAGAGACGACGGACAAGCAACTAAAGGAACTGCTAGAGGATCTAGCAGAGGCGACGAGGAAGTATGCGTCCATCTTCCGCGTCAAGGGATTCAAGAACCAGGGCTTCGACCAGGTCTACAGGATAATCAAGCGAGAAGGCGCCGAGCTGGGGCGCGAGAAGATCTACGCCCAGGCGCTACGACGCCTCTGGGACTATCCTGAGTCTCCTCAAGAGGTGGAAGCGAAGGGGCTCAAATTCCTAGAGAGGGAGCTTCCCAGATTCAAGCGGATAACTGAGAGACTCGCGAAAAAGTATGGCGTCGCGGCCAAGGCTGAGGATCTCTCCAAAGCGATAACCGCGAAGAGGTCTGTCAAGCAGACTGAGATACTGCCATTCTTGGGGGAGTTGCGCAAGCGGACTGAAAGGGTCGTGAACAAGGATATCGTCCGGATAAATCCGAAGTATGAGACCAAGGTCATCGAGACACCTCTGTACTTGTCAGGCATGTTTCCCAGCGCGGGAGCTTTCTTCTACGATAGCTTCACAAATAATCCTAAGGAGATCTTCATGATCACGACCGACCCTAGAAGGGACCCGAGCACGGTTCCAGGAGAACTGTTGAACGGGCTGGTCCATGAAGAGTACGGACACTGTGTCCACGCATCCAACACCGCAACCGCATACGGCGCAAAACCAACTCTGACGGATGTAATGTTCACGCCGCTATCGGCGCTCTCCGAAGGGATCTCGTTCCAGCGAGAAATTGAGTTCCAAGAGGTCATGGACAAGCTGAAGACAGGCAAGAAGCTCAACAACGACGAGAAGGCGCTGGTCCAGTTCTTCGAGAAACGGGGCGGACTGGACGTCTGGGCACAAGAATACGAATTCTACACCTGGATGTGGAGAATAGTCCGATTCCTAAGGATCATCGGCGATGCGAGGATCAACTCTGGAAAACAGTCCCTCAGCGAGTTCATCGAATGGGCACACAAGAAGACCGGCTTGGCGAAGAGCACGGTGTATCACCAGCTGTTTCCCGCCCATCAGGGCAACGGACCAGGATACGCGTCAACATATGCGATAATTGGGGAGAGTATACGGGAGATCCAGAACAGGGCCAAAAGGAACGGAAAGAACCTCCTCGACTTCAACACCTACGCCTGTTCCATGGGCTTCCCGGCACGCACGATCTTCGAAAAGCGACTACAAGAATTCGCAGCGAAATAGAACCGAGAACCAACCTAGGGCCTCCAGGGTTTTTCTGGAGACCACAGAACCGGCCAGAGATCTGTCGAAAGAGACTCGCAACCAACAGACGAATTGATCCGAACGTGGCCCTCCACGATAACAGCAGACTCATTCAGCCATGAGTATTCAAAAGTGGGTCAGCGTCGCCTTGAGGGTCTTGCCTAATAGGCGACTGTTTGATTTGTAAGAAAGTTGCGCTCTTACTAGCATCTTCGTGCTAACTCAAGTCCGAAGCTAGCTATCGTTATTGTTGCTCTTGCAAATGAATCAGAAAGTCAGCCGCGACGACATCACAGGTTCCATTCATGATCGTTAGCATTGCGAACAACAAAGGCGGGACGGGAAAGACCACAACCGCCGCTAACCTTGGAACTGCACTGGCCCAATCGGGAAGACGTGTCCTCTTGGTCGACTTGGACCCGCAGGGGAGCGCAACGGTCAGTTTCGGTTTCGACAAGGCGAAGCTCCTCTACACAGTCTACGACGTCCTAGCCCAGTCTAGGAAGATGGAGAGTGTAGTGCTCGACACTAAGTTCGAGAATCTGAGTCTCGTTCCAAGCAATCTGGACCTTGCGGGGGCAGAGGTAGAACTCTCCTCGGTCAGAGGCCGAGAATTCGTTTTACGAGAAGCCCTCTCAGGCCCGAAGCGCAAATACGATGTGATCCTACTCGACTGTCCCCCAAACATTGGCATCCTCACGGTCAACGCGATAGTTGCATCCGATCTTCTCATGGTCCCAGTTCAGGCCGAGTACTATTCGATGGACGGATTCCCGACACTTCTCAAGTTCATACGAATGGTGAAATCTCGCGCGAAGACAGAGTTCGACTTCATTGTGCTACTGACCATGTACGATGGGAGGATGGGTCTCTCCAAGAGGATTCAGCGAGAAATGAGAGAGAAGTTTGGTGACCATGTGCTGAAGAACGTGATCCCACGGTCGATTCGCATGGCCGAGGCGCCGAGCCATGGCCAGCCCGGAATAATCTTCAGTCCAAAGAACAAAGCCTCCCAAGAATACCAGAAACTTGCAAAGGATCTGATGGAGAGCTTCTTAGCGGAAACTGTCCTGGCTAAGCTCGCGTCATAGTCTACCAGAAAATCTCACATAGTCCAGAATCGGTTTCCTCTGGTTCTCAGAGGTTGCTTCCCAGAAAATAATGTGAAAAAAGGATGTGGGGATGGCCGGGACGTGGCTGTAGGCTGGTCTATGCCTCTGCTAACAGTGGGACTCTGAACAGTTCTTTTGTGAGTGCTTTGTAACGTTCTGAGGCCGGGTTCTTTGGTCTGTATATGACGCCTGGGAGTCCTTTGCTGGGTGCTTCTGCCATGCGGACCGATCTTGGAATGACCGTCTTGAGTGCTCTCTCCCCGAAATTGTTCCAGACTTGAGACTGGACCCGTCGTGAGAGTGCTGTTCTGGCGTCGTACATTGTCAGGACAATGCGGAAGTCGAACTGTGCCTTCAGTCTAGACTTGACTAGGTCCATTACTTTGACGAGCGTTGGCAGTCCTTCCATGGGATAGAACTCGCACTGGACTGGAATCAGAACTAGGTCTGAGGTTACTAGTGCGTTGAGGGTGAGTAATCCGATGTTCGGGGGGCAGTCGATGATGATGTTGTCGTAGTCTTGCTTGATTGGTGCTAATGCTTCTCTGAGGATGTACTCGCGGCCTGGAGTGCTTGAGAGTTCGACCTCTGCGCTTGCAAGGTCGAGGTTGCTTGGGAGGAGCGAGAGGTTGTCGAATTTCGTGCCCAGGATTGTTTCTTGGATCTTTCGGGTCTGAGCGAGGACATTGTAGATGGTGCTGCCGAGGGTTGCTTTCTCGAACCCTACTCCTGTCGTCGCGTTTCCTTGAGGGTCCAGGTCGATGAGGAGGACCTTCTTCCCTTCGAGAGCTGTCGCGGCTGCGAGGTTGACTGCTGTAGTTGTCTTGCCTGTTCCACCTTTGTTGTTTAGTACGCTTACGATCAAAGGCTTGTTACCTATCCATTCGGGATTATTACTAAGATAATGATTCACAGAAAACAGGTAATGGCATTGCAGGAGCCTAGCTGATTAACACTGAAAAGGTATGGCCCGGAGATCAAATTCGAAGCTGTTTCATCGGCCAATATTAAACCGGGCGCCAACTTTCAGTGTTAAGGGTCCCGCTCCACTGACTCAGATGCCGTCGGCGTCTCTACATGGACGCCTAAAGACGATTCGGGCTTTCTTGAACATATTGACACGGATAATGCAATAGAGTCGGGGTCTTCCAAAACGAAGCAAAACCTAGCTATCACTAGCTTTGATCCGGACTCCCACTCTCTTTTTTCTAAGGCGAGATAAGACGTAACGAAAGTGGCTCTGGTCTTGCGCAATCTTTTCCGGCGTTACTACCCCCCTATGCTTCACCTTCTTCATTCCTACCAGCAACCCAACAGATGTGCAAGGATAGGCGGTTGTTCGCGCCATCGCGGAGACCCTTCTGCGACTATTGTAGTAGTCTAGAATTCGGTAGCTCATTCTGCCCTTCTTTCCATTCATGCCCTCGGCTTCGACTTTTAGTGCCAGCAGGTCCTCTGGTCTTCCAAGAGACATTGCCGGCTTCAAGAGGGCCAAGGAGACTGTTCTAGGTTCCAGCTCGAACCCGTTGACGGACACTTTTCGCCGGTCGAAGAAGCCTAAGACCCGTAGAGTGTTCATCATATCGGCGTGTCCCGGATACCTCAGCGTGAACTCGTACATCTCTCGGGTTCTGGGAAAGCTTCTGGGGAGAGAACCAAGACCGTCAGTTAGAAAGTACTCCAGTTTTCCGACGCCTGGAAAGTTGAGCAGTCCTCTACCGGATAGCGGCTCGACCAGCCTCCTATGACCATTCTCGATTACGGTAACGGCACGAGCGTACTCGTTTATCACGTCATCCAGGGAGAAGACGATTCTATAGTTTAGAGGCGGTACCGGCCTCTGTGGTAGTCCTCCGACGAATATCCGGACCCGTGAAATCTGTCCAAGTCTGCGATGAGCATCGCCGACACACATGTTCGTGAATCCGGGTGCAACCCCGCACTGAGGAACCAGAACGATTTCTTTGTCGAGCGCTTTTCGTTGCAGCTTGAACGGGTTCTCTGCCGTGTAAGATATGTCGACCAGGTCCCGGCCAGCTTCGGCCGCTTGAATCATTACCTGAAAGCCAAGTCGGCCTGGAAGAGCTCCACATACTAGATCAGCACTCTGCATCTCTCGCTGGACGATCTTCTTCTGGGAAATGTCAAGGCGCCGAGTCGTGATCTTCTCTAAGCTTTTGAGATTCTTCAGATTCTCGATACTGGCATCTGCAGCGGTAACAGAGTCGACTTCGGATTCCCGAGCCAGATCTCGGGCTATTTCCGAGCCAACTTTTCCGCAGCCGACAACTAGGACCTTCAAGTTCTTCTCTAAACGCCGAGAATCGCGGGTCTTCTTAAGCCGTTAACGAATGGGCCGGTCCCAAAGTCAGAGAGGTCGTTAGGAGAAAACTGCCCTGATACTATCGGCGGCCACACGCGGCAAAAGCCCAATGAATTTCTTCTTGCGCAGCATCCTGGAGATGATCTTTCCCTGAAAATCCATGTCAGCAACCTCCTGAATCTCCGGGAGATACTCTCTGACTCCCTCGAAGAGCCTATTCAGCGTCTCGTCTGATAGTCCAGCGAAGAGTCTGTGCGCGATTCCCATCCTTCTCAAGTCCGACCCGAACTTCTCACGCCACTCTCGATCATATGCCATGAGGAGTCTCCACCGCTCCTCCCGTGGCGCCTTCACGGCGCTGGCGGCTGTTCTTCCTGCCAGTATCCCTGAGTATCCGCCGATTATGATACCGCCGCCGGTGGTCTGCTTGACCTGGCTCGCTGCGTCTCCAACTACGAGAAAGTTTTCTGACCAGCACTTGTCTATGGGACCCGATACCAGAACCGAACCGGACTTTGTCGCTTCAACAGCAGATTTTGGCCAGAACTCTTTGACGAGATCGTCTAGTAGCTTCTTCACGTTGCTCTTGCGGGATGCAAGCCCAACCCTTGCGCTGTGGTCTCCCGTGGGTATGCTCCAGGCGAAGAAGCCTGGTGCACGATGAGAGCCAAAGAAGAGTTCGACCATATCTCCCTGTTTCTGCATGTCTCCGAGTTCATACTGGAGACCCGGGAGAAGCTGCGACCAGTCAGGAGTCGAGAGTCCAGCTTGTTCCGGCAGCCGACTGCCTGCCCCGCTCGCGTCAATCATCATGCCTCCCTTGAATGTAGGCCCGTCCTGAACCGAGACACCCACTGTCCTGTCGGGGTATCTCTCGAATCTTGAGACCCGCATCTTAGTGTGCAGCTCGACGCCCGCAGCAACGGCGCTCTTCGCCAAGTACTGGTCGAACCGAGCCCGGTTGATTATCACCGCTACCGGCTGCTTCGTCCGAAGCTCGAGAGGCTCCCCTTTAGGAGGATGGAAGACAGCGCCTTGGATAGTCCGCTGGGCAAACACCGATTGTGGTTCTACTCCGAGCATTGAGAGCCCGTTAAGGCTCACTACTCCAGAACAATGGCTGGGGACTCCGACTTGGGGATGCTCCTCGAGAAGGACGACCTTTGCGCCGTTTCTTGCTGCCTCCAGAGCGGCGTGGCTTCCGGCCACTCCTGCTCCAACTACGATGATCCGTTTCTCGTCTGAGGAGGGTTCCAAGGAGTTGTCAGTAGTCTTCGAACTCAATTCTCAGAGTAAGACCCTTGAGTTCGCGAGCGAGCTTCTTAACAACCTCAAAGTCTAGCGGGTTTCGCCGGGGTCTGCGGCCGTTCAGTATGACCTTCGTCTCCCTGCTACCATCTGGGAGCCAGATTGTGTTGATAGTCAAGATTGAGAATGGCGAGAATAGATCTTCCAGGAAACCGCGCTCGTCTCCTCCAAAATTGAGGATCCGGACTCTCTTACCAACCCGGTCGCCGAGCGATTTCGCAAGCTTAGCTCCGGACGAGAGGAAGGCGTCCATGCCCCTCCTGTCTACCATGAGGGCCATGATGTCTCCAGCCTCGACAGCCTTGTGAAAAGTGACCTGCTGTAGGCTTGGATTCTCTTTTTCCAGCTCAGTGATGGTCCGGATGACCCTGACGTCCAGGTCTGTGATCTGGCCCTTCTTGAGTTTCTCTTCGCAACGTGAACAGAAAATGCCGCTCTTTACGCAGAAATTGTCAAGGATGGTCTTCACCAAAGCTCCGCCAGCCCCAGCCGGGTATTGAGCAACGGCCCATCATCTAGTCGCTCCTTCCGAAACTCTCTCGACGTGCTGCAGTTATCCAAACTATTCTGATCCTGTCGGACGAACCGACAGCTTGAGAGTGGAGGGTCCGGGCATCATAAATGGATTACGGTTAGGTGGAGGAGTTCTGATGAATCTTCGTTGGAACGTCCCGTCAATGGCGATCATCACATAGACCCTTTATCGATCATCCAATCGTTAGCATGAGGGGAGAATAGCCATATGAGACGCTGGGCCAGGAGATTGTCCGTGGCCCTGGCGATAAGTGCTTGGGTTATCGGAGGTTCTCTTATTGCGGCGTCTGCGTTCGCCTACGCCCTGGTTTTTGGCTGCCCTATCTTGGAACTCCCCCGTGGTTCAACTTACGAGTGCAACCTATCTCTTTCCGGCTGGCTAGCCGCGTTTCTTGTGCTTGGTTTTGTCGTTCTATACGCATTCGTGATTCCGATACTAACGTTCTCCAGAATCGTCAACTGGTCATCAACAAATAGGAACCCCAGTCGTTACGATGACAAGGTCAATCACCGAAGCCGCTGATAGTAATAGCCAAATACTCTCTCGTGCCTGGCAGAGAAATCCCGCGGGAAATCGTATGAAATTATTCGAATACGAGTCGAAGTCTCTCGCCCAAAATCTCGGAATCAACACTCCACGGGGGGGACTTGCGTCGACTCCTGACGAGGCTCGTGATATTCACAAGAGAATTGGTGGAGAGGTGGTGGTCAAGGCTCAGGTTCTAGTTGCTGGGCGTGGAAAAGCGGGCGGTATCAAGTTTGGAAGCAAGCCCGACGAGACACGAGACCGCGCTAGCGAGATTCTCAGTATGACGATCAAAGGCGAGAAGGTGAAGAAGGTTCTCGTCGAGCAGAAGCTTGCAATCAAGAAGGAACTCTTCGGTAGCATCGTCCTCGACAGGGTCAACAAGTGTCAGACGGTACTCGCCTCCGATCAGGGTGGAATAGATATCGAGGAGGTGGCGAGCAAGAATCCGGAAAAGATTCTTCGTCACAGGCTCGACCCGGTGTTTGGGATGAGAGGATTCGACGCGAGACAGGTCGCCCTGAAGCTCGGATATGGGGGACAGAGATTGAACGCGTTGACGGACCTGCTCTCAAACCTCTATCGTCTATCTGTGATCTATGATGCGGAGCTTGTCGAGAGTAATCCTCTCGTCGAGACGAGTGATGGCAAGTTTGTCGCCGCGGACCTGCGGGTGATAGTTGATGACAACAGCCTCTTCCGCCATCCCGAGTTTCAAGAACGCTCCAAAGAGGCGAGCGCAGAAGTCACCCCTCTAGAAGCAAAGGCTCGCGAGAACGGCCTAGCCTTCGTCGAACTCGATGGAGACATCGGAATCATGGGCAATGGAGCAGGGCTCGTCATGGCAACACTCGACATGGTCAACCACTACGGTGGCAAGCCCGCCAACTTCTGCGACGTCGGCGGCGGTGCAGATGCCGAACATGTCGCCACAGCTCTACAGATTATCCAGGGGGACCAGAAGGTTCACAAAATATTCATCAACATTCTAGCAGGAATTACCAGATGCGACGAGGTTGCAAAAGGGATAGTTGAGGTAAAGAAGGTCGTCGGGCTGAAGAAACCTCTCGTTGTCAGAATGCAAGGCACAAACTTCGATGAGGGAAAGAAGATCCTCGACTCTGCCGGCATCACGACTCTCGAGAAGATGGACGAGGCCGCCCAACTGGTAACGTCCGCTAAGGTCGCATAGATAATGACACTTCTCGTCGGCAAACAGACCCGGGCGATTGTACAGGGCATAACAGGCAACCAGGGCTCGTTTCACACCAGACTCATGCGCGAATACGGGACACAGATCGTCGCGGGCGTCACACCAGGGAAAGGAGGAACCAGCACTCAAGGGGTCTCCGTTTACGATACGGTCGCCGCCGCCCTGGAAAGGACAGATGCGAACGCATCGATCATCTTTGTCCCAGCTCCCTTTGCAAAGGAGGCAGGGATGGAAGCAATTGACGCAGGACTCAACCCGGTTGTCATTATCACTGAGATGATCCCAGCAAGAGACAGTATGGTGCTGATGGCCTACGCGAAAGAGCACGGAGCAACAATCGTCGGACCAAATACTCCAGGAGCCATCACGCCTGGAGAGGCGAAGCTCGGCATAATGCCGGGCGACGTCTTCAGTCCGGGAGGAGTTGGCGTTGCCTCTAGAAGCGGCACCCTGACCTATGAGATCGCGTCGTACCTTACCCGCGCCGGCATCGGCCAGTCAACATGTCTGGGAATCGGAGGCGATCCAGTTACAGGGCTGAATTTTGTCGATGTTCTCAAAATGTTCAGAGACGACAAATCCACCGACGCGGTGGTCTTGATCGGAGAGATTGGAGGTTCGGCGGAAGAAGACGCTGCAGATTTCATCGAGGACACAAAATACACTAAGCCAGTCGCCGCCTATGTCGCTGGTCGAGCCGCGCCTCCGGGAAAGAGAATGGGCCACGCGGGAGCAATCATCACCGGGACCGAAGGCACCGCGGATGCAAAGATGAAAAGGTTCAGGGAAGTAGGGGTCCGGGTCGCGGAAGTGCCTTCTGAGCTACCTAGATTATTGCAACAACAGAAAGCCGCGACTATTCAACATTAAGGCGCTATTACTACTTAGCGCCGAGTTCTCGTTTCTTCCAGCGGAGGTTATCTCCCCGGCAACGACGACACCGGTAAGCGTTGGGAGAATTTCGAGATCCACACGTTCGGCAGATCTTGAAGAATAGCCTATGCCGTTGTGCCAATTGTTTATTCATTACGTCAGTTATGGGCATAGGTAATACCTACAACCGCTTGTTTCCGGTATCATATATGATTGGCGTCGGCTCTGTGCAGACTCTTAGGAGGATACCAGACAACTCTTGACTGAGGCCATTTACAGGTGGCGTTTGTTAGACTTTTCATCCTCGTTCTGCTTCTTCGAGAAGGATCGGACACGAATGATGTTGGCGGGAAAGACAATCGCAGACGCTACCACGACCCAGAATAGATAATCAAGCGTCATCAGCGTGATATCGTAAGAATAGCCACAACCTCCCGGACCGGACAAATAACAGTCGACTTGAGTACCGTAGGCCACGGGGAACCCTACTGAACGTAGGCCAGAAGGATTCGTCCCAGCAGGAACCGCGAGAGCGCTGACCCCGAGAAGGCCTAAACCTAAGATAAGTGCAAGAGACGGCACCAACAGACGTTCGACGCGCCTTGCATAGCATAGTTAGTTCGGAGCCGGAATATATCTGTCAGTTTTGGTCGTCCGTGCGGTCCCTCGCGAAGGAATCTGACAATACACGCCAGAGCTGAAGGCTGAGCCTTTCGAGCTGGCTTATAGATAGCTCGTAGACTCGAGCGTCAGGAACAGAAATCCTCCCAACCACCTCTCTGGCGGTTTCTCTTCCATACTTCAGCCTCAGAAAATGGACTAGTGCCACTCGCGACAATCTTCGTCGTTGGGTGAAAATTCCTCTCACCATTTCCTCGAACAACACCTCATCGATCTCAGTCAGCCCAAGCTTTGGAGTGAACCTCAGAAGAGTCGAATCTACCTTCGGTCTAGGACTGAACGCGGTCCTCGAAATATCTCGTATCCTCTCTACGTCGAGCTTCCTGCGGGCCATGACTGTCAGTCGGCCGTAGTCCCGGCTCCCGGGTTCTGCGAGGAGCCTCTCGCCAAACTCTTTTTGAAACACTACAGCTGCAATGTCGAACTTTCTGCTTGCAAGAAAGAGCGTCAGCTTGGATGAAATATAGTAGGGCGGAGTGCTTACAAGTTTGTTGAAAGGAGGGATGGATTCTCCCATCTTCAGAATGTCCCCCTCTAGAATTGTCACGTTGGGGGCGTTTCTGAAGGCCTCTCGAAGCTCAGTTGCCAGGTCCAGGTCTTTCTCGATCGCGACTAGCTTGCTGGCCTTTTTCTGTAAGATTCGTGTGAGGGTTCCGTGCCCGGGTCCAGGCTCTAGCACGGTATCGAGTGGGCCTGGTGAGACGCTTGAGACTATTTCTTCTGCTATGCTCGGATCTGTCAGAAAATTCTGGCCTAGTCGTTTTGAGGGCCGGTGTCTTCCTCTATGAAGAGCCACAATACTATACTGTCCTGGTGAAGAGACGATATTTGGATTCGGTGCTCAGCTCTTCGAAGACTCGCTTTGCAAGAATCTTCTGAACATCTGCCAGACCTGTCTTCTCTTCGATGTCCTTGTAGCTCGTGAAGGGTTTTTTCTCTCTCGTGTTGACTATCGTCCACATTGACTTTTTGCCAATTCCCGGCAGCAGTTCGAGTGAGTGCATCCGCGGAGTCACAGGTTGTGAGTTGTTGAAGAAGTCGACGAACCGTTTCTCCTGCTTCTTGACGAGCTCGGTGATTAGAGGACCGACTTCCGCCTTTGCGTTTGCGGTTAGCTGCTCATAGCTGATCCTGCTTATTATCCGGTCGACCTTTTCTCTCCGTTCTCTTCCAATGTATATTCGCTCCGGGACAACGACCGTCGCGCCTACCTTCAGCTCTGCCTCAAGAAGCGTGAAATGTTGCTCCCCCATGATCTGGACTGTAGGGACGACGAGATGTCGGGACCTGTCCGATGATCTCCCGTAGGGAAGATAGTCCAGAACATAGGCGTGCTCCTCGTAGACATGCCTCCTCTGTATGTACTCGTCTTCGTGTATTGCCAAGAATGGCTCTGCTCCTGCTCCCGGTTAGAAGATACTGAGAACTGGTCTCTCTCTTGCTTGCCAAAGGCGTCTGGGGGAGCGGAGAGCCAACTCTAGTCGTTCAAAATGGCATCGTCTTTGCTTAATTTGATTTCGGTCTTGAGGTTAGACGTAGCGTTTCATTATTGCGAGGATTCCGCTAAGCTGTTCCGTGCTGACGAACCGACCCTTTACGGTCAGTACTGCCCTCAGCTCCTCGACGCTCTGCGGGAGCGTGTTGACTATCTGAATTGCATCGTTCCGGTCCAGTTGGAGCTCTGACGACAGTTCCTCGACGAGCTTCGCAGCGCGATCAGCGGGTAGCTTCGAGAACCGTCGAGTGAAGTCTAGGGTTCTCCGTTGAAACTCGCCCAACTCCTCTTCCTTCACCTTTTCAAGTACGCCCTTGGCTTCAGCGTTTGTGATGGCCTTCTCCATCATGATCTTTCTCGCCATCAGGAGGTCTCTCTCATCGGCTGGATATGCTCAGGCCTGGCGATTATCTGTCTTGGAACCTTACCCGTTGTCACTTGGATAACGTAGGCTCTCCCCCGCTTTTCCGAAATCATCCCGACGCGACCCTGGTATCTTCTGTGAGGCATCCCTTTCTGGATCGATGGATTGATCGAGATCGTAACCATTTGTCCGGGAGTATATGGCGTCAATATTCTGCCGAGGGGATTCTTTCCCCTGTCTCGAGGCTTTCTGCGAAGAAGAGTCCTGTTTCTGTTTCGTATTCCCTTGGAACGTTTCATCCGACTCTTCTCCTGCTAGAAAGGTTGCCGGCCAGCAGGTTGCGTATATACTTGTTCGCTTCTCGGTTCAACATGGTTGAACCGACAAGAGTCTTTCTTGTTTTGTCGGGCGAACATCCAACCCTGCCCCTGGCAGAGATGAAGGCGATCCTTGACGCAAATCGGATCCCGTTCAAAATCACAGGATCCTTCTACAAACTCGTCGAGATTCAAGCGGAGATAGACGCGGTAATGCCTGTCGCTGGTCGCGGTGCTTTCATCGACGAGGTTGGCACGGAAATCGTCCATTCGGGACCAACGATTCCTGAGATAAATGACGCTGTAAAATCCACGGACCTCTCTCACCATCTTCGGCCGGATGAGAGCTTCAGTGTGCGGGTCCTACGGTTCGGAGGAGTTTCCAAGGAGACGCCCCGGATCAAGCTCGAGGGACATCTAGGCTGGTTGATACGTAATATCACCAAGGCCAAGGTGGATCTTGAGAATCCGCAACGTCTTTTCCATGGTCTTCTGGCAGGACCCTATTTCCACCTGGGCCTTGTTGCACATCAGCGCCCAGCAGGATATGTTGCAAGTCGAAGGCCGCGAAAGAGACCTGTGTTCCATCCGAGCACCATGACTCCCAAACTGGCTCGAAGTATGGTCAACCTGTCCCGTGCGATTGGAGGGACAACATTCCTCGACCCGTTCTGCGGAGTCGGCGGCATTCTCCTCGAGGCCAGCCTCTTGGGCTGCCACGTCATAGGAATGGATGCTCTAAGACGGATGATCAGAGGTTCGAGAAGGAATCTCAAATATTTCCAGATGGACCCGTCGGGACTAATCAGGGGCGATGCACGGAACATTCCTATTACCCGAGTCGAGGCGATGGCGACAGATCCCCCATACGGGACGGGAGCCTCAACACTCAAATCGACTACGCGAAACATTCTGAAGGACTTCCTCCCAGAAGCACACTCCGCTCTTGCAAAAGCGAGCCGTCTGGTCGTCGCTTCGCCACTAGGAACGGGAACACCCGACATCGCAGAATCGGCAGGATTCAGGGTTGCGGACCGTCACGAAGTCTACGTGCACAGAAGCTTGACACGGGAAATCCTGGTCCTAGAGGCTAACTGATGTCAGGAGGAATCGACGTCATCTTTCTCGGAACCGGGGGAAGCCTTCCCACGAAAGAACGGGGACTCCCGAGCGTCGCGCTACGGCGAGACGGAGAGATCATCCTGTTCGACTGCGGCGAGGGTACTCAGAGACAGATGATGCACGCTGGACTCGGATTCAACAGACCGACTATGATCCTCATATCACATCTCCACGGCGACCACATTCTCGGGCTCCCGGGGCTCTTACAGACAATGTCGTCGCTCGCAAGGGACAAGCCACTCGACTTGTACGGGCCGAAGGGTCTCATGAGGTTCCTGGAGTTGATCTACAAGCCCTTAGGCTATCCCGCAAATTTCAAGGTCAGGGCCAGAGAACTGGGTCCCGGGGAAGAGATTGATAGGGGCGAGTATGTAATCCGGACGACGCTCGCAAAGCACGACATTCTCTGCCTCGCTTACGCCATCGCCGAGAAGGAGCGACCCGGACGATTCCATCCTGAGAAGGCGAAACGGCTGGGTGTGCCTGAAGGTCCTCTCTGGGGGGAGCTTCAACACGGGAAGCCGGTAAAGTTCGAGGGAAAACAGGTCCGGCCAAGTGATGTGCTAGATGCACCTCGACCCGGATTGAAGGTCGTCTACGCGATAGATACCCGGCCCGCCGAAACTGTCAAGGATCTAGCAAGGGGCGCGGATCTTCTGATTCACGATGGCGGGTTTGCCGAGGACAGACGCCCCAAAGCCCAGGAATACTATCACTCAACAGCACGCGAGGCCGCCCAGCTTGCGAAGACTGCGAAGGCAAAGCGACTCGCCCTCGTCCACATCAGTGCTGTCACAAGGGACGATTCAATCCTATCGAGGGAGGCTCGCAAGATCTTTCGGCAGACGATCGTTCCTAAAGATTTCCAGGTATTATCGTTGAAGCAGTCGAAGTAGACTTCTGGTCTTGCTCTATCTCTTGACGCGTGGCTCGTATCCTCCAGTAAGCCAGTCGATGATGCCAGCTGGGTTGTTGGACTCTATCGTTAGTCGTATAGGTCGGTGATTCTCCCTCAGGGGCGGAGAATGACACATGCCCTGCATAGGCGACTTGTTTGTTGAGAAACACGACAATTCTATTCTCGGTCATCCCTTTGAACAGCTGGGCTCTCGCGGCTGCACGTATTCTGTCGCGTTGCAGTATCATCCTGAACCTCTCAAGCGACCCGTGCCCCTCTCCCACCAGTTTGGCGGAACCATAATCGTCTATCTCGCCCTGAATCTCGACTTCTCCAGAGAAGAGGTTGGTCAGGGCTTCCTTGACTCTCTCGCGTATTTCCGTCGGATTGATCTCGGCCTCAGCAACAAGTATGATCCTCGAGTCTGAAGGATTGTCCTCAGTAGACGTTTCATCCGCCTCTTGAGATCCTCTTTAGAATCCTCGTTCTCGACAGTCCGATCAGCCAGAGCAATAAGTTTCGCGATCCCCACGCCAAGCTCTCGATTGTCTCTCTCCGCAAAATCGGCCCAGCCTCTCGGCCTGTCTGACCTGCCCCTACGCTGAAGCCTCTGGAATCGCGCCCGACTAGAAGCATGGATCGCAATCGTAACAACACGATACCTCCGACGAAGCTCATCGACCTCTTCAACGCTTCTCGCACCCTCATAGACAGCATACTCTCCGCGGACCTTCTCGACGAGCGGAACAAGCCTTTTCGCAACGGCACCCATCCCCTCTTTCCTCCGAATATCGAGCATGAGCTCTCCGAGATTCTTGCGTGTGAACTTCAACTTCCTCTTCCGAGCCTCTGCTCTGATGATATCGCCGGAGACGAAGACAGGGATTCCTCGAGCCTTCATCACGCTGGAAGCGAGGCTCTTACCTGCCCCAGGCATTCCAACGATAACCAGCACTGTCTTCCTTGGTTCCGCCGACTGCAAAGGTGGTTCTCGGACGGCCGGCAACACGGCAGTTATAGCTCTTAAACAGGAAAACACCGTGAATGACAGAACCATTGTCAGCCCAGATTCGAAGCTTCGTATCCATCGATCTCGAAGACGAGCAGATTCTGTCCAAGGTCGAGTCCATCATGTCATCACTTTCCTCCCTCGGAGGAGACTTCAAGCCGGTCGAACGAGAGAATATCCATTTGACGCTGAAATTCCTCGGAAATGTCAGTCCCGCGAAACTGGCTGAAGTAAAATCAGCCCTCGCCGAAGTAAAATTCCAACCGTTCGCTTTGGAGATCAAGGGCGCCGGAGCTTTTCCAAGCCTCAAGCGGATGAACGTCATCTGGGTAGGAGTCGGCGAAGGCTGGAGCCAAGTTGAACTAATATTCGAGCAGACAGAGAAGCTCCTCCATAAGGCAGGGTTCAGCCGAGAAACACGGCCTTTCAGCCCCCACATTACAATTGCCCGGGTCCGGTCTGGCAGGAAGAGGGATGAGGTCGCCGCCTTCTTGGGTCATCTGGCCGAGGACAGCTTCGGAACATTCAACACGGAACATGTAAGGCTCAAGCAGAGCATCCTCTCACCGTCCGGACCAACGTATTCGACTCTGTTCGAGGTCGCGGCCCAGAAATGATTTGCTGATTTCAAATAGCATCCCATTCTACACGTGAACCAGCTTGTCGCCGACGGAAGCAGTTCTGCAACAGGTGGCTCAGAGAATCGTTCCTTCCGAGCGGGAACGAGAGAAGATGCTCAAGCTATCAGAGCGTCTCAGACAAGAGGTCGAACGGATCCTTGCCAAGTCAGAGATTCAGGGAAGAGTAACTCTTCAAGGCTCCTTTGCCCGGGATACCTGGCTTAGTCGCGAGACCGATCTCGACATCTTCGCGTGTTTTCCAGCTTCCATGGAACGGAGGGAGTGGACCGAGAATGTTCTACCAGTAATCCGCAAGGGACTTGCACGCTTTAACGCGATCGAACGCTATGCCGAGCATCCCTTTCTCGAGTTTCACGTCGACGGGATCCGCGTGAACGTCGTCCCCTGCTACGAAGTAGAAAAGGGCGAATGGAAAAGCGCGACCGACAGAACTCCCTACCACACGGAATTCATGAACGCAAACCTCACAGCCGAGCTACGTCTCGAGGCTCGCCTGCTGAAGAAATTCGCCAAGGGGATCGGCGCCTACGGTGCAGAGATAAAGATCGGAGGATTCAGCGGCATGCTAATCGACACGCTCGCCCTCTACTACCATTCATTCATTGAGACTATTGGCCAGGCCTCGTCGTGGACTCAGGGCACGCTCCTAGAGATCGGGAAGGCTCCGGCAGTACTCGATGTGAAGAAGAGGGAGCCAGGCGTGGATCTAGTAGTCATCGATCCCGTGGACCCGGATAGAAACTTGGCGGCGGCCGTGAGGCCTGAAAGGCTCTGGAGTCTCGTCGCAGCGGGACGCGAGTTCCTTCGAGGCCCGGGAGTACGCTATTTCTTTCCTCCCCAATTTATCGGAAAAACAAAGAGCCAATTTACGAAGAAGATCGACGTGAACGGTCGGGAGCTTTCCGTGGTGACATTCAAGCACCGAGCGTTGGTGCCGGATGTGCTCTGGGGCCAGTTGATGAAACTGGAGAGAAGCATGGTCGAAATGATGATCCGTGAAGACTTCCATATCCACCGCTCAGCGATCTGGAGTGACGAGAAGACAGAGAGTGCTATTCTGCTTGAGACAGACCAAGTTATCATTCCAAGCGTTAAGATACAGAAGGGACCTCCGGTGTCGAAGAAGGAGGACAGCCAGTCATTCCTACAACGCCACCTAGGAGCCCGAGACACGGCCAGAGGACCCTGGATCGAAAGCGACAGGTGGATGGTTGAGAAGAAACGCCGAATCTCTGAGATCGCTGAGCTTGTCAAAGCATCCTTAGGAGATGAAGCATACGGCCTCACTATACCAAAACAGATCGGCGAATCCATCCATAGAAGCGTGAGAGTCCTTCAGGGCCGAGCCGTTTTATCCTTGCTAGGAAGAGCAGGCTTTGACAAGTCTCTCTGGGAATTCTTGGAGGCGAAACCCTCGTGGCTAAAGCAGATGCCGTCATAGTTCCAGTCGAGAATCTCTCTAAAGACCCGTACCGATCGCTGGTTGCCTATCCCGATCCCACAGATGACTCCGTCGAGTCCCGAATCAGACAGTTGACAGATCTCGGGATCACAGAGCTAGAGTTTCAAGGCGCTTTGAACATCGGCAGGTTATCGATCCTCGGCAAAGGGGTCGTGGGACTCGTCTTCATGGGACTGTCCGGTAGGGACCGGGTCGCCGTCAAGATACGGAGGGTCGATTCCAGAAGGAACAGCATGGGCCACGAAGCGGAGATGATGAAAACCGCAAACAATGCAGGCATCGGGCCCGAGTGCCTAGGCTCATCACAGGACATTCTGAAAATGCAGTATGTCGACGGACAGCGGCTTCCCTCCTGGCTTTCGAGTCTAGAGGGCCGAGGAAAGAGAGCTCGTGTACGGTCAACTTTCAAAGAACTCTTCCAACAGTGTGCCAGACTGGACGCTTACGGGCTCGATCATGGCGAGCTCAGTAGAGCACACAAGAATGTTCTCGTCTCTGACGACGGTCGACCGTGGATCTTGGATTTTGAGAGTGCGAGTCTCATGCGCCGCGTGAACAACTTCACATCTATCGCGCAATACGTTTTCCTCTCGGGCAGATTTGCGAGAAAGGTCTTGAGAGTCCTCGGTCCAATCGAGCCGAACGAGCTCGTCGGATATCTCAGACTCTACAAGTCAGGCAAGACTAGCGATGCGTTTGAGGCTGTGCTGAAGATGCTGCGATTTTAGTATTAGTATTCTGATTTTCTGTCGAAGAGTCCAAGCCTCTTCGCTCTCCGCTCCGCCAGCCTGAAGACGGAGATTCCCAGGATCAGCGCGGCGAGTGTCGTCAAGCCGAGGATGGCTAGATTTGACATGTAGTTGCCTGGGGTTGTCAGACCGAAGCTTTCTCTGACCGTGTCGAGAAAGTATGTTACTGGAAGCACGTTAGACACAACCTGTACCGGAGCTGGTAGAAGGCTGATGGAGAATATTACTCCTCCTAGAAGGAAGAAGACTCCCGATACTGAATCTCCGAGGATGAATTCCATCCGGTTAGAGACAATGTTCACGGCGCAGAGCATGTAGCCGATTCCTAGGAGGGCGGTGATTCCGAGTAGTACCGCAGGTACCAGCATGAGCAGGTTGACGCTGAGCAGGTTCAACGGAATATTCATGTGCAAAAGACCATTGAATATCGCCACGCTGAACAGAAGGGTCAGTATCACCGAGATTGTGCCGTTGACAACAGAGACGAGGCCTCGGCCGATCACGTAAGGGTGTAGAGTGCCGGGAGAGATGTAGATGTTCTTCAACACCTCATACCTATTCCGATCTACATAGACCAATATCGCCATTCCCAGCATCACCTGCAGAACGTAGGCGTAGAATGCAGTGCCAACGATCAGCCAGGCCAAGTATTGGGTGTAGAAAGCTGAGCCGGCCGCACCCGCGGCCGCGCCGATGATAACGATGAACGCAACTATCAGTAGAGAAGCCAGCGGTCTGATGATCTGGTAGGTCGCGAAGAGAACCGGGTCTGTCCAGTTGCTCTCGATCTTCCAGCCTATTCGGAAGGATTCCCGCGCCGACTTGACAAAGTCTGCTACTGCCATCGAAGGGTCAGCCTTCCCTCCTTCTTTCCGAGGGATTCCATGTAGTTGAGGGTTCGTCGTGCTAGTGGAAACAAGATGAGAATACAGGCTATGAGCGCTACGATATGCGGCAAAATCGCCATAATACTCGCACCGTTGATCACCAGTCTCCTGATCGCATCCAGCCCAATCGTCATAGGAATCAGCGATCCTGCCACTTGGAGGCCGAATGGTACGATTGGAGCGTAGATGGCTGGGAAATAGGCCCCTGAGAGAAAGTACACTGGTTCTTGGAGCAGGTTTGCTGTATTCCATGCTTCTCGGCCGTAGAGCATGAAGAGCGAGGCGAACAGCATACCGAGAGTATAGAGTGCGGCAAGCGTCAACACGAAGACTATCCCGACAGAGAATGGGTCTCTAACTAGGAATGGCACCTGGAAAGCGAATATTCCCAGGAGGACGATGCCTAGTGCTCGGATCGAAGTGTTCAGGCTGCCACCCATGGCCATTCCGAGAAGTATAGACATTCTAGAGACAGGCGCGACCAGGTACATCTCCAGGTTTCCCTGTTCTCGCTCCCAGAACCACTGGGACGACATGTTCCAGAGAACGTTTGTCCAGAACGCGATCATCGCACCCCCCACAATCACCGCCGCTCCAGCGGTCGCAGGGAGTCCGATTGCTCGATAGAGAATCACATACGCGCCGATTGTGAGTATAGGGAGTCCGATCTCGGCGGCTAGAGCAGTCGGGTCCCGGTTGGCTCCTCGAAGCCGGACCCACATCCGCGCATATGCCGCACGAAGGTTGTTCGTTAGATCTTCCCTGAAGGATGGGCTGGGTAGCATTATTCGAAGCCAGTCCCTACGAGGCTGATGTACACGTCCTCCAGGGTCGGTTCGGATTTTCCCATGTTGAGGACTTTGCAGCCGTTCTCGCGAATCTTGCTCAAGAGATCCGACATTGCCGATTCGTCTTCGAGCACGAGCTTGAGCGTTGTCACCCCCGTCTCTATATTGTTGGTCTCGGAGACTCCCACGACGCCTGGTACAGTTTTGATGGATTCGGGCCGCGAAAGGTTCGGGGTTATCTCTATTTTCCAAGTGGCTCCTCCGGCAACCTTCGTCTTGAGGCGCTGTGGAGTGTCGCAGGCGAGAATCTTTCCCCGATTCATGATTCCAACGCGGTCGCAAAGCTGGTCAGCCTCGGCCATGTAGTGTGTCGTAAGGAGCACCGTCTTTTCGCCAGTCTTGATCCAGTCCTGGATGAGTGTCCTGAGGTGTCGAGCAGAGAGGACATCGAGGCCCAGAGTCGGCTCATCGAGGAAGAGTACGGCCGGGTCGTTGACGAACCCCCGGGCCAGATTCAACCTCTGCTTATACCCTGTAGAGAGTTTGCTCATGCGAGTGTTGAGATAGTCCTGAAGCTCCAGCTGGTCGACGAGCTTCGCAATTCTATCCTTCGCAAAGTCCCTCGAAAGCCCGTAGAGCTGGGAGAAGAACCAAAGGTTCTCCTTTACGCTGAGGATTCCGTATCCAGGTGTTTCACCGCCGGATACGAGGTTGATCAATCGGCGGATCCGGGGAGCCTGTTTGACAACATCCAGTCCCTTGATGAGCGCCTCTCCCTGTGTGGGCAGGAGAAGAGTGCACAGAATCTTGATGAGGGTCGTCTTACCGGCGCCGTTCGGCCCCAATAGCCCGAATATCTCATCGTCATAGACCTCTAGATCGACCTGATCGAGGGCTATCACGTCGCCTTTGCCGGGTATGCCTTTGAAGAGTCTGCGAAGACCCTTCGTCTCGATGGAGAGGTCTCGCTTCAATTTGACATTCCGCGGATGGGAAGAGTCTCAGATAAGACTTGTACCCTGTGGACCCGTGTATGTCGGATATTCCTCAGTTTCTACCAGAAGCGTTCTTTTAGAGCCTCCCGCTCGGCTTCCATTACCGCCTCGAAGAAACCGCTCGTCGGCCTCTTATGCTTCCGGAGAATGTCCCCGGCGACCTCAGGCATGATTCTGCGACCAGCGAGAGCATAGATGGCCAGCCTGCCATAACGGTCAACCAGCTTGGCGGTGTCCTCCGCCTTTGAGACGAGGTCCTTCTCTCGTTCGGATAGTCTAGCTCCATTCTTCGTAATGACTTTCCTCACATCCTCATCCGCAACCCCGAGGGCTGCGACGAGGCTTGAGCCACATTCGGGGCATTTCACTGCTGCCGGTATGTCTTTCACCCTCCGCATCTCGACATACTTCCAGCAGCTCGTGCAGACCAGCGTCTTGACCTCGTTCAAGATCCGGGCCTTGGCCGAACCAACGAGGATCAGGTTCAGTTTCTCTGTGGGAATAATGTCCGCCTTCCGGCTGATCCTCTCCAGTCCTATCCTAGCGATCGGCGTTGCTTCCCCACCGGCCTTGACAGTCTTGACCACGATATCCTTGGAAGCTATCGCCTTCAACACCTTCTCTGTGTGAGGAACATCCATGTCCTTCTCCTGGGTCTCTCTGATTGCTTCGTCCATTATGACCGTCCCCTCGAAGCTCTTGGCGAGCTGTCGTAGTGTGATGCTGCTGAAGTCTGTCCACTTGGAAATCGCTCCGAACCTCCTAGCGACGTGGACAAGTCGCCTCTTGAACAGGCCGGTCCGTTTCGACGCGGCCACCGCCAGCTCCTTCACATCCGTATCTGCAAGGCGTTGCAAGACCTTCTGCACATCATCAGCATCAACAGTACCCATCGTCTGGAGGACGATCCTGTAGGGGTCCTGTTGTATCCCGATGCTAACACCCGCCTCGTCTGACAATACGTGGCCGACGAGCCGTGCGAGGGTTCTGTTGACGAGCGTCCCGAGGTGAGAGTTGATTATGATAAAGTCGTCCCACTCCTCAATCGTCAATAGTCTGTCGCTGGGAACCGGCAGCCCTTCCTCACACTGGTCATAAGTCTCGGTAAGCGCGCGACGGATTGTCGTCTCATCAGCCGAATACTTCTCAGCAAGCATCCGGCTGATCTCTCCGAGGCTCTTCCGCTTCCGATACTCCTCCTCGGTGACACGCCGGACCTCGCCAACCTCAGCGGCAATCTCATACGGCACGGGTATCTCTTCGCCGATCCAGCTCGGAATAGCACCGGTCGGATCTGATATTCCCCTGACGAATATCTTGTCTCCTCGGATGCTCTCCATCATCCACGGGGTACCACGGACGATGAACTTGGTCCCCGGCTGGCCGTACTCTGCCACGAATGCCTCATCGAGAACCCCTACGGCTGTCTCGGATTCTTGCTCGACAACCAGGTATTGTTTCTCGTCGGGGATCATTGACAGTTTGTTGAAGTAGTATCTGTAGAGGTCCTTGACTCTTGAGGGTCGCATCACCACCTTGTCCTGTGGGGAGACCCAGCCGAGCCTTGGGAACCGTGAGTGCATATAGTTGGTGACCGCAGCAACGTCCTCCTCGGTGAGGTTGCGGTAGGGGTAAGCTTTCCGGAGGATATCCAACAGTTCCGTATAGTACCACTTCCGGTTCTGGATCAAGAGTCCCGCGATCTGGTGACAGAGAGCGTCCAACGGCTTCTCAGGGACAGCCACGTCTTCAAGGTCCTCGCTCATCGCTTTCCGGGCGATAACAAGCGCTTCTAGCGTGTCATCCGAGTCCATCGTTATGATTATGCCGTCCGCCATCTTCCCGACACTATGCCCTGATCGGCCTACTCTCTGGATGAGACGGGTCACTTGGTGAGGGCTCATGTACTGTATGACGTAGTCGATCCGGCCGACATCAATCCCCAGCTCAAGACTTGAGGTCGCGACCAGTCCCTTGATCTCCCCCTCCTTCAACGCTCTCTCGGCCGTGATTCTCGCCGGCTTTGCGAGGCTTCCGTGATGGATGGAGATGGGGAAGTCGATGTCCCAGACCTTGAACCGGCTCGCTAGAACCTCTGCAATCGCACGCGTGTTCGTAAATAGCAAGACGGACTTGTGATTCGTTATCATATCCTTCATCACCCGGAGTCTCGCAGCAACCTCAGGATGCGTGAACAATTTGCCCGCCAGTCGATTATCCTCACCAGTCGGCTCAGGCGAACGGATCTCAAGCCGCATCTTACGCGCGACCGGAACGTGAACCACCTCGACAGGTCTCCCTTCGCCCACGAGAAACTTCCCGACAATCTCAGGTGAGCCGATCGTTGCGGAGAGCCCTACGACTTGGAATTCTCTCTGGGCAACCCAGCGCAGGCGCTCCAGTGCAATAGCCAGCTGGCTTCCCCGCTTGTCCTCGGCCAGCTCGTGGACCTCGTCTATGATCAAGAACCGAATGTCCCGGAGGTGCCTTCGCAGGATGCGGCCCGGCAGTATCGCCTGGAGCGTCTCTGGTGTGGTGATGAGCAGGTCAGGCGGGCTCCTCGACTGGCTCGTCCTCTCCCTGATCTCAGTATCTCCATGCCTCACCGCCACCCGGAGGTCTATCTTCTGGCCCCACCATCGCAGACGGTCGAGAAGGTCCCGGTTGAGGGCTCGGAGTGGAGTGATGTAGATGATCTTGATCCCGGGCCCCCGGTCAGGCTCGTTGAGGAATCTTGTGAAGATCGGGAGTATCGCGGACTCCGTCTTGCCGCTGGCTGTCGGCGAGATCAACAGCACATTCTTCCCCTCCAGGATAGGCGGAATCGCCTTCTCCTGCGCCTCCGTGGGCCTCTGGAATCCTCGTTCCTTGACAGCCTCCGCTAGGGGTCTCGGGAGGAGTTCGAAGACGTTGGACGACAATCAGCATAACGAGACGTGGGTCCGATCGATAAAAACGTAGGAACGATCATGGACCCGAATCTTTCTCGCTAGAAAGCCTTTAGTGACCATTAATCTTTCACCATCTCAGGACAGCGGGCGCTGTTGCCTCTGAACAAGGACCTGGACAAGGCGTGGCGGGAGCGCTTGGTCAAGAACCACTTGGACCTGATAATACTCCGCCTCCTGAAGGCAAAACCCCGATGGGGCTACGAGATCAACCTAGAGATCCGGGACCGGTTCAAAGTCTATCTCAGCGCCGGAACCCTCTACCCACTCCTCCACTCCATGGAAGAGAAGGGCTACCTTCAGGCAGTCTGGGAGGCCGAGGGCGGCCGGGGACGCAAAGTATACCAGATCACAAATCGCGGCGACGAATTTCTAACAGCGGGCGCGAGAGCGGCGGAAGAGTTTTTGAAGCGGATCCAGTACGAGGCCGAGATAGGCCCGTTCCAGGCGAAACATATCTAGGCCGAGGAGAACACGTTGAGCGTCTACCTCCGCAAGTTCCGCGCGTTCCTGAGAAAGAATGAAACCGCGAGAGGTATATTTCTAGTCGGACTGGTAATTCTAGGCGCAATCGCGGTCTGGGGAGGAATCCGACTAGCGCTCAACACACAATACCCCATTCTGGTCGTCTCATCATCGAGCATGTGCCAGAGCGACCATCCGGAACTCCACTCAACCCAATGCACACTACCAGTCGGTGCTCTCATCGTTATACGTGGGGTGGACCCCGTGACAATCGCCAATGGCACTATAATCGTCTTCATGAATAATCCAGCGGATCCCGGTTATCTGATAGTGCACCGAGTGGTTGGAATAGTCCCTGCCTCTAGCAGTGCCTACAACCAGATTAGCTTCAGGACAAAAGGAGACGCGAACCCAGGTCCAGACAACTGGACTGGTTACGGTTACGTTCCAGCAAGCTGGGTCGAAGGGGTTTACCAGGACACTATTCCGATCCCATACTTGGGATCTGCGATTCTGCAGATTCGAGATTTCATGTACAACTCAAGCACGGGTCAGCTGAATCCCCAAGGCATACTCGTCATCGCCGCACTAATCGTGGCACTTTTCGCGTTCGAGGTCGTAGAGCCTGGAAAAAAGTCTCCATCATCTAAAGTGCCCCGGGCAGCAGATACCCCTGCCTCTGAAACGAACCAACTCAGAGTACCCTAGCTCAAGGTTGAGAATCTGAGACTAGAACTTCCGATTCGGCTCTGGGGGGCAATACGGGGCAAGATATGTCTATTCCGGGCGAAACATATCTAGGCCGAAGAGAACACGTTGAGCGTCTACTTCGGCAAGTTCCGCGCCTTCTTGAGAAAGAATCAGACTGCTAGGGGACTATTTCTAGTCGCACTTGTAATTCTAGGTGCGATCGCAGTCTGGGGAGGCGTCCGGTTGGCGCTCAACACCGAATATCCTATCCTAGTGGTCTCTTCTCCCAGCATGTGTCAGCGGGTAGTCAACCCCAGCACAAATGAGTGCACTCTCGCTGTCGGAGACCTGATCGTCATAAAGGGCGAAAGCACGGCGAACATTCAGGTTCCCCCACCAACCTACTCGGGTAATTGCTCAATAGGCAGTTGCTGTCCCGGTGTGTCGCTGAATCCGCAAGGAACGATAATAGTATTCTACAAGTCGGCCGATCCCAACTTCCTTATCGTGCACAGAGTCTACAAGGCTGTGAACCTCTCGGGACAGACCTACTATGACACGAAGGGCGATGCCAACGGTTGTGATGACGGAGACCAGATCGGTGCCTCGAACATAGTAGGAATATACCAGTTCACGATTCCGATCCCGTACTTGGGGTCGGCAATACTGGCTATTCGAGACTTCATGTACAACTCTAGTACAGGCCAGCTGAATCCTCAAGGCATTCTCGTCATAGCCGCGCTGATCGTCGCGCTTTTCGCGTTCGAGGTCATGGAGCCAGGCAAGAAGTCTCCGTCATCTAAAGCGGCCGACGCAGGGGAGACCCCAGAGTTCGAAACCAAAGGATCAGGGCCTTCGCCTCGAGATTGAAAATTTTCGAACAGATTTTCCGATTCGTCTTCGTTGACCGGGCTAGCTTAAATACTCTATATAAAGAGCTATCCCGAAATCCACGGTGAAGGCAACGAAAACCCCGTTTTCCGAAATAATCCGTCAGGTTTCCAGCAATTCTCGTTCTTCGATAGGAGATTCTTCACTTGTCTGACAAGGGTAAGGCCTTCATCAACATCGAGAACGTGGTCGCCTCAGCGACCCTCAAGCAGCAGATCGATCTCAACGCAATCGTCCGCGTCTTTCCGGGAGTCGAGTACCGTCCCGAACAGTTCCCAGGCCTCGTCTATCGTCTCAAGAAGCCGAAGACTGCCACGCTCATCTTCAGCTCTGGCAAGATGGTCTGTACCGGAGCAAAGTCCGAGCGTCAGGCGAGGAAGGCCGTTCTGAAAGTTATCGACGAGCTGAAGAGAGATGGAATTGTCATCCTTGGGAAGCCAGAGATCATGATCCAGAACATCGTCGCCTCCGCGGGTCTCGGCGGCTACATCGACCTAGAGAAGGCCACGTACGGGCTAAAGAAGACGATGTACGAGCCTGAACAATTTCCAGGCCTCATCTACAGGATGGATGAGCCCAAGGTCGTCATACTCCTCTTCGCCAGCGGGAAGCTCGTCTGCACCGGAGCAAAGAAAGAGATCCAGGTCCACATCGCGGTGAACAAGCTCCAAGAGATCTTGGAATCGAAGAGTCTAATATTCTACGAGGGTCCAGAGAAGCCTAGGCTCCCACCTCTCCCAAGCAAAGAGATAGAGAAAGAGAAAGAAAGGGAAAGGGAAAGGGAAAGGGAAAAAGAAAAACAAAAAGAAAAAGACAAGACTAGTTGAAGCCGGCAGACGAATGCCCGCCTACATGCTAGGCTCCAAAAAGCCGAGAATTCACCCCACAGCAGTCCTCGCCCCCAACTCCACCATCATCGGAGACGTGGTCATCGGACCGCGGACAAGCATATGGCCCGGAGCAGTCATAAGAGGCGACTACGGCTATATCAGAATAGGCTCCGACTGCAGCATCCAAGACAACGTCGTAGTCCACTGCTCAGCGGAGAATCCCACAATCATCGGGGATGGCGTTACAGTCGCACACAGTGCGGTAGTGCATGCCTGTCGAGTAGGGGACGAGTGTCTCATCGGAGTAGGCGCGATAATCTTCGATGGCGCCCGTATAGGCAAACATTCCATTCTCGGAGTCGGCTCCACCGTACTAGGTGGGGCGAGGATTCCACCCCGGTCAGTAGCGGTTGGTGCACCCGCTAAAATCATCCGAAGGGCCACGGACAAGGATGTTCGATTGATCAAGGAGTCGTACCGGGCCTACGTGGAGATGGGACGTAGATACGCAACGCTAGGGGTCTACAAGAAACCCGTTTTCTAGATGGCTAGTTTCTCGGCAAACATGCTCTGGCTTTATCCAGCGTGATTCTTCTCCCCGGCCGAAATCTGAGGGTTCGAATCTGATGAGGGATCTGGTGACGTGGGGCTTTCGGTTCGCCTGATTGGTTTATCGCTTGGCAGGACTAGAACGAGGATGCCGGCACCTATGAGCGACACCGCAAGCATGAGCTCCCAAACCAGATAAACGGGAGGAGGCGGCAGCGGTTGTCCAACGATGACCAGGGGGCAGAGGCAACTAGGGGCGGCGAATAGCAGGAATGAAGAGCCCAGGCTGAACAGGATAAGGCTGAGCAGTATTCGTGGGATGAATTCGGGTTTGAGCGTCCGCATCAGCCCCCGAGATTACTGATGCTTTGTTTGTAGAAAGAAGCCAATATAGATTCTGTACCGTTAACTAGAACAACAGTTCGTAAGAGGCTGGAGATGATTGTAAGATGCCTCCACGGACTTGGCCGGCTCAAAGGTCGGTCTAGGGAAAAAGGCTGCAGAATAGGTATTCAGCCTCTTACCCCGGGTCAACGCCCTTATACCAGACACGAGTGATTCCATGTCAGACGGCGATGATTGGTCAAAGTTACTCGGATTACCTATGAGCGAGAAGGCATTTGCCTGAGCCGTCAAAATTGGCAAATTGATCACTAGACTAGGCTTGTCTGAGCAATGTCCGCCACTATGTTCCTCAAGGTTTTCCAGGAACGCCTCACGATCGGTGGAAAGTCACCGTGCTCAGAATAATAGTCTCGCAGAAACCTCGCTGTAGTGGGATCATGAGCGTAACCGGAGCCGATCTCTCCATACTCGCGCTTCAACTCATCAATTCTGCTATCCCGCCGAACCTTGGCCATGATGCTCGCCGCGGATACCACGGCATAGTTGATGTCAGCCTTATGCTCCGAGACGATCCTAGGAGTGAAGCTTAGACAGTCGAGAATATTATTCTTGAAACGGTCTGTACGAGTGTCAGAAGAGTCAACATAAGCAACATCAGGCTTCAATTTCTCGATAACCTGCGCCATAACCTTCGCCTCGAGAAGGTTGAGTCTCTGAAACTTCGGCGCCCGGTTCACGATCCTATCAAGCTCTCGCGCCTCTAGCTCGACGACCTGACATTCTTCTATGACACCAGGAATCTCCTTCGATAAACGAGTCCTCGTCGAAGCGAGAAGCATCTTCGAGTCTTTTACTCCCAGGCTCCTCAAATCGTCGATCCTCCTCTCCTCGATCGCTATGCCGGCTATCACAAGTGGACCTATGACAGGTCCTCTCCCGGCATCGTCCACCCCGCATACTCTCAAGAGTCGTCAGCCACTAGAGTCCTATCCAATCGTCAACCTGCTCTATCAGCCTTCGATAGATCCCTTCCCGATTATCTTTAGTGATTTCCAGTAGCGTGCTCCTCTCCCTTATCTTCTCAACTTCAGGGTAGCGAGACCCAAACTTTACGGTCGCAACTGTAGCATGTTGCCCATCGAAAATCTTCGAGACAGCGTTCCTAAATGACGTGCTGGTCATCTCCATCGGGCCTATCTCATCCACGACGACGATGATGTCAGCAGTTCCCTTGCACGCGCGCTCCAGTGCACCGACTCCAATCCTCTCCAGGTCCTCGGATACTACATGGTACGACCCGATTCTCGGTCCAGCCCCGGAATCTTTTCGCGCTAGACATCCTTCCTCCCCTGTGGACAGATCAGTGATCCTGAAGCCTACTCTCAGGCCATTCTCGCGGAACTCGCGGGTAGTGATTCCTTCGACAGTCCTCCCCCGAGTCGAATAGTGTGTGCACAGACGGTTGACGATCGTAGTCTTGCCAACTCCAGGCAGACCGGTCAGGAGGATAACCTTCAATCAGCCACCTTTGCCGTGGGGTGATACCATTTGCCCTTGAAGCCTAGTCCCAGGAAGTAGATCTCGGAGCTTTCGGGCCTGCTCGCCTTCGGCTTCAAGAGGCGACTCTTCTCAAAGAGCAAGGCTGCGTCATCTTGAACCTTCTTCAGTTCCGGACCGTGAAATAGTTTGATGAGTGCGTTCCCTTTATGGTCAAGCACCATCTCCGCTATCTCCAATGCCCTCCTCGCCAGGTCGACTTGGCGTGCGTGGTCGACATCCCATGCTCCTATTATCGACGGTGCAAGGTCTGATAGTACAGTGTCAGCTGGTCCGTTGAGTTCTGCTATTATACGGTCAGCAATCCCTTCCGCGTAAACGTCCACCTCCAACAGTCTGATGTTGCCAGCTGGAAGAGGCGCGATCTGTTTGATATCAATGCCCAGCACGAGACCTTCTGGTCCGACCACTTCTCTCGCCACCTGCAGCCAGCCTCCAGGTTGGGCTCCAAGGTCCACAACCTTCTCGCCCGGCTTTATCAGCCCATACGTTCTGATCGTCTGTTGAAGCTTGTAGGCGGATCGGCTGCGGTAGCCTCTGATTCTGGCCAGCCGGTAGTACTGGTCTTTTCTCCTCTTCTCCAACCAGGACCTTGTCATAGCAGTGCCGGGTCTCTAGCTTATGCGAGACCCATCCGGGACGCCCCGGTCAATCGTCAACAACGCTAGCTCGTTCCCCTCGGAAGCCGCGAGGAGCATCCCTTCCGACTTTTCGCCGGCAAACGTCGTCTCCTTCAAGTTCGCCAGGAAGATTATTCGTTTGTGAAGTAGCTCCTCAGCCTTGTAGTAGTCGACCAGGCTTGTGACCGTCCGCTTCTTTCCATGAGCCCCCATGTCAACGATTACCTTGTAGAGCTTGTTGGTTCGAGGGACGCGTGATACTTCCACCACTGTTCCTACCCTAACTTCGAGTCGTTTGAAATCGTTGATTGTGACTTCTTTAGCGGGATCGTCCATGTCTTGCCCGCCGGTCCGCTTCGCGATTTAAGACTTGGAACTCACTTCTTCAGGCGGGGGCCTATTATCACAGTCGATAATCGTGAATCGTCTAGGTATCTGCCGGCCATTCTCTGAAGGTCCGCTCTAGTTATCTTGTTGAAAATCTGCCGCCTCTTCGCAAAATAGTCAAGACCTAGACCAAAGTGGGTCAGATTGTGGCTCGTTCTCGCTACGCCCTCGGTCGATTCTAATTCCATCAGAGCCGACCCTAGCTGGTTCTGCTTTGCATCCGAGAGTTCCTGTTCCTCCACTGGCTCTTTCCGGACTCGCTCAATCTCCTCCTTCATCAATGCCAAAGCCTTGACCACGTTCCGAGGATTTACTCCTGCAAGCGCCGTCCAGCCGCCCCCTGCGAGTCCAGCGTTGAGGAAGGATGAGCAAGAATAGGCCAGCCCCTCTTTGTCTCGGACCCTCTGTCCCAGTCTGCCCATGAAGCCTAGCTCCCCGAGGATGGCATTGAGCAGATTCAACGCTTCATAGTCAGGATCTGTTCTAGAGGTTGCCATCCCTCCGATGAGAATGTCCGATTGCGTCTTGTGAGACATGAGAATCTCCCTCTTGCTCGTTTTCGACGATGGTTCTGCTGCGGTTCCCTTCGAACCGAATTTCCTGTTCGGCTCTCTCTCCCCGAATGTCAAACGGGTCCAGCGGGTTGCTTCGTCCTTCTTGATCTGTCCTGCGAATGCGACTATTACGGGGGATCTGGCGACTACTCCATCGAAATACTCTTTCACATCACTCCGGTCAAGGGCCTTCACGGTCTCCGCGGTACCGAATCTGTCCCTCCTGTATGGATGGCCTCGAGGATACATTAGGGCTGAGAGTTCTCTCATTCCGCGACGGGTCGTGTCGTCGTCTCTGAGTCTGATGTCAGTCAGCAGTCCTTCTCTCTCCCTTTCCACATCCTTTGGAGCAAGAGCGGGCCTAGTGAGAACGTCCGCGACAATTTCCAGGACCCGTTTGGTCCACGGGCTTGTCATTCTTGCTTGAAAGACAATGCTGTCTTGGGAGTTTCGGAATGAGGCGGTGGCTCCTACCGATTCAAGGAGGTCCGCAATCTTGCCTGGTCCTCGTCTTCTCGTTCCTCGGATGAAGAGCCGCGTAGTAAGTTCGGCGATTCCAGGTTTTCCAGATGGTTCTGACGAGGTTCCCGCGAGGATGCTGCCATGAATAGCTACTGTCGGATTGTTAGTGGCCTTGTAGAGGAGGCATCTCGTTCCCGGACTGGGCTGTTCCTCTTCGACGAGTCTGGAGAGGTCCGTGTCAAGAGGCATGGTTATTCCTTATGCCGACGCATCTGCAAACAGTCCTGTTCTTCGCGGTCAAGTATTTGGCGGCAATTTCCGATACTCGCTCGGGCGATATTTTCTCCAGCTTCTCTACAAGGCCGGCCATCGTTTCAAAGGAGGCGATCATCTCGAAGATTCCTATGACAAAGCCTTGGCGTGCGACCCCGTCCAAGGTGTAAGCGTACTGGGCCTTGATTTGCGAGATCGCTCTTTCTAACTCGTGTCTGCTTGGAGGAGCCCGTCGAACCTTGTCAACCTCCTCCATCAGGAGCTTCTCCGCCTTGTCGATCGAGACTCCGTCCCAGACGGTAACGTCGAGAGCGAAGACCGAGGGGTCGATCGTCGGCCAGAATTCGGAGCTGGCCTCGCTAGCTATCTTCTTCTCAACGAGCGCCTTGTAAAGTCTGGCGCTCCTTCCTGAGGTCTGGCCAGGGCCGAAGGCGAAGAGACGGACCCCGCTCATCATCGCGTCCAACATCATCAATCCGTAGATCTCATCGCTTCCGAACGGAGGCGTATGATATGCGACTTTGATGAAGTCAGCCTCCCCTGGGGTCCGAAGCTCGACTCGTCTCTCGCCTGATTGAGTAGGTTCCGCGACACGCGGGTCGGGAGGAGTCTCGCTCTTGGTCAGAGGCCCGAAATACTCCTGAATTTTTGGAAGTATCTTCTTCGGGGAGAATGGCCCGACGACGACAAGCATTGCGTTGCTTGGAACATAGTATCGACGGTAGTGGTCGAAGAGGTCGTCCCGGGTTATCCTGAGAAGGTCCTGTTTCAGTCCGCCTTCAGACCACCTATACGGGTGAAACCTGAAAGCTGAGAGAAACAACTCTTCGGAGGCCAAGAACTCCGGGTCGTTCTCGTTGCCTTCTCTCTCTGAGACCACTACGGTCCTCTCTGACTCGACCTCGCGCGGGTCGAACGCTGCGTTCATCATCCGCTCCGACTCGATGAGCAGTCCCTTGTCTATCTGGTCCGCTGGCAGGACTTCGAAGTAGGCTGTGAAGTCTTTTGATGTAAACCCGTTGTATTCGCCCCCGACACTGCTTACCAGCCGCCCGATGTCCCCCTTGTTGAGCTTCCCTCCCCCCTTGAAGAGCATATGTTCGACCCAGTGCGAGATTCCCGTTACGCCAGGCTTCTCGTTCCTAGATCCGACCCTGTATATTGCCCAACATCCCGAGACTGGCGCGTTGGGGATCTCTCGGATCAGAACTTTGAGTCCATTGTCTAGGACGCTACGGCTTACCTGCAATTCTTTGAAGAGAGATGCTGAGCGCTCCAATCAATCAGGCCTGCTGCCTTGCTCTAAGAGAATCACTTCTTCAGCTGCGTTGTAAGCTCTTCGAATTGTGATTGAGAAATAGCATCCATGTCCAGGAGACTCTGGGCGAGTTCGGAGATTCGTGTCACGGAATGCAGTGTTACTCCTTCCTTGAGAAGGCGTGCTCTTCCTCCCTCTTCTCTATCTACGAGAACCAGTGCGTCCTCGATCACGCCCCCCTCCGCTCTCAGGGTCTGAAGCGCTGCCAGTACATTGTGTCCTGTGGTTATAACATCGTCCACGAGAAGTACCCGGTCTCCCGGAGCCAGTAGGCCTTCGACCATCTTCTCCCGCCCGTGATGCTTGACCTCCTTCCTAACATAGACGAGGGGTTTCGAGAGGGAATAGGCAAGGACTGATGCCCATGGCAATCCCCCTGTGGGAATCCCGCCAATCTTGTCGATAGTCTTGATTCCTCTCGCTTCCTCAGCAAGTAGTCCGATCGAACTGCGGAATGCGTCAGGAAAACTTGGAACGATTCGGAGGTCCAGGTAGAACGGGCTGAGTTTGCCTCCTGAGAGAGTGAAGACCCCAAACTTGAGCGCACCAGTGTGAGTCAGAATCTTCGGAAGTTCTTTCCCAGTGGATTTCAGCAAGATTCAGATCAAGCTCTGCAATTTATCTTAGTACAGAATACTTGGCATCCTGTGATAGCGATTTAAAGGCAAGCCTGAGAGGAGGCAGGGAGATGCCATCTTGGAACTATGGTTGCCATACGGACAGACTGAGATTCCGATCCGGATCCCGGACGATAACTTCTATCGAATTCTAGAACCCAACAATTCATCAGGAATCGGCAGTCCTAGAGCTCTAGTAGAGAACGCCCTTGAGACTCCTCTCAATGGCTACTCGCTAAAAGATATGGTCAAGCCCGGGGCCGTTGCAGCCATCGTCATCGACCCGATAGTCCCACTGGACGCAAGACGTGAGGCGGTAACGGTTCTAACCTCACGCCTCCTATCCCTCGGAGTAGACAATACCAAGGTCTTCCTTCGGAGGCGAATGTCCCACGTGGAGGATTCTCAGGAGGACGGAAAGCCCTTGGACCCTTCTCAGAACTCGTTCACCGAGATGGGCAAGACCTCGATGGGCACAATCGTAGATGTCGATCCTGAGCTACTATCTTGCGAAGTCAAAATCAGCGTAGGACTTGCTATGCCCCACTTTGCGAGCGGCTTCAGCGGAGGACCCGAGGCAGTTATCCCCTCGTGCTCCTCTATACGCTCGATAACAAAGAATCGATCAATCCTCACCAAAGGCTTTCCAGAGCCACTCAACAAGACTGACAATCCGATTCTCTCCGATATGCTCGAAGCTTGCAAGCTAACGGGACCATTCTACAGCCTCTGTTTTCTGCCCGACGGTTTTGGTGGGGCAGCTTCAGCGTTCGCGGGAGAACTCGAACCTGTTTACAGAGAGACGTTATCGCACTACGCTGATTTTCACAGTCCAAGAATACAGCGGAAACTCGACATTGTCGTAGTGTCTGCGGGGCGTCTGATGGGAACCGACCTATACCACGCGATTCGAGTCGTGTCCAACGTGATGGGGGCAGTCAAAAAGGAGGGAACCATAATTCTAGTAGCGGAATGCTCCGCGGGGGTTGGCGATTCTGTTTTCTTGGATTACGCAAGAAGATTTCGAGCTCCCAAGGAGCTCTCGACAGAATTGAGACATAGGTTCAAGCTCGGGGGTCATGTCAGTCTCTTCCTTCAAGAGGCATTGGAAAAATGCAGAATACAACTGGTATCCGTACTTCCCGAACTCTTCGTCCGCGATACTTTCAATCTGAAACCATCTCAGACAGCTTCTGAGGCCGTGCAGAAGGCAGTACGTGTGGAGGGCAAGGAGTCAAAGATACTCATAGTTCCACGAGGAGACTTTACAGTTCCGACGATGGAATCTTGAACCACGCTTAATATTCAACAATCCTTCAATACATCGTGGCTTATCATGCGACCCAGACAAACGCTCCATATCCTCCTGATCATCACGCTCTCACTCTCATCAATCCCTACTGGTAATACCCAGGGTCCGATGACGATTACAGAACAAAGCGTCGGGCTGAACAGGTCTTCTCCCCTCACGATCAGGATAGTGTTTCTGGGCATAACAGAGAACGAGCTGAACTCGACCTATCTAACGAGCAATGTCACCCTTCCCGCCCTGAAGTACCAGACTATTCTAGCCGGTCCTCTTAACACCGGTGTCATCTACAACTTCCGTTATCAGCTGGTTTACGCGGACAACTCGACAGTGACCAGTTTCTCAAATTTCTTGCGTTCGATACAGAAGAATGAGACGACCACTGGAACATCGGCGTTCATCAATCCGTACTTCACAAATTCCACCACTCTGTTACAAGCACGGAACGCCTTCTACGACGCGGACAAGGTCGAATCATGGCTTGCGTCCAATATGACATTCTTCGGTGCCAATCCTATTCTAGGATACACTCTTTTCGTAGCCGACCTACACAACTTCACGATCCCATCCTTCACATACCCCCAGTATCAAGCCTACAATTTGCGTTGTAGGCTCTGCCCACCCCCATCGGTCGTCACCCCTCACTACTACAATAGAACCATCACGGACCCAGACTTGGGCCTACTGAACACGCGTCACTACATGACTGGCTGGGGAGGAAGCGGCCGGTTCTACTACATGGATCTCTCAGCGGGACCTAGCTACTGGACGAACGAGCTTCCGGTCCAAGTTGCATCTCAGCTTCGAGGAGTCAACACGAGCGACTACTATGGCAAGCTCTGGCTGAGCGAGTTCGTTGGTTCCTACGTCTTTGGTGCTGTCTACAACCTTTTCGCCGCCGACCAGCTTTACCCTGTGAACTACGCCCAAAGCTACAAGATCCAATTGTTCGTCTTCGACAACCGAACCCTTCTCGAAAAGTCAGCCCTTCCTTTGAACAGGACGATCAACCAGACTCGGATTCAGGAGACTCTGGCCAGCCTCGTGCCTTTCGCAAGGGTGACAGTCAACGTCAACCCTGCAAACATAACAGACTATCTTGGGCTAGCAGCGATCGTAGCAAACGCAACTACCAAACTCATAGATCCATCGATCCATAGGCCGATAGTAGATGGGAATCTCGTCTACCGCTGGTTGACTACCAACGGTCTGGGTCACATTGCAAATTTCATCAACGTTACGCGAACGACGTCAGAAATAGATGTCCCAGGCTTTCTTTTCGCTTTCAAAGGAAACTACACGTTCGGAGTGCCTGTGAAAGAAGATATCGCGTCAGCCGATCCAGGGCGTAGCTTCGCAGGAGAAGCACTGGGTGATATGGTCCTGATCGGATTATCTCAGTCAGACTTTATGATTGGCAACAGTACGACCCCGATACAGTCCGGCAAGGGAGACGGGTTCACGCACGCTGCTATTCATGAGCTGGGACACATGATGGGCTTGAACCACCCCTTCATCTACGATCAGACAGAAGACTTCACAAATACGGTAATGGGCTACTACGCCTACAGTCTCAACTACAGCCAGTTCGATAGGGACACTCTTCTACGAGGCGTCAACGACGAGCTACTCTCCTTTGCGCAACAGACATTGTCAACAGTCCAGAATACAATATTCAACTCCGGAGAGATATTACTCGCAGAACAGAACATCGCCCAAGCGGACAAGATGTACCAGGACATGAACTATAGCGGAGCAGTCCCCTACTCGTTTGCCGCCGCCGAAGCTGCCTATTCGGCGCAACAGCTTGCTGGAAGCGTAATCTCCCCGAGCCTAGTTTTCGGAATCATCGGCGTCGCAATTGGTGTTGGTATCGGCATTTTGTTGGGGTACCTGATCTTCCGGAGGCGGAATCATGTGGGAGTCCAGCATAACCGATGCCCCACATGTCAACAGCCATTGAGGTGGGATCCAGTACAGATGCGTTGGTACTGCGATACGTGCCAGAAGCCGATCTGACCCAGTCGACTCTTCTTATCCTAAATGGACAGTATCATTTCAATGTACGGCCTAGCGTCAATTCAATTGTCTTGGCTTTGATCGTGACGGGGCGGCATTATCTGGCTCATGTAGAGACATCTGTTCCATGCGAGCTTGGCTTCACGAACACCACTATCGCTCTCCATGTTGACAGGGGCTTCACGAATTATCGCAAATGGCTTGTGCTCTGAAGATTCGCCCATGACGAGCTGAGCGGTCGCCGCCAATGCGTCCGCGATTGCACGGAATGTGATTCTTATGTCTCTGCCGTGCAGGTCCACATTACCTCTGATGTCTTCGACTGCCCTGAAGCCGGCTGCGCCTATGGCGAGACCCGTGGTCCCGAGCCTTAGCGGGGTTACTCGACTGTCAACGATGACGACGCCAACATGCTTTCCAAACTCTCTTCTGATCTCATCACGTAGCGTTCTAGCAGAGAGATCAGGGTCGTGCGGCCAGAGAACAAACGAGTTTAGAGGAGCGTTCTTTCTGTCAATGCCTGCGTTTGCAACAGCGTAGCCGTCCTTGATTGTGAGGAGCGCTCCTTTGACTCCTCCAATCACTATGTCAGACTCGTCTAGGACTGCTTGCGCAAACGGCGATGTTAGAGAGAATCTTCTGGCTAGTCCTATTGCTTCTCGGGTTGGTTTTATCCGGCGAATGTCTCTGATCCTCCTCTCGGATATTCCTACAATTTTGCTGGAGACAGCTATAATATCCTTGGACCTGAGTCGGACACGGTTTCTGGCTAGAGTCTTGGAAAACACTCGGAGAATCGAATCTCCTGGTTTGACGAGTCTTGATTCTAGAGGATAGACTATCACTTTCGCTCCGTTATCCTGATCTCGTCAAGAATCCGGGCGATCTCTCCAGAGCGGACCATCTTACACAGAAGTTCTATGTCTTGGTGCGAGGATCGGTCCTCCTCTAGCGCTGGAACCTTCCCTCTGATCATCTGGTACAGTTTCTTTGTTCCCCCTCCCATATTCTTCGCGCCTCTCAGATGGAGTCCTTGAGCCGCTACTAGAAGCTCGATTGCGATCACATACTGGGCGTTCTCTAGAATGGTCCTCGCCTTGTAAGCGGCACCTGGGCCCATGCTGACGAAGTCTTCAAAGTTGCTGGATGTTGGGATCGAGTCGCTGCTGGCAGGATGGGTGAGCAACTTGCACTCGGCGACGAGCGAGGTTGCTGTGTATTGGACAGCCATCATTCCGCTGGCCAATCCGGGCTTCGATCCTCGCCCGACGAGGAAGGGTGGAAGACCGTTGTTGAGCGACGGGTCTAGTAGAGCCGAGGTTCTTCGCTCGGAGATGTTAGCCAGGTTAGACAGCGCCAGTGATATGAAGTCAAGAGCCATTGCCACAGGTTGACCATGAAAGTTGCCTCCGGAAATACAAAGACCATCTCGTGGGAAGACAAGCGGATTGTCGGTCGCGGAGTTCATCTCCACCTCTAGGACACGCTTGCCAAAATCCATCGCGTCCCTTGCGGCACCCATCACCTGAGGGGCACATCGGAATGAATACGGATCTTGAGGATGTCCACGTGACGGGTCTCTGCTGGTCACCGAGCGAATCATTCGGCTCCCTTTCAGCAGGAGCCTCACGTGCTGCGCTATCGCTTGCTGGCCGGGGTGAGGCCTGAGTCTGTGAATTCTCTCGTCGAATGCGTCTATCCAGCCGCCCAATGCTTCGAGGGATAATGCGAGAGCCGCTTCCTCGCTCGCCAACAGTATGTAGGCATCATGGAGGCACAAGCCGCCAATCGCGACCATTTGTTGGGTCCCATTGTTCAGCGCGAGCCCCTCCTTTGCTTCCAGTTCTAGCGGAACGCTACCTGATGCTTCTAGGGCATTCCTGCCGGAGATCCATCGTCCACGTGACTCTGCTTGCCCTTCTCCTATGAGCACGAGGGCTATGTGAGATAATGGTGAGAGGTCGCCGCTGGCACCAACAGAGCCCTTCTCGGGAACGTACGGATGTATTCTCTTGTTGAGAAGACGAACAATAGTTGTCACTACTTCCGGACGGATACCGGAATTGCCTTTGAGAAGCGTGTTCGCGCGTAGGAGCATCATCGCCCTTACAACATCTGAAGAGAGTGGTCTTCCCACGCTGGCGGCATGGCTTCGGACAAGATTAGTCTGGAGCTGTTTGATTTCCTCAGGAGGGATTCGAAAATTGGCGAGGGCCCCGAATCCGGTATTGACTCCGTATATCGTCCCCTCCCTCTTAATCAGCCGTTCGAGGGCCCTGCGTCCATCCAGTGTACGCGAAAGTGCTTCCTTGGAGATAACGGTCTGCGCGCCGTTTCTAGCTACTTGTAGGAGCTGGTCGAGGTTTAGATGAGATCCATCTATCGTGATTTGGGCCAATGTTTCACGGTTGGTCGCGGAGAACGGTTTGCGACAAATAAGTATTGGTAGCTCAGTTGAGCATTGGCATGCGCAATCCCCGCTGCCTAACTATCCTTTTTGCCGTGCTGTATCCAGCATCGGCGTGACGGACTATTCCTATGCCAGGGTCGACGGTCAGAACACGTTCTAGTCGTTCGGATGATTCAGGCGTTCCGTCGGCTACGAGGCACATTCCTGCATGGATGCTGTAGCCCATACCGACTCCTCCTCCTTGATGCACGCTGACCCATGTTGCCCCGGCCGCCGTGTTGAGAAGCGCGTTCAGGATAGGCCAGTCGGCTATCGCATCACTGCCGTCCAGCATTCCCTCGGTCTCTCTCCTAGGTGATGCTACGCTTCCACAGTCGAGGTGATCGCGTCCAATCCAAATCGGGCCCGAAAGCTTTCCATTTCTGACCATGGTATTGATGAGTCCTCCAAACTGGGCCCTCTCTCCATAGCCGAGCCAGCAGACTCGGGCGGGGAGCCCTTGGAACTTGACATGTTCTCGCGCCTTCTCTATCCATCGAGCAAGGTCTCTGTTGTGTGGAAAGGTGTCAAGGACCAGCTCGTCTATCTTCCTAATATCTTCCGGATCTCCCACGAGCGATGTCCAACGGAATGGGCCCCTTCCCTCGCAGAACATCGGTCGGATGTACTTCTGGACAAATCCAGGAAATTCGAAGGCTTCCTTCAGCCCAGCGTCGAAGGCTTGTTGGCGAAGATTGTTGCCGTACTCGAAGACGACCGATCCTCTCCGGCCCATCTCGATCATTGCCTTGACTTGGGTCGAAATGCTCTTAGTGGCTCTTTCAAGATACTGTTTCGGGTTGGACTTTCTAAGCTGGTCGGCCTCCTCTTTCGATGATCCCGCGGGATAGTATCCGTTCAGAGGATCATGGGCCGAGGTCTGGTCGGTGACAATATCGGGGATTACCGATCTTCTAAGAAGTTCTGGATGGACCTCTGAAGCGTTTCCAAGCAGTGCAATACTCATCGGGGCCCGTTCTTGTTTGGCCTGTTTTATGATGTCGATGGCCTCGTCGAGACTGTCCGTCCATTTTTCTACGAACCCGTGCTTGAGCCTCCGCTCTATTGCGTGTCTGTCAATCTCGACGGCCAGGGCAATTCCATCGTTCATAGTAACAGCCAAAGGCTGGGCTCCGCCCATCTCCCCGAGACCGGCTGTTAGGACGATTCTTCCTTTGAGACTCCCGTCAAAGTGTTCTCTGGCGGCGGCTGCAAGAGTCTCGTAGGTTCCTTGAAGGATTCCCTGTGTTCCGATGAAGGCCCAGGAGCCAGCTGTCATCTGACCGTACATTATCAGACCCTTCTGCTCCAGCTCGTAGAAGTAGTCCCATGTCGCCCATTTGGGCACCAGCATGCTGTTGACGATCAGGACCCTCGGAGCCATTCGATGTGTTTTGAAAATTGCGACCGGCTTCCCGCTCTGCACAAGAAGCGTGTCTTCTTCTCCTAGATTCTTGAGAGAGTCCTCAATCGCCTCAAGTGCGTCCCATGAGCGTGCGGCCTTCCCGGTTCCTCCGTAAACTATGAGGTTCTGAGGATCCTTGGCCACTTCCGGGTCCAGCACGTTGTGGAGCATTCTCAACGCTCCCTCGATCTGCCAGTTCTTGCAATGAAGAGCGGTACCAGTAATGACGGATGGGCTCCTCTTGTACTTCAAAGTAGCAACGGACTGACGTCGCCGGCGCTCAGTCAATTGACTAGCTTGCCCTCTCTCACCGTTTCTTTTCCTGCGATAAGGACCTTGTCCACCATGCCTTCCCCATACGTATATCCGATCCACTTGTGACTGGGAGCCCGAAGCACAACGATGTTTGCGGACTTGCCGGGGCTGAGACTGCCAATTTGGCGATCCATGCCAATCGCTTTGGCGGCATTGATCGTGATTCCGCGAATAATCTCCTCTGCCTTCATTCTAAGTTCTCTGGCGGCTATCGCCGCAACAGTTAGCAGTCCAATGACCCAGTTGGAGGGGCTGAAGTCGGATCCGAGCGCCACAGGCAGACCCATGGATAGTAATTCCCTGGCAGGAGCATACTGACGAGTAAGGAGGCTCTGCGACGACGCTGGCAGGACAACCGGAGTGACCTCTGTCTTATTCATCCTCTCCATTTCAGAGATGCTTGAATGAATTACGTGGTCTGCTGAGACTGCTCCTACATCGTTTGCTACCTTCGCTCCTCCGTTGTTCGTGAACTGGTCGGCGTGTATCTTTGCTGGGAGACTCATTCGACCGGCAGCCTTCAGTATCTTGCTCGATGCTTTTTGATCGAAGACTCCGTGTTCGCAGAATACATCGCAAAAGTCAGCCAGATTCCCTTGACGAACCATCGGGAGCATCTCATCAATGACGATCCTTGCATATTCGTCTTGATTCATGTACGGCGGTATTGCATGCGCCCCTAGGAACGTTGCGGCAATCCTGCAAGGGTTCTTTCTTTGCAGTTGTCGTATGGTCCTCAAAATCTTCAGTTCGTCGTAGAGCCGTAGCCCGTATCCACTCTTGATTTCCAAGGTTGTTGTGCCAGATTCTATGGCCATGTTGAGCCGATGCTGGGCTGTCGAGAGCAGTTCTGCTTGACTGCTTTCGCGAGTTCTCTTGACTGTTTCCATGATTCCACCGCCTTTCTTTAGAATGTCAAGGTATGAAGCTCCTTCCTGTCGCAGCTGGAATTCTTCTTCTCGCGAGCCATGAAACACGAGATGTGTGTGGGGATCTACAAAGCCGGGAAGAACGATCTCCCCGTCGGTGTCTAGTTGCCGGGGTGCTGAATATTTGCGTTCTAGTAGTTGGGACGAAGCTGCCTGGATGATCCTTCCATTGTCGATTGCCACTCCGCCCTCGTCAATTACTCCTAGGTCGTTCGGGTCCGACTCATTGACTGTTACCGTTTCCTTCGAGTTGAGAATAAGTAGGTCTATTCGTCGTTTCGTCCGCTGCTTCCCTCTACAGCTGTTGGCATTTGGGTCCGGGACGGGTCTCAGGAGTTAGAGGACCAGTCTCCCGTCTACCATGAGAGCCGTGCCATCAATGTCGATGGTCGGCTTGGTAAGTGTCCCCGAGAATTCAAAACTACTATCGTTTAGACCACCATTGCCCTTGTTGGCGCCAATTCCGATGGTGGCGGTTCCGAGAGCCAGCTCGTCACTTGGATACCCGATGAGTTCGATTTTGGGGTTCAGTCCTATCGCAAAGTGGCCGATCGAGTCCTTGTCTCCTTGAGTAGCCTCGAACACTTCTCGGAAGACATCCTCGTATTTCTTGGCGTGAAATTCTCTGACACGTCCCTTCTCGAAGACGAGCTGCAAGTCGGTTATCAAACGTCCTTTCAATGCTCTAGGCGTGTCGAACACGACGTTTCCCCGACCTGAGGTCTCAATCGGAGCGACTTCGACCTTTCCTGATGGGAGTTGGGTTGAGACAAGTCCCCGAGCCATATCTTCCTCGTCAACGATCCCGTCCTGGACATGTGCCGGTCTCTTGGTAACGTCGAACCTGATATCTGTGCCAAGCTTTGATGTGACGTGAACTCTTGAGCCGCGTTCGAGGCGACTCGCGATCCTCTTTCCCAGCTCGGTTATTTTCGGATAATCGACTCGTATTGCGTCCTCCGTGCTCTTGAGCCATCGGTTGTAGTCGAAGCCGTAAGCTCTGGCTCGCTGTGGGGTGACATCGCCGAGTAGAACCTGTAGTGATCTGATTTTCCTCTCGACGGTCTTATCGAACACGGGCTTGTCGCCCTCGTATAGAGGCTCTAGGCGGGATGAAGGCACTTCTCTGAACCTCGTAGGGTCTTCTGGTCCTCCGAGACCTATCCAGACAGTTGTACTCTCGATCGCGTTCAGCATGTGTCGAGGGGTCTTGCGCATGTACTGCTCTGGTATCTCTTCCAAGGCCTTCCACCAGAGACGATCCGTCATCAAGGTGACTAACGGCTTTGCTCCAGTCCTGAGACATTCGAGGGCAATGTCGCTTGCTAGGTCTATTGTGTGTTGCCATGTCTCGATTAGGACCATATCATCTTCATGGATTCGCAGAGAGGTCTGAACTATTCGCCTGGCTATGGAATCATCCGGCAAGCAGAGACCAGTCGTAAATGAGTTTCATCGCGTAGATAAGCGTTGAAGGTGTCGAATGGACTCTCGACACGAGAAAAGGCAGCTGCCTAGAGATATTGTCTCATCTTTCTGTGGGTAGTCATCGAGTTATTCTCGGAGGAATGGTGTAGAAAAAGGGGTCAGGACCCTGAGTTCCCTCGGTGAGCCCAAAATGGTCAGCTTAAGAGGGCCGGATGAAACAGACGTGGGCTAGTGTGCTTCGGCTCCCTTCTCGAAATTACCTTTGTCCTTAGATGGAGATCCGACTCCAACAGCGAATATCGCTGTTTCATTAACGCCGTCGATTCCCAGTTCTCTCTCAATCGAGAGGTCGGAAATTACTCCTATGCAGAATGCACCAAGTCCGAGTGCTGTCGAGACTAGGAGAAAGGATTGGGAGATATGTCCAGCGTCAAGTAGGAAGGCTCGATAGACTCTCGGGATTCTATACTTCCAGGCTGTTCTCTCTACGACAGCGGTCATTAGGAATAAGACGCTGGCGTTTCTTGTCCATGTCTGCCCTGCGGAGAAGGTTACGCATCTTTCTCTGAAGTCGCCGGCCTTGACAAGTTCAAGGGAGTGGTCTTTCACGGAGTAATGGTAGATCCCTCGCCGAACGCCTTCAACATTGTTGACTACCGCATAGGATTCTATTGGGTGGCGGGCTCCCGCTGATGGGCTGGCCTTGTGGAGGAGGTGGCCGAATTCTTGGGTCTTGTAGATCGACAGTTTTCCCCATGTGTAGTATATGATTCTAGAGAACTGTTTCAGGCTTATCGATCCTCCCGAAAAGTCTCTTGTCGTGTGGCGGAGGCGGAGGGTCTGGAAGAGCGGCGCTTCGGCCCCGGAGTCTGGAAGAAGTCTGATCTTCGGACGCTCAGAGTACGTCTTGTAGATAGCAGGCTGTTTCGTGCCCTTCAGATACTTCTCGTAGTAGTTCCTAATCTCTTCGGGTGTAGAATATGGCTCACCGAGCTTCGTGGCAAAATGATAGTAGCGCGACGCATTCGGCCACAGCCACTTCTTGGCAAATCTATTTTCTAGTCTGTCTTGCTCTGAATCCTCAGCGATCAGAAGGCCGTGATCGCGAAGGTTGCGAATGGAATCGACTATTGATTCTTCAGTGTATCCGGTGAGATCCCTCAACGCTTTAGCGGCTGTCCTCCATATGGTGAAGTAGTCTAGTAAGAGAACCGTGTCAGGCCCTCCTTGGAAACTCTGTCTTGTTATGTAGTTCTCAAGAACCAGTTGTCGGCCTTGGAAATATATCACTATGTGCGGTGAGGTTCGCATTCTTAGGCCGATCTCTTTCTCTCGCCTTTCTGCGATGGGTACCAACTGTTTTTGGCCGGTAGCGGGGATCAGAAACTGTTATATTTCATATCGTCGCAGTTCGATGCGGATATTCGTATGAGCAAGACGGTAAAGCGCAAGAAGATCAAGGCCTCAGTCAAGCCACTGAGAGCTGTTCCGCGGCTGCCAGCCGGAAAGTGGACTTCTACACTCGATTCGTAGTACGAATTATTGCCTCGTGTAGGATTGCAAGCTTTCCCAAGAGATCCTAGTCCGGACCCCGTCCGGGTCTATAGCTTAAGTCTCTCCCGGATAATGGGGTGATGACTCATGCAGACCCGCTCCTCCGAATCCTATCACTATCAATGAATGGAATCTTCTGAGAAGACGGCTGATCTGAGGCTTGTATATCGTTGCAGTGCGGTGTGTCTGCTCCTTGAACTCTTCAAAGGTCCCATCGAAAGACCCGGCAAGTAGGAGTAATACGTACTCTTCGTAAGGGTCTCCGAGGACAGTGAAGGCGCCTGATCCCAGGTCTCTCCTTCTGAGGAGTACTAAGGGGAGCCTAACCCTGTTAGGCGCGGTGTCGGGGAGAGAGGCGGCCAATTCCTTCAGCTCCTCGGGTTTCATTCTTATCGTGTCGCCAGAGACCGAGGAAACACTCGGGGAATTATCAGCTAGAAGCTCTTGCAGGGTTCTTCTCATCTTTGGGAGGTGAGAGTTTAGCCGTCTCAGCTCGTCTCGAAGCACCACGTCAGTGAATCTGTCTCGTTCCAGCAACGAACGCCCCTATCTGGCTCCGAGGATCATACAGTGGTCATGTTCGAATGGGTCGAGTCTAACCATCTCTGTTATGGTGTGGCCCTTAGTTTCGAGAACTTGCTTCTCCGAGCGAAAGATCGTTGCGGGGTCTTTCGAAACGTCGACGCTCCGAGCCTTTACGGCCATCAAAAATTCTCCTTTGGCTACGAGATACATGTTGATGTTTTCTGAAAGAATTCTTGCCTGATCGGGCTGGGCAACATCGGAATAGATGGTATCAACGGCCTGGACAACGCTCCGATATCGTCCAGGAAATCTGGCATCTCCAAATATCGGGGTCATGTTGCGCCGATTTTTCGATGTGTTGTTGATGAGGTCTCGAAATGATCTCTGCGCGAATTCTACGCAATACACTCTCCCTCTTTCTCCTACGATATCGCTTACATGACTGGCTGTGGTGCCACTCGCAGCTCCGAGGTACAGAACCTTCTTACCCGGAGCGATTGGAACCTTTGATAGTCCTTTAAGAATCGCCGCGGCTAGCTTGCTTCGAAAAGGGTCCCAGACCCGAAACTCCTCATCGCCTATCCTTACGATGTCCTCGCCGTAGACGGTAGTCCCGGGAGTCAGGCTGAGTGTAGCCAGTCGTTCCTTTCTCTCTCTGGCCACCGTGTATATCCCTTCGAATTTCTTGTGAGGGTTGACTCCACGGTTTTCCATGCTCCCTATGGCGGGGTGGTCCTTGATAACGTCCCTTCAAGTCTGCGATCTTCGTTTCAAGCGATGCCTTTAGACGCTCTCCCCTGTTCTCTCCTCCAAAGGCGTCCATTCGCGCGGCTATGGCGAGTTTCCCGGCGACGGCCCTTGCGATTTTTCCCCTAAGCCATTTCGGGGATTGATGGATTGGTCCATACTGAAAGATTATTCCATGCTTCGGGGGTCGCGCGCCAGTCTTGATCGTCCTGAAGAGGGCCTTTTCTGCGCCAAGCACTTGCAGGGTGCTAGCAGGCATCTTCGCAATATTTTCTAGACCTCCAGCCATAGAGATGAGTTTGGCCGATAGGACTGCGCCCAGCACTGTCGTCATGTTCGGCGCAACTTCTTCCATGATTTTGTCCGTGTATTTTTCAGCAGCTTCTCGTGTTCCGTAGAGTTCCGAGACAGTTCTGCAGACCTCTTGCAGCCATTCCAAATCTGGGGATGAGATCTGGGCTCCTGATGATTTCTTTGCAGACTCGGATATTTCGGTGGCTCTTTCCTGGGGTATTCCCAGTTTGGTGAGGGAATCCTGGGTGAACGATTCCCGTGAACCGAGGCTCTCGACTAGGCGAATGTAGGTATCGTGCTTCTCTACGAGGCGATCCAGTTCGGGAAAGTGAAGCCCGTACCATTCTCTCACCCTACCCGCGAGTAGGTTCAAGATTTTGTCCAGATCTTCTATGGCACGGACGGTCTGGATGGCGTAGAGATCACGCTTTGTGGCCACTTCCGCGATGGCAGTCTTGGCGAGTTCGAGTGAGACATCTCTCACGAATTGCTCGTACTCATCTTTGGATTCTATTATCCTGAGACGTACAAGAATCGATGGTAGCCGGTTCCGAAGCTTGGAAATTGTGGGGTCGTTCTCGCTCTGCACAATTTCTCCTCTGACAAATGACCTGGCAAGTGTCGCGAGAGGCTCTGTATCCACCGTTACAGTTTCTAGCTCTAGTTCCGAGAGTCTGCGACCAAATGCAGATGACGACTCGGGCAAATTGCCGTCTTGGACCTGTTTCAGTTGAATGGCGGCATCGCTTGGGTTGCGTGGAAAGAGTGATTTCTCTGTAAGCTTGCCGGTCTTGTCGACTAGAAACAGTCCTGCTGGCGAATCTATCAGATATGCCTTCAAAGGGCCTCTCCCGATCGTGACCGGAATAATGTAGCGTGGCGGGCTGGCGGCGCGAAGATAATTAGCGAAGCGATTCGGCTCTTTCTCTGATCCATTTGGGACCTGACCTCTCGGTTGAGTTTGCTGGTATAAAGCCATTTGGGACCTGACCTCTCGGTTGAGTTTGCTGGTATAAAGCTCCCCAACCCGACAATCTTGGCCTCCGGAATCCTTGGGGTCTCGGGTGAGATTATGATTCGCGCCAGCAGGGCTGGAGCAGGGGCCGTTGTCAGTAAGTCATTCAATGTGAAAGGCAGAGAGGGCTATAGGAATCCATCATTCATCGAGGTTCAAGGCGGCTTTCTCAACGCTCTCGGGATTCCTAATCCTGGCATGGAGGAGATGCGCGAGGAGGTTGAGACCGTGTCAAAGGCGGGCGTTCCGGTTATAGCAAGTGTCTTCGGCTTCGACGCGGAAGAATTTGCCGCAGCGGCAGCAATGGGCGAGAAAGGTGGTGCAATAGCAGTGGAGCTGAACGTCTCCTGCCCCCACGTGAGGGAAGTCGGGGTCGAGATTGGCCAGCGGCCAAAGGTCGTCGCTGAGGTCACTCAGGCGGTGAAGGGTCGCGTGAAAATACCGGTGTTCGTTAAGCTGAGCCCAAACGTCACAGACATTACCGAGGTGGCAAAGGCCGCCCAAAGTGCTGGGGCGGACGCGGTTACCGCAATAAACACTGCTCTAGGAATGGCGGTGAATGTGGATTCAGCCTATCCGATTCTCGGAGGAACCCTCGGCGGCCTCTCGGGTCCGGCTCTGCATCCTATCGCTGTTCGCGCAATCTATCAGATCAGGCGTGCAGTTGACCTTCCAATAATCGGTGTTGGGGGAGTCCAGGACTACAGAGGCGCATTGGAAATGATGATGGTAGGTGCATCGGCAGTCCAGATCGGCAGTGCCGTCACCAGCCAGGGCCTAGAGATATTTCGAGATGTGACTACGGGTATGTCAAAGTTTCTCGAACAGAGAGGGTTGAGTTCCATCCGTCAAGTCATCGGCATAGCCGCGAATCGTGGCACGGTTGAGTCATAGGGTCACAGTCGCCCGAATACAATGAAGAGGTAGAAGATGAGAACAGCTGCGATGACCAAAATGAAGGTTCTGGTCTTCGCGCGGGACGATCTCTTGTAGGCTACTCGACACTTGTCGCTGCAGAATTCCTTCCCCATATCCACTGGGGACCCACAGCTGTTGCAATGTCTATGTCTCGGAAGAGCAGGAGGGTCTCCACGTTGATATTTAGACAAGGTTCACCGAGATTCTTGAGATTGCGGAGACGACCGTTGGCTTTGTAGGTAGGTTGCAAGCATTGATGCAGTCTCTTCTAACATCTCCCTGTCCCGTGGTGTAAAAGCTGACAGTCGATTGCTATCGATGTCTATCTCTCCCAACACCTTCGTCGCTCCCTTCATTGGAATGACTATCTCAGATCTGGTTGAGGGAAAGCACATCAGATAGCGCGGGTCCTTGTTCACATCGGGAACGATTATTGTGCGCTCTTGCTTTGCTGCAAGGCCGCATATCCCTTGTCCTATCGGAATAGTTACGTGTTCCGTCTCAGCTTCTCCCACATAGGCCGCTAATACCAAGTTGTCCTCCTTGACTAGATAAATCCCAACCCCAGTCGTAATACTCAGAATTCTCGCGTAGGAGTTGAACGACAGTCTTCAGTGCCCGATCAGGAGACTCGGTTGAGAGCACAACTTGCAATTGCGAAGTGACGCGCGATTGACTCCTATCTTGCTGAACGGACGCCACTGACTGCAACACGAACATTGGACCTCTTCTAGGGTTATTATATCATTGTCAGACACATACCTAGGATAGGTCTCTTGAACAAGATCGAATGGCTCGAGTGGGGGCAAACCGCCTTTGATAGGGCCCGTTCCTCCGGGAAACCAATCCTGCTCGACATTACAGGGTCTTGGTGCCACTGGTGTCACGTTATGGACGAGACGTCATACTCTGACTCGGCGGTCATAAGTACGGTCAACAAGAACTTCATTCCAGTAAGGGTTGACACAGACAGGAGACCCGACGTTAACCGCCGGTACAATCTGGGAGGCTGGCCCACTACTGCCTTCCTCGACGGCGATGGGAGAATAATCACAGGCGGCACCTACATTCCTCCACAACAGTTGAGGGAGGTGCTACGTTCCGTTCTGGACTTCTACTCTGCCAACAAGGATAGAATTAGAAGCAAACTTCAAACCCCGCATATCCCCGCACTCAGAGATGAGCCACTCTCAGACAAGATCCCGAGGGATATCGCCACAACCATCGCGGTCAACTTCGACATCGACTACGGTGGATTCGGTTTCGAGCCTAAGTTTCCACACACGGAGGCACTAGATTACGCTCTGGTAAGGTATCGATATTACAACGAGAAGGAGATGCTTACGCTGGTCGCGAAGACTCTCGACCGGATGGGAAGCGGCGGGATCTACGACCAAGTAGAACAGGGTTTCTTCAGATACTCGACTACTCGCGACTGGTCAGTACCTCATTTCGAAAAGATGGCGGAGGACAACGCAAAGCTCCTCACCGTCTACCTTCACGCCTTCCAGCTCACCGGCAAAGCATCCTACAAAGAAAAGGCCGAAGGAATTGTGCGGTATGTCCAGACGACCCTCTCGGATGTCGAGAATGGAGCTTTCTTCGGAAGCCAAGACGCCGATGAAGATTACTACAAGCTAGACCTGGTCGGACGACGGGGCCAGACTCCTCCGTCCGTCGACAGGACCGTCTACACTAACTATAACGCGCTCCTAATCTCGTCTTTTCTCCTAGCCAGCACCGTCTTGGGAAGACAAGACGTCGGGAGATTCGCGCTCAAGACCCTAGACCACATATTGGACTTGGGCAAGCAAAGCGGACTTCCGTTTCACTATTGGAGAAAAGAAAGTGGTCCAGTGCTGAAGGGTCTCCTGGCAGACTATGCCGCCCTACTGAACTCGCTCTTGGATGCCTACGAATACTCAGCGAAGGCAGCGTACCTACAAGAGGCTACTAGGATTGCCGACGATTGCATCAAGACCCTGAACGACGAAGCCGCTGGGGGTTTCTACGATATTCCACCTTCCAATTCACATTTGGGAGAACTAAAGAATCGAGACAAGCCAATTGATGAGAACAGTTCAGTGTCAATCGGGCTCCTTAGGCTCTCATGGCTTACTCAACAGACGCGCTACTCGAGTGTCGCAGCCAAGACCCTTATGGTGTTCAACCAGGACTACGAAAAATACGGGCTCTCCGGCGCCATTTACGCGCTTGCACTGGATCTGCACATCAATGGCCCGATCGGCATCACGATCATCGCCAACCGGAAATCGAAGGAATTCGTAGCATACAAATCCAAGGGTCTCAGTCTCTACTCCGCAAGGAAATACATGCTCTACATGGACCCGGTTCGAGACTCGGAACAAGTCGCGAATCTCGGATACGATGTCAAGTCAGCGCCTGTTGCCTATGTCTGCGTGGGAAAAACGTGCGGTCCACCGATACATGATCCGTTGCAAATCGAAAACTCTGTTTCATCCCTGGTAGAAGCGAAACCGGTCGCCTCCTAATACCCTTGCATTCTCCGGTCATTCCAAATCCTACCATCGCTTGCTTGACAGACTAGTTGTCGGTCGCGAAAGTGTCGAACCCGGATCTCATCCTATACGACGGGCGAGTTTACCCAGACGCGAAGCCAGGGTCGAGATTCGAGGCGCTGGCGGTCTGGAAGGGGAGAGTGACAGATATTGGGTCCAGTCAGCAGATTCTGAAGCTCAGGGCAAGGGCCACAACTACGATAAACCTTCGTGGCAAGGTAGTCCTGCCTGGGTTCTGCGACTCACACATACACCTTCTCAGCTACGGAATGCTGCTCCGAACGCTTGACCTCTCAAAGACACGGTCCATTGAAGAGATGAATCAGCAGGTCGCCAGAAGAGCCTCATTGTTGGAGCCTGGGGAATGGATTCTTGGGAGAGGATGGGATGATGAGAAACTTCGGGAGCATCGCTATCCAGAGAGACGCGATCTTGACCACTCAGCATCGAATCCTGTCTTTCTCAAACGAGTCTGCGGTCACGTGGCAGTAGCCAATTCCGAAGCTCTTTCCCTGTCCGGAATCGACAGAGATACGCTGGAGCCAGAAGGAGGAGTTATTCTCAGGGAATCTCACGGCGCACCCAACGGCGTTCTCAAAGAGCGAGCCCTAGAGCTGGTCGAGATGGCGGTTCCGCAATCTATGAAGGAGATAAAGAAGTCGCTGGCTCTTGCTGCTCGGAGACTAGCAAAGCTGGGCTTGACATCACTGCATTGCATCGTAAACGATGCCAACGAGCTGAAGGCACTCCAAGAACTGAAGCGTGAAAGAGGGATTCCCCAGTCGATCTATGCAATAGTGCCAGTGAAACTATTGGATCATCTGGTATCGCTGGGTCTATCAACAGATAGAGGCGAGGGAGCGTTCCGGATCGGGGGCCTGAAACTGTATCTTGACGGATCTCTTGGAGCGCGCACCGCCGCACTCAACTCGCCATATCATGACAGTCCCGCTTCGAGCGGTATGCTGACAATGAGCCGTGAAGAACTCGAGCGGGTGGCCGTGACGGCAAGAGAAGGAGGCTTTCAGCTATGTATCCATGCGATTGGGGACAGGGCGGTTGAGCTTGCGATTCAGATTATCAAGAAAGTTTTCGGACCACGAGAGTCTAGGGAATTCAGACACAGGATCGAGCATGCATCGTTGGTCAGCGATCAATCGAGGCTTGTTATGGCCAAGCTAGGAATTATCGCCTCGGTGCAACCGAGGTTCATCTACTCGGATTCCTGGGCTGCGGAACGCCTTGGAACCCACCGACTGAACAATCTCTATCCCTTTGCTTCGATGACAGAACAAGGAATCCTCCTGACCGCAGGCTCTGATTGTCCCGTGGAAGATCCGAACCCGTTTGAAGGGGTCTGGTCAGCAATAGCGCGCCCAGGCCTGGATGGCAGAGAGAGGCTGACGGTGAGCCAGGCTCTCGCCGCCTACACGGAGAACGCGGCATTTGCCTCTTTCTGCGAAGAGTCAAGGGGAACTCTGGGTCCTGGGAATATAGCCGACATTGTGGTGCTTGACCGAGATCCCTTCGAATGCAGCCCGGAAGCCCTACGCCAGACTAGGGTTCTCAGGACGATAATTGCCGGGTCAGTCTTCGCTTAGACTCGCTCTGGATGCTCGGATGGTAGGAGTACATCGTGGGGCCTAGCCTCTTCCGCTCCGGAATTCGTGATGCCTGCCAGCCTTGCCTTCTCCCATAGTTCGGGTATTGTGCTCGCTCCTGAATATCCCATTGATGCTTGTAGTCCTGCTACAAGCTCCTGCGTCACGACGCTCACCTCGCCCTTGTACGGGACCCATCCCTCGACTCCCTCTGTCAGTCCCTTGGATGGTTGAGCATACCGGTCTGAGGAGAACCTCTTGGCCATAGCGGATGGGCTTCCCATTCCCCGGTATTGCTTGTAGTATCTGCCTCCGATCGTTATCAGGGTTCCAGGAGCCTCCTTGGAGCGGGCGAAGAGGTTGCCCATCATTACGGCCGATGCGCCAAGCGACAACGCGATGGCAGCGTCTCCCGGACCTCTGATTCCTCCGTCTGCAATTATCGGAAGCTTCGAACCGTAGGTTTTCAGCGCATCCGCCACCTGGGCGGTCGCGTATACAGTTGGCGACCCAGCCTTGGTTGCCTCCATCGTTGTGCATATGGAGCCCGATCCGATTCCAACCCTGAAACCTGCCACCCCATCGAGTTTGGTGAGGATATCTTCAGCGGCCTTGTAGGTCCCTATGCTTCCCACGATCACGTCAGTATCGACCTCATCGAGAATCTTCTTCGTCGCACTGAACACGTTCGCGTTGTGGAAGTGAGCCACGTCAATAACAAGAATGTCAGCGAACTCGCTGAGTGTCTTCGCACGCTTGAGATCAAATGGCGAGACCGCTGCGCCGCAGAGGAGTTGTCCTTTCTCATCGCGGGCAGCGTTCGGGAATCTTCCACGCAAGAGGATGTCCTTTATCGTCATGAGGCCCCTGAGTCGGCCTTCCTTGTCTATCAGAGGCAGCTTCTCCACTCGATGCTTGTGAAGGATCTCCTTGGCGCCTTCGATATCAGTGTCCGCGGGAGCAGTAATGACTTTCTTCGTCATTACATCGCTGGTTAGAAGACTGGGATCCGCAAAGCGGACATCTCGCCCGGTCAAGATTCCGACTAGATGCTCGCCTTGAACGACTGGTAAGCCCGATATGTTGTGCTTCTGCATCAGCTCTGTCGCGTACTTGACAGTCTCGCCTGGGCTGATTGTGATTACATCCCGGATTATCAGTGATTCTGCTCGCTTGACTTTCCTCGCCATCTCCGCTTCTTCTTCGAGGGAGCAGTTTCGATGAAGAACGCCGAGTCCTCCGAGACGCGCCAGGGATATGGCCATTTCGCTCTCGGTCACAGTATCCATCGGGCTAGAGATGAACGGAATATTGATCGAATGATTTAGCGAGACCTGAGTGGAGAGCTCGACCTGGCTTGGTTCAACCTCAGTCCATCCGGGGAGAAGAATCAGATCCCGGAACGTGACAGCGACATCCGAGTCCTTGAACTTCGCCCTGAATCCTTTCTCCGACACCTATTCCCAAGTGCTCCCGGTAGGTTTCGCCGTAGCGTGGCCTCTTTCCTTATTATACATGGCGGCAAAATCGCTATCTCCTCTGGGACTGCATCTCAATGATCGTACAGGGACTAACGGATACGTTACATTCCAGGAAAACATCTTTGCGAACAGCCCATTCCAATTGGAATCGCGATCTCCCAGAATACATATAATCGGAATATTGAGACTCTCCTCCAACCTACTCTTGAGCCAAGTAAAGGATCCCACCCTCGGTCCGTCAGGACGTGTCAAGATCGAGTGGGCCCGCGACAACATGCCAGTGCTGGCTAGGATTGCCAAACGGTTCGCTGCCTCCAAAGTTTTCAAGGGTCACAAGGTGGGAATGTGTCTCCACCTTGAGGCCAAGACCGCGGTGTTGGCCGAGGTCTTTTTGAAAGCAGGCGCAGAGGTCGCTATCACTGGAAGCAACCCTCTCTCGACCCAAGACGATGTGGCAGCCGCGCTGTCGGAAACCGGAGTTCACGTGTACGCTTGGCGAGGCGTCTCAGAACAAGAACACGCTTCCAATCTCGACAGGGTTCTGAGCATGAAGCCTGACATCCTGATCGATGATGGTGCCGAACTCTCGATCGCAGCGCACCTGAAGGGTTTCAACCAGATCCAGAGGATCATTGGGGCCTGTGAAGAGACGACCACGGGAGTGTCCCGGTTGAGGGCGATGGAGGGGGAGGGTCGACTCAAGTTTCCGGTAATTGCGGTGAATGATGCCTACACCAAGTTTCTGTTCGACAGCAGATATGGGACGGGACAGTCCGGGCTCGAAGGGATCATGCGCGCGACAAACCTGCTCCTTGCCGGAAGGACTGTCGTAGTGGCCGGGTTCGGCTGGGTTGGCCGAGGCATAGCTCTGAGAGCGAAAGGAATGGGGTCAAGGGTGATTGTCACGGAGGTGGACCCTGTGAGAGCTCTGGAGGCACTGATGGAAGGATTCGATGTGATGCCTATGTCCGAAGGGGCCAAACAAGGAGATTTGTTTATCACCGCGACCGGAAACACACACATCATCACCTCGTCTCACATGTCTGAGATGAAAGACAAGGCAATTCTGGCGAACGTGGGACACTACGATGTTGAGGTCAGTGTGAAGGATCTCGAAAGAATCGCGGTAAAGAAGCGCAAGGTGAGACCTGAGGTTACTGAATATAAGTTGAAGTCGGGTAGACGCCTCTATCTGCTGTCGGATGGCCGACTAGTCAACCTCGCTGCGGCAGATGGGCATCCGGCCGAGGTCATGGACATGAGTTTTGCCGGCCAGTCCCTGTCAGGAGAATACCTCCTCCAGCACGGTCGTAGTCTCAAGCCCCAAGTCCTTCGCGTTCCAGAGGAGCTGGATCTACAGATTGCTCGCTGGCGGCTTGAGGCGTTTGGGAAGAAAATCGACACTCTGACTAGTCCCCAGCGTCGATACTCCAAATCATGGCGTCTCTGAGCATTCCGCACAGCCTCGTGCACGGCAATGCACAGCCACGTCCCGACCGGAGGAGAGGAGTTTTGAACTCAACCCAGTCAAATACGCCAGACCCCCCGCCCTGATCTTTCCTCGTAACCGGTAACCCCTTCCAGCGGTAACGAAAGATCGAGCCTAGTATCAGCGTAGACTTTTACCCGAATTTCGTCCAAAGCTAATTAGTTCTGACGCCCAACTTGCGACGCCCCGGAGGTTATTGGGGTGCCCTTTCGCCCTTTCGGTCCGAGAGCCTTTCACCGAGTACACGACAAGACCAGGAGAAGATTCCATCCACCCGCTTGGTTGCTCTCATTAATCGCCATCTTTGCATTATGGGAATCGATTTCAGCGTCCAGGCTCGTTTCCAGCACCCAACTTCCCCCCCTTCACGAGGTCCTCCTAACCCTCGTCCAGCTTGCCGGGACACCGTTCTTCATCTCTCATGTCGCCCAGAGCCTAGCAAACGTAACAACAGGCGTCTCATTGGCCCTTGTACTCGTACTACCTCTTGCGCTTTTGGTCGGGATGCGAAGCCAGCTTGACCAGGCGCTCACGCCTATCATTATGCTCGTAGGAGCTCTTCCTGATCTCGCAATTCTAACGCTCCTGGTAACCATAATCGGCAGAGGGAACGTTGCAGCAGTAGCGATCTCTGCCTTCAGCGCCTTCTTCCCCATTTACTTCACAATAAGGCAGGGCGTGAAAGAGATACCGGCCGACTACTTCCACGTCGCCTCAGTGTTCAGAGCAGGGAGGACTCAGACATTCACAAAAATGATCCTACCCTCAATCTTTCCCAACCTGCTGACAGGTCTGCGCCTGTCCTTCGAATTCAGCTGGAACGTGCTACTTGCCGTTGAGATAATCGCCAGCGTCGCAGGGATTGGAACGTTCATCTCCACAAACCTCGGGAGTACCACCCACTCACTAACCTATGGACTGGCCGCTATCATGACCGTTGGAATAATCACGATCACTATGGACAGGGCGTTCTTCGAGAGGTTGGAGAACCGTACAAAGAGGTGGCACTAGTCCATTGCACGTCGAACTATCGAACGTGACCAAAGTCTACGAGGACCCACCCGAAACAGTAACTGCACTCAAGGACATTTCCTTCCACGTTAACGAAGGAGAGTTTCTATGCATCGTGGGTCCCAGCGGCTGCGGCAAGTCGACTCTTCTGAGAATGATCGCGGGGCTCGACCGGCCATCATCAGGCCAGATCCGCTTTAGAGGAGATCCTCTTACAGCCCCACACTCTAAGATTAGCATGGTGTTCCAGACCTTCGCCCTTCTCCCTTGGAGAACCGTGATTCAAAACGTAGAATTCGGTCTGGAGATTCAGAGAAGGTCGAAGACGGAGCGACGAGAGGTCGCGATGGATCTATTGGATATGGTGGGGCTCCGAGGCTCAGAGAACCTCTATCCCAAGCAGCTCTCAGGGGGTATGAAGCAGAGAGTCGGGATCGCTAGGGCTCTGGCAATAGACCCGGAGGTGGTGTTGATGGATGAGGCGTTCAGTGCGATCGACGAGTTCACCGCAGAGGCTTTGCGGGCCGAGGTCTCGGATATCCACAAGGAGACTCACAAGACCTTCCTCTTGGTCACTCATAACCTTCCGGAAGCCATTGAACTTGCGGACAGAATACTCGTCTTGTCGTCAAGGCCAGCGAGAGTCAAGAGCATAGTTGGAATAGACCTAGAAAGGCCTCGTGCTCCGACTGATTCGGAGTTCATAACCATTCACAAAGACATCTTCTCGCTCCTACAGGCAGAGTTAGAGAACAGTATCATGCGCCACAGACTCAGCGGGCTACAGGAGTTCAAGAAGCTTAGAGACATGGAGGATCGGTAAAGCCGAATGAAATTCACAGTGGTCCTTTTGGGAATCGTGCTTCTCATATGCGGCCTCCTCGCCTATTCCATTATTCCAAACATTCACACAATCCCGGTCCAGTCCAGCCTGGCACTCGCTAGCCCTCTCCCGATAGTCGTCCGTCCAAATTTCCAAGCCGAAACTCAGCAGAACATCACCGTCTTCCCAGGAAGAAATAATGAGATAATCATCAACGTGACAGTCTCATCAGACTCAGAAAGCCCCTCGTCAATAAATTTCAAACTCTATACGGGACCACAGCAGAGTAACTGCACGAACGCCACAAACCCAAGCGGATGCCTGGTCAACAAGAACGTCTCTAACGAGACAATTCGAGTCCCAGTGAACGCCTCGACTACCTACTATTTCGTCTTCGACAACAAGGATTCGACAAGCTCGCGTACAGTATTGTTCTCGGCTTCACTGTTTACTAGTTCGGTGAAGACCATGGTTGCAAGGGACGGGGAACTTAATTTTGCCGCATTATGCTTGGGAGGGATTGGCCTTCTCGTCGTTCTTTATGGAGTTGCCGCGAAGACCGTCATTCCCTGGGAGTAGAGTCGTATTCTGGGCGGCGACGGTTGGACTCTCGGCTCCATGTGATGGGAGCCCCGCTTCTGCTGAAGAATTTCTCTTGTGCCTTGCATGATTGAAGGCTATCCCGACCGCCACCACTCCAAGAATGAGGACGGCCGTTACTGCAGTGGCGAAAGATGGTTCCACCGTTATCCGGTATGTCGCAGTGATGACCGTGTCAGTGACAACGGAAACCCATCGTGGGTTGGCAGTGTTTCCATCGTCCCACGATGCAAACGAGTCCGATAGTCCAATCTGAATAGATGTCGATCCCAGCGAGACGGGCACGTGAGTCTGAACGTAGACTTCATGGGGTCCATAGTGAACAGGTATCCTTAGCTCCTTTGACTGGTCTGAGGACGAGTTCGTGCCGTCCACCGAGACAGTCATGCCTGCTGCTGGAGTATTGACTTGGAGCAATAGGAGCGGCGAGCTTGTTCTATCGACCACAATTGTGTATGCGGTGGAGTTTGTGCTGGTCACTATGATCTTGGCGAAACTGGAATGGTCCCAGAAGGTGTTGTTGCTGACGCAGGGCGAGAAGCAAGGGCCGAATCCTGCGTCATTTAGATCGCCTCCCGGATGAGCGTCGACAAGTCCGAGGTTGCCGTGTCCGCCCGCGATGCTTTCGTTGACCTTATAGATCAAGAGGGTTGCATCTGGATAGTCTGAGGGAAACGGCAGGTATTGGTCGTATGTTCCGAGTTTTCCTCTCATTTCTACCAGGTAGTAGGACAATGATCCATCAGAGTTGACGCTGATAGGGATCTTGACTGCCTGGATTCCCACCGTGGGCAGTTCGAGGTTTTGGAGGGTCACGGTTGTCATGTTGCCCGGATAGACCAGTCGTATGCTCGAATTGGCGATCCAACCCAGGCTGATTTTTGACCATGCTGAGTGTTGAGACGGGTAGGTTCCAGGCGACGGCTGGAGAGGGTTTCCATTGTTCGGGGTCCATTCTCCGAGCGCCATGATCTCCCAGTAGCCTACGAAATTGTTTGTCGGGTCTATTTGTTGGGTGAGGTCGTAGAGGTCCGGGAGACCTAGAAGGTGGCCCGCCTCGTGGCAATATACACCCACAGGGTCATTCTCTGAGACGACGGAGGTTGAGATCTGAAACGAGTTTATCGGCGTTGGGCTGAACACATAGCCTGGAATCGTGAATGAGTGGATGTCTGTGGAGACGTGGGTCACAGCCTCGTCGTTTCCAGAGTGCACAACGATTGCGTACTTGTAATTGTGAAGGTTAACGCCGGCATTATAAGCCGCCGTGAGAGAGTCTTCGACGAGTTGGCTGTCTGCAGAAGCCGTGTTCGAGCTGTAGTAGTTCATGCTCTGTGGTAGGGAGTACCACGGAGTTGTGCTTGGGCTGAGGGTCGTTGCGAATGAAACTAGCCCGTATGAATCTTCTGAATAATAGTTGTTCAATCCTGTCAGCATGCCGGATATCTTGGAGGGAGAGGTAGCGTTGGATTTGTCTGAGAACTGGACGAGGATTGCTAGTGTCGTCTTGCTCCCGGTGACCGGGGCGAGAGATGGCCCCACCTCCCTGTTCGTTGGTGTTGTTTGATTATGGGCTTGCGAGGAGCAATAGCTGAAAGCAGATACTGAGAGGCTCAGAGTTAGAAATGAGAGCAGGATGAGGCGTAACGCAGTCTGCCACCGTTTAGGGCTGTTTGGCCCAAGCGTCGAGGGGACCGCAAAAAGCGACTGTAACCAGCTGAACCTGGACCGAGTTTCATTCGTGGGCTGAGCTGATTTTCTGGCGACTCATCCAGGCTGGACGCCGGGATTAATCAGAGAGATAAGCGATTTCTCCGGAATGGTCCGGGTAGCCTTAAATACGATGCTTAGAAAGACCCGACGGTTCAGAGAGGGTCGTTTCCCGGGATTCTCAAATGAGCCACAGAGGCGTGGGGATTGTTGGGTACGGGGTCTACATCCCATGGGAACGAATTGAGACTGAGAAGATTGTCCGAGAGCGAGAACGAAAGCGCGGGAAAGAGCTCGAAAAGGTCATCGAGAAAGTAAGACACGGTCTTCTTCTCAGAGAGAAAGCCCTAGCAGGTCATACTGAGGATACGATCACAATAGCGACGGAGGCCGCTGAGAATGCAGTCCGGATGGCCGGGATCTCACCGGAGGAGATTGGGAGCGTCACTGCCGGATCTGAGTCGAAGCCTTACGCTGTCGGAACCATAGCCCGGCATGTTGCATCATTCATCGGGATGGGCCAGAACGTATTCATCGCCGACCTTGAGGGAGCCTGCAATTCTGGAATGCAAGGCCTTGGATTTATCGACTCCGAGATTCGTAGCGGCCGAATAAAATACGGCTTGGCAATTGGTGCCGATGTTGCCCAGGCCGAACGCGGCGACCCGCTGGAGTACTCCTGCGGAGCAGGAGCAGGCGCCTTCGTGGTGGGAAGAACAGATGTGATCGCCACGATAGAGGACATCGCCGCATTCTCGAGTCTCTTCATGGACTTTTGGAGAAGAGATCAGGCTCCGGTGCCCAAACATTTTGGCCGCACAACCGTCGAAGCTTACAAGTCTCATGTTATCGGAGCGATAGCCAATCTCTTCCGTCGGAATCCCGACCTTTCCCTCAAAGAATTTGATGCCATTACCCTCCATCAGCCGTCCGGCTATCTCCCAATGAAGACCTGCAGCGCCTTGACCCAGGACGAGATTCCTTACGTCGAAGACAAGTCGATCGCTGAGCGAATGAGGCTGACGGAGCAGGACATCGAGAAGAAGGTAAAGCCGTGGCTGAGAGTAATGGATACCGGGAACACATATGCAGCCTCCACCCTGATATCGCTCGCCTCTGTGTTTGACCACTCGAAACCAGGAGACCAGGTTCTAGCAGTATCGTACGGATCAGGCGCATACGCGAACGCGACCTGGTTTGAGGTCCAAGACGGGATAGAAGCGAAGAGGGGACGAACCCCGACCGTCGAGGATTATGTGAAGAGAAAGACCACTATCAAGATCGAGACGTATCAGGACCTGATCAGGGTCCGGTTGTCGAGGATAAAGCAGAGACTTGAGATCCCTCGAATCGTTGGAGAAGTCGAATCGGCGAATGGGCGAACCTTCACCCTTAGCCTATGCCAGGGATGCGAGAGGATCTACTATCCAGCCCGAGAAAAATGTCTCGATTCCGAGTGCGCAGGTCCCATGGACGTCAAAACATATCCTCTAATCGCTCGGTTGAAGACGGTATCCAAACTGCCTCTCAAGAAGAGGTTCACCTCCAACTTCGAGCTCCTGGGACAGAACAAGGTGCTCTTCGTCGACGCCAAGTTGCAAGATCTAAAGCCCGGTACCAGACTGGAGGGAGTAGTCAGGAGACTCGACTATGAGGGAAAGGACGGGCTCATAATGTACGGGGTAGCATACCGCCCATTGTTCAGGGAAGCAATCACACAAGTCGCGAGACCAAAGGCGATGACTGTAGCACCCCCCCAGTATGCCTAAGTCCAAGACCTGAAAGGCTAGCCTCTCCTCGACCTCAGATCAGCTACTCAGGCAAATGAGGCTCTCTGAGTCGGCATCTGAGAGCAAGTTCAGGGAGAAGGTCCGACAGTTCGCGAGTCGGCACATATCGCCGATCACAGAGAAGATTGAGAAAGGCTACTTTCCGAGAGAGATCCTTCAGCGTCTAGGGGAAGACCATCTTCTGGGAACGGCGTTTCCCAGGTCAGACGGCGGACTCGGACTCGGATGGGTCTTCGAGACTATAGTCGCAGAGGAAATTTCTGCTGTCAGCGCGGCGACAGAGATGACGCGCCTGGCCTCCGGGGCACTCTACGCGGCTCCACTCGCATACTTCGCGACAAGGGCCCAGAAGCAGCAGTATCTCCTTCCTGTGTTAGCGGGCGAGAAGGTTGGTGCCCTAGCTTTAACGGAGCCGAAGGCTGGCTCCGACGCGGCTTCGCTCAAGACATATGCGAGAAGAACCGGCCGCGACTTCGTCCTCAATGGGGAAAAGCGTTTCATTACCAACGGCGGGGTAGCTGACTTTCTCCTTGTCTTTGCAGTGACTGACCGTTCAAGACCGGCAACCACCGGCCTCAGCTGCTTCGTTGTCCCGAGACAGTCGAAGGGTCTGGAGGTCGTCAAGGCCTACAGTCTTCTCGGCATGCACGGCGCCAATGTTGTCCATCTGAGATTCCGAAACTTGAGAGTCTGCCGCGACAACCTGGTCGGCGGAGTTAACCGGGGCTTTCCGATTCTCCTGGACGAGCTGGACAGGGAACGACCCACCGTCGCTGCTGGCATGCTGGGGATTGCACGGTCAGCCTTCGAGGCTGCTGTTAATTATTCCACGCAGCGGGAACAGTTTGGCCGCCCGATAAGAGAGTTCGAGGGAGTGAGTTTCAAGATATCGGACATGGCTGTAAGCCTTGAGGCTTCACGTCTATTAATCCTGAAGGCAGCACGCCTCCTTGACGAGGGGAAGAACGCTCGTCTAGAAGGTGCCATGGCGAAACTGTTCGCGACGGAGGCCGCTTTCGACGTCGCAAATCAGGCTCTCCAGATTCACGGAGGGATTGGATATACTAGAGATCTGCCGATCGAACGATACTTCAGAGACGCCCGGTTCATGATGATCGGCGGAGGAACCAGCGAAATCATGCGATTCTTGATCCAGAGAGAAATCTATCGGAGTAGGATGCGACGGTCGTGTTGACTGTTACCTGGAATTTTCTAGACAAGTTACGCGACCCTTTAGTCAACTCGGGAGAACGAGTCGTGCGGAGAATGGCTCCGTTTTATGTCCACGGTCGAGATCGAAAATTACCGGTGGAAGTGCGAGAACTTCTTGAAGGGCTACTGCCCGGGAAAAGACTGTGATATCTGCGCCAAGTTGACAAACAGACTATTGCTGAAGGGTTTGGCTAAGATCACTCACGCGGACGAGGTTCTTCAGCCCCAGCAGGCAGCTGTGCCCAGCAACCCGCCCTAGTTCTCTTCCAGATTTCTAGCAGCCCACTCGATTTTCATATTGAGATTTTGCCGACATTTTGTCGAGGTAGGTTTATACTTCCTGTCGGCTCATATAGGATATGAGCTTCCACCTCTGTCCACACAGCTCTCCACAGCAGACTCGGACTGGCCCGGGGGACGCTTGACAGATGGTCGACTTTCACTATTTCATCTTCATCATCAATGCTGACTCAGCAGTCTTCGGTGTCGTTGTTTTTCTGATGAGCTATATCGCCTTGAGACTGGTCTATAGGATGTGGAGGCGCAGTCTGCGCTGTCCTCACTGCGGAGAAGCTTACAAGGCTAGGCCGGCGGTTGTACAGGTACAGGAGAGGACTCTCCCGAATACTCTCTGGACCTGAATTGCCAGAGACGCCATCGACAGAGCTAGGGTTTCTTAAGGAAGGATAGGGCAAACTCCTTTGCGTGTCTTTCTGTTCCGCGATGCTTTCCTCCAACATTCCTCAAGTGGTGGTAGAACTCGTGGATGAGCACGTAGGGGTCGTAGAGGTATTCTTGGCTTGAAATATAGATGGTCTTCTCACGATGGACGTAGCACCCCAGAGCCTTCTTTTCGCCTCTAGGGAGTCCAATCTTGAGCCGTGGCCTGTCGACCCTGTAATACTCTGAGAGAAGGTCCAGGGCCTCCTCGGGGCGTCTCCCAGTGGATATTAGCTGGACGATCGTTTCCTGGAAAGAGCTGTCAGTTGATGTAGGTTTCCACTTCGATCTTGGCAGGTTCGTAGTCTACTAGTCTTCCTGCTTGAAAATCTTCGTACGCCTTGAAGTCCAGCAGTCCATGGCCGCAGTTGTTGAAGGCGATGACTTTGCTCTCGTTTGACTCTTTACACTTCAACGCTTCGTCGATCACGAACTTGATACAATGGGCAGTTTCGGGTGCCGGAATCATTCCCTCGGTCTGGGCGAATGTTCTGGCCGCCTGGAAGACCTCGTTCTGATGATAAGCAACCGATTCCATATGGCCCTTGTTGACAAGGTAGCAGAGGGATGGCGCCTTGCCGTGGTATCTCAGTCCTCCCGAGTGGATTGGTGGGGAGGCGTACTTATGACCGATCGTGTACATCTTCAGAAGAGGCGTCATTTCTGCCGTGTCTCCGAAATCGTACGTGTACACTCCTCTAGTTGTTGAAGGCACGGCCTTCGGCTCGCACGCGACGAAGCGCGAATGGGATCTTCCCTTCAGCTTGTCGGACATGAATGGATATGCAAAGCCTGCAAAGTTTGATCCACCTCCGATACATCCGGCGATGATGTCTGGTTCAACGTCGATACTTTCGAACTGTTTCTTCGCTTCTAGACCGATGATGGATTGATGCAGCAGGACGTGGTTTAGTACGGAGCCTAGGCAGTAGCGGCTGTCCTCGTGTGTGACAGTGTCTTCGAGGGCTTCGCTTATCGCTATTCCCAGGGTGCCAGGGTGATCCTTGTCCTGGTCCAACAGTGATCTGCCGAACTTTGTATCGCTGCTGGGTGAGGCTGTGACTTCTGCCCCGTAAGTTTCCATCATTGTTCTTCGGCCGGGTTTCTGGTTGTAACTTACTCGGACCATGTAGACTTTACATTTCAGCTTGAAGATGGCTGAGGCGAGTGCTAGCGCTGAGCCCCACTGGCCAGCGCCCGACTCTGTGACCAGTCTGCCGGTTCCTTGTAGGCTGTTGTAGTAGGCTTGTGCTATGGCAGTGTTCGGTTTGTGGCTTCCTGTAGGACTAAGGTATTCAGCTTTGTAGTATATCTTTGCTGGGGTCTTGAGAAACTTCTCCAGCCTTCTGGCTCGCACGAGCGGTGTAGGTCTTCCGATCTGCAGGTAAGCCTCACTGACCTCATCCGGAATTCTGATGCTCCTTTCCGAGCTCATCTCCTGCCGGATCAACTCTTTCGCGAAGATTCTCTCGAGTGCCTGCGGATTCACGGGTTGTCTGGTGCTCGGGTCCAGTGGTGGAGGGAGCTGTTCGGGGAGGTCTGACTGGATATTGTACCAGTTCGAGGGGAGTTCGTCCTGCGGGAGATTGACTCTGGCGGTCTCCCTCACCAAGAGCGTTTCCATGTCCCGGCATGTGTAGAGACGTCTACGTAACATTTTAAGCTTGCCAGTACACTTATGTACATGGGGAAATCCTTGTGGAGCAAAGTAGCGTCCATTGTGGCGGGATACCCTGAGAGGCTCAAGGTCGTCAAGACACTCCTCGAAAACGGTCTTGCTGTGAGAGGATCCAGAATCTACCTGAACCATATCGAGCTGCCCGTCATGAAAGTGGCCCGCGCCGCAGGAGTCGATAGAAGAACCGTTGGCGAAACGGTGCGAGTAATAGAAACTAATCCGGAGATCAAGCAAATCTTCGCAAAGCTGGAATCCGCGGGTCTATCTTTGCGAGGAGTTGCCGACGATCTGGGCCTGGGGGCAATCGAGATCGTCGTGGACGACCCCTCCAGAGCAGGCATCCTCGCGGGGGCGTCCCGGCTGTTGTCGGAGGCAGGCATCAGCATAAGGCAAGCTCTGGTTGATGATCCAGAGCTGGCACCAGAGCCAAAACTTGTTCTGATCACGGCTCAGCCTGTGCCCGGCGAACTCATTCCCAGACTCAGAGAGATCCCAGGTGTCGTGAAACTTTCGCTGTACTGATGTTACTCGACGCTCTCCGTTACCTGAAGTAACACTTATATTCCCTAACCGTTACCATAGGTAACGGAAAAGGGTCTGCGGAATGAATCTCGAACTCTTACAACACCAGCCAGCCAAACAAGTGCCAGCACACAGCGTTCTAGACTACAAAGCGTTCAGCGAAGGACTCCATGAAACGAACAATGTGCGAGAACTAAACGCTTTCGAGAAGTTCATCGCAGCTGGTATACTAGTACAGGAAGGATACGACACGTACCTCAATCCAGTCTTCAAGTCTGACGATCAGGGTTCGACGTTCGAAGCAGACGCCTGCGGCATCAAAGGAGGAGAAATCCTGGTCGCGTTCTGCGTAACAGGCTTCCCCGCCGGACAGGTCTGGAAGGCGATCAGACTGGTTGGCAAATCGGAGAACGCGAGGGCGCTAATTGTTTCCCCCCAAGAGATAGACAGAGAGACGATCGAAGAGCAGGCGCCCGGCGCAATCGACAACGGCAAGGTCCGACTGGAGACCCTCGGGTGGTTCGATGACACACTAGAACGGGCCCTCCAAGAGACCCTTCACACCGTCGAGCTGATGGTAAACGAGACTCGGATGAGAATGCTGACTCCGCTCTTGCACAAGTCAGCTCTCAAGAGAGACTTCAGGGCCAGGATCAACCCGAAGCTGGTCTACCACAACCTTGCAACATTATCCGAGGCAGGGCTGGTCGACGAGCCCGCAGAAGGAACCTACGAACTCAGCCAACTTGGCAAGACTATGCTTGCCGACTTCATCGCTTTTCTTGAGAGAGCCCGCAGGACCCTAGGTGATCACAGAAACGAGGAGGTGAAATCGAATGGAAGACGATGAATTCTTCCCAGAATGGTTCAGAAGACGCTTTAGATTCCCCACAAGCAACTGGTTCGACGATTTCGAACGCAGCTTCGAAGAAATGTTCCGCGGAATGCAACTACCCAAGGACCTGATCAGAGAGAGAAAACTTCCCGACGGAGGAACCGTGAAGGAGATGGGACCCTTCGTTTACGGCTACTCGTTCAGCCAAGGCCCCGACGGTAAGCCAGTCATCAGAGAATTCGGTAACGTCAAACCCTCAATCCGCGGAGGCCCCTTCGGCATGTCCAAGCCTAGCCTGGACGTAAAGGAGGAACGGGAACCACTCGTAGACACGATCGTACAGTCGGACCATGTAAAGGTCGTGGCGGAGCTTCCAGGCGTCGAAAAATCGGACATTGCGCTCGAATGTGACGGACGAAACCTCGTGCTGAAGGTAGACACAGACAAGCACCGGTACTACAAGTCGCTTGAGCTGCCGGTCGAGGTCGACCCTGACACTTCGAAGGCTAGCTACAAGAACGGCGTGCTGGAACTGATCCTCAGACGCAAGAGCCCCGGGAGCAAAGCCAAACAGATACAGATCGAATAGTGAGCAGAGAAACGTCTTCTCACCATCTCTCCCCTTTTTTTCTTCGATTTTCATATCATGAATTATTAAGCGGGTCGAAGGCGATGAGATAGCATCCTTGCCATCTGATGAGCTGAGAATAAGCGAAGCGGAACACAAGGCCCGGATAGAAAAGATTCGGGGGCAGATGCGGAGAAGCCGGGTGGGGGCTCTCTATCTGACCAGTCCTACACGGATCATGTACATGACCGGGTTTTCTTACATATCGACCGAACGGCCTTTGGCCCTCATCATCCCCCGCGATGAGCCGCTATTCTTCATGGCTCCCCAGCTCGAATATGACCACATTAGAGGAGAGTGCAAGCTTGCAGAGGAGGTGTACACGTACCCGGACTATCCTGGGAAGACCCATCCTATTCGGATCTTCGCGAGACAGTTGGCTGAGCGAGGACTCGGATCGTCAGTGATTGCCACCGACTCGTTCGAGGGCGCGGCTGGAGGATTCGGTTATCGGGGACCTAGTCTAAGCGACCTGATGTCAAAGGCTAGGTTCGTCGACGGACGTGACATTGTTGACCGTCTGAGACTTGTAAAATCCAAACAGGAGATTCGTCTCTTGAGAGAGAGCGCGCGATGGTGCGAGATAGCCCATGACCTTCTGCTCGAGAATGTGCATTCCGGAGTCAACGATGCGCTGGTCGCGGTAAAGTCAAGCCATGAGGCGTTAGCGAGGATGTTGAAGAGATTGGGACAAAAGTATGTCCAATTCAAGATTGCACTATCTCCGGTTGTTGTGGGATTCCGAGGACAAGTGGGAAGAGGCTCGGCAATCCCCCATGCGGTCTATTCGAAGGAGAAGATCCGGAGGGGTGATGTCCTCGTTACAGAAGCAGGCGTCGAGGTTGGAGGCTACACGAGCGAGCTGGAACGCACCATCATCGTCGGAAAGCCTAGCTCCAAGGCTGTGAGATACTTCAAAGCCATGCTGAAGGCTCAGGACGCTGCTCTCCACGAATTCCGACCTGGAACCGCGTGCAGCAAAGTTGACGATGAAGCTAGGAAATCGGTGGAAGCTTCTGGTCTCGCTGAGGCCATTCGACACCACACCGGCCACGGGATCGGCTTGGATGGGCATGAGCCGCCTTGGCTCGATCCTGGCGACCGGACCATTATGCGACAGGGAATGGTATTTTCCTGCGAACCGGGCCTGTACGTCCCAGGCTATGCGGGCTTCCGGCATTCTGATACGATTGAGATAACCGGGAAGGGAATGGACCTGATCACTCATTATCCACGGGGTTTGGACGAACTGACAATATAGGAGCAGAGAGAGGGAGCTTATTCATCGCTAGATCCACAACACGGAATTTCCCCGACTGAGATCAGGTCTGCCGAGCGAGATTCATTACTGGTTCTTTGCGATAGCTGTTCGTTTAGGCTTTGAACCACTGGAAGACCAGGTAGCGAATCTTTCCCGATTTTGTGTCGGGAATGGCCATGATGAAGTGTTTTCTCACGGTCGTCGCAAGCCTCCCTGCTCTGACTACTTCGAAAGGGCCCATGATCGAATCGGGTGTTTCGACGGAGACTATGAACGGTGCATGGTCTATGCCTGGTCCATGTTCGTAGACTGCAAAGTCGGCTCCAAACTTGATCCCCGGAGTCACAACGTAGCCCTTCTCGCGGAGGTCCTTGTAGACCTGGTAGGCGGCGCTGAATCCCCGGTACGTTTCTCTGGCCGCTCTCAACAGGACCCCTTTGGCAACAGGTTTCTTTGTACGACCGTCCACGACTCCGATGCGTCTGTGTTCGAGCAGGTAGAGGCCCTCCATCAGATCGAGGAGGAGCGGTACTTCGAAATCCTGATCTGGTTTAGGCTTTGGAATCCCGACCGGCTTTCCGAAGAAGCCTGAGCGGTAGATTCCGAGACCTGCCTTGTGATCCCAGACGATGAGCCTCGTCCCGATGAGTTCGGCTTGGCCGAGGGCCGAGGCGTCCTTCATGGTCTCTGCTAGGCCGTGAGGGCTATGACCCGGATGAGATCTACAACGTCCACTCCGAGGTCTGCCATGTTCTCCATGTGGGCACTCAGGTCTCGAACTAGGAGGAGTGTTCGGAGTGGGATCTTTTCGTCGAGAACTTCTAGGTCGAGAGACCGGTAGGCTGCGTCGACTTTCTTCTCTGTTTCTTCGACTCCCCTTGAGAGATCCATTGCCTTGGTCGGGTTGAAACCGAGGGACATCATGGTTTCGCGAATCTTGGACATCTCCTCTAGGACAAGTCCGATGAGTTCGGAGAGCCGCTTCGTGTATCTCTTGTCGACCTTCCAGCTTCTATCAACGACGGCTGTGAGCCTGTAGCCTATTCCTTGAGCATAGTCGGCGACTTCGCCAATCCGGAATATCAGACGAATGAAGTCCTCACGATTGTTCAGCAAGGCTCCGAAGGAGGCGACTTCTTCGAGAAGCTTCTTCTTGGTTCCTTCGAACTCGTCCAGTATCTTGACCATGTTCTGGTAGTGGTCTTTGGCGTCCTTTCCCTTGTTTTCTCCGACACTGTCAGTCATCAGTGCGAGTTCACGCGTAATCTCGACGATGTTTCTCGTCTGTTCCCGGCAAATGTCGAGAATCCTGCGTCTGATGCTAGCCTCTGTTTCAACGGGAAAGGTCATTGTTGACACGGGTCGATCTAACCCGGAGAAGAGGCGGCTTCACCATAAAAACTAGTTGCGATGGTCATTCGTGGGCTGCTGGAAAGCCGTTGTTGACAATCGTGTGGATGGTCTGTTTAAGCTGGCCGACACGGGCCCTTATTTGCGCCCAAGTGTCCCGGTCTCTCAGTGTTACCGTATCATCCTTCATCGTGTCATAGTCTATTGTGATACCGAGGGGGATTCCTGCCTCGTCTGCACGCGCGTACCTTCGTCCGATGGAGCCCGAATCGTCATACTCAACTCGGAAACCTTCCTGGGCTAGACTATCGTGGACGCTTCTGGCCTTCTCTACAAGACCATCCTTGTTGACGAGGGGGTATACCGACGCTTGTATTGGGGCGAGCTTGAACGGTAGGCTTAGAATGAGTCTGTCTTCCCTCATCCTAAGATTGTGTTCCATGGTGGAGTAGACGAGTCTCTCCACGCCGAAACTGGGTTCGACAACGTGGGGGATGAACCTCTTACCCGTCTCCTTGACTTTCTCTTCTCTGGTCTCCAGGAACTCGACTGGAACCTCGTACCCGTCGATTCTGACTTTGTCGGCTGTCTTCTTGTCCTGTATGGTCCGGACCAGATCCTCTCGTGCTAGGAGGCTGATGATCCTTCCGGCGTCTGCACCGAACTGTTTTCGTATCCTGTCATGATTCGGTCTTACAACTCGAACCGTTTTCTCGATGGGGGAGTCGTAGGGTTTGAAGACTCTAAGGTCTGCTCCCGTAGCTTGCATGTGTTTCCTGATGTCGTAGTCTGTCCTGTAGGCGAAGCCCGCGACTTCGACCCAGCCCCATCTGTCTAGCTTGACCTCATGGTCAAACGTCTGGGCGGAGTAATGGGCCCGCTCCGATGGGAGTTTCTCGAAGAACCGCTGATGCTGCGTTTGGATGCCAAGCTGTGATAGGAAGCGTTTCGACAGGGCCATGAAATAGGCGGCCCATGATGATTTGATCGTGCCTTGCTCTACCGCGTATCCGGTTGAGATCTGCGAAGCCTCATCGTTTCCCTTGGTCCTATTCTTCTCAGTCACGATTGACAGTTGGTCTTCTTTCACCTCGTCGAGGTATGGGCATTCAGGGTTTTCGGGGTCGAAGAATAGTTCAAAATCCATTATGGTGAACTCGCGGAGTCGTATCGGGCCCTGTCGCGGCGAGATCTCGTTCCTTAGAACAGTGCCGACCTGGGCGATGCCGATGGGAATCTTCTCCCTCATCACCTCGTAGACTCGATGGAAATCCACGAATATTCCCTGGGCGGCCTCCGGTCTTCCATAGGCAGGGTCCTCTCCGTATGGACCGATGCTGGTCTTGAACATGGTGAGGAAGTATTGGGGTGTGCCTAGTATCCCTCCGCACTCGGGGCACTTGACCTTGGTCAAGAGGCTGGCCAGCTGGTCTAGGTGTAGACCCTCTGTCTCTTCTCCAGTAGCCTCTTTGATGAGCTGGTCGGCTCTGAATCTTCTGTGGCAGTTGGTGCACTCTGTCATGGGGTCTTTGAAGTTCTCAACATGCCCTGAAGCCTCGAGAACTCTGTGAGGGGTTATGATCGGGGTCGATATCTCCACGAATCCGTGGCGTCTGAGGAAAAACTCTCTCCAAGTATTTTCGATTTCGCGCTTGAGCCCTGTGCCTAGCGGGCCGAGATCTAGGAATCCGCTCAGGCCGCCGTATATTTCGAATGATCCCCAGAAGAAGCCTCTGCGGCGGGCAATCTCCGAGAGGAGCCTGTAGCGGTCTTTCAGCTCAGAGGTCAGATGCTTACCGCCTGTGTCATTCGTTCGACTATCTGAGAGAATGACTATATTGCTTTGATTGACGAGGGATGGAGCTTTGTTGTATGGTTGCGGTTTCTACCGGGCCTTTACATGCTTCACTATCGGAGGTCTGACCTTTCTTAGGATTCGGTAACCGCAGAATGGGCATTTGATCTCAGGAGTCATCGCTAGCTGGTCTGCGGAGATTTTCGATCCGCAGTTTATGCATTCGTAGAATAGGCCTCCCGGATTTCTCTCCCGTGGAGTGGCCTCTTGCGGCGGGTTTTCCTGTATTGCTTCCACGGGACCAGCTTCCATTTCTGCCAGACTTACTCTTCTGTCCCTCGGGTTCGAGTTAAGGATTTGGATGGTGGGTTCGCTGGCGCCGGTCTGGTCTTGGTACTACCGGCGGCAGGTTTTGTCTTTGTCTTTTCTTCAGCTTCCTCAACAGGTTTTCCGCGGATAAGGTAGACGCCTAGGACGATTATCGCAGCGACTACTCCTATAGCCGCAGGGATCAGAATTTGGAGATTGCTCTGCAGGATTGCAACCTGGAGTGTCTGGCTTGTCAAGGGTCCTCCATATTCCGGTGATGAAAACGTAAGGGTATATGATCCGATCGTCGAGGGGGCGGTGAATGTTAGCGTCACGGTTTTGCTCTCTCCTGGACCAATGGTCAGGTCGGTCCTCGTTGCTTTTGTCTCTGGTGGCATTCCGCTGCTCTGTAGGATGAGGTTGACTGTGATAAGTTCCGTGATCTTGGTAGAGTTGCTCTTCACGTGGAGTGTTGCTGTGACTGTTTGGTCTCTTGCGACTGCGCCGATCGAGTCTGTTGTTGATATTAGGATTGTCGAGTCTGTAAGTCCTATGGTGGACAGGTTGTTTACCAAACCTATTCCAGTCGCGTCTCTGGCGAGCAGTAGTACGGTCATGTTCTTGGCGCCGAGTAGAAAGTTGGAACTTATTGTTGCAGAGAAGTTTCCGTTCGAATCGGTGGTGATGACGTTCGAGGGGGAAAGATACCTGCTTGGGGCTAGAGAGGAGGGCACGTACGCATAGAGTGGTGAGAGTATGAAGCTTGCTGGCGTTTGCGGGTTGTTGTGTAGAATGCTCGTTAGGGTGATGTTGAAGAGGCCGGCGTGCGGTCTATTGGGAACTACGGGGCTTGTGCCAGGGGTCATCGTACTATTCATGGAGTTGGAGAAGGTCCTGAGGTTTGTCAGCTTGACCTGAACTCCCGTCCCGGTAAACAGTATGGCGGCCTTGTAGGTCTGCGGCCCAGTAGCATTGAAAGGTAGGTCGCTCAGCAGGTCTCCAGGATATAGCGGGAACGTGACGCTCATGCCGTGGGCTTGAGGTCCAGGCCACTCGTGCTCGATGATCAAAGTCGCATTGAAAGGTTGTGACATGTCAGGATTGACGACCGTGAACAGTATGATGAGTGGTTGGCCTTGCGCGAAGACTCCATTCACGAGAGTCACGTTAGAGATGTACAGAGTAGTTGGCGAAACGGTTGGCTGATCATAAGTGACAGGTCTATTCACTGGCGTGCCCCTGTCGATAGCGAACAGAGCAGCGTTGACGCCTGACGCTACGGAGCCGTTGCCATAAGTAAGTCGCCCTTTGACGGTTAGGGAATTACTGCCTCCAGTGCTACCTGTGAAGGATACCTGTAACGAGTCAATTCTAAACGTTCCAGTGGCGTTTCCGAGGTCAAAACCGCTGGTGAAGACGGTAGAGAAGCTCCAGCTTCTTGCACACAGCTGCCCTGAGGTGCCGCAATCTGACGGAAGTGCAAAATCATAGACCCCCCCAGTGGCGGTTGATATTAGGCCCGGTGGGATTGAGAGTGCCGAGGGGAACGTTATGGTCAACGTGCCAGTTTGCAGTGATGTTGACGCATTCACAATAGACGGTTGATTAGTGACTTTGACGCTTAGCTGGTCGCCTGATGTGAAGAACTGAGTCGCCAATCCACCGGATAGAGTGCTTAGCTGAGATATCGAGTTGGCAGTACTCGAAATGATGGTGATTGTTGAGTTGAGGGATGTGATTCGAAAGTCCGTCATGTTTAGAGCGATCAGGGATTGAGAGCAGCTGGTGCCCGCGACGCATTTTTCGGTCTCGAATGGGACTTTGGGCAGACTAGGAGAAATCAGGGTTCCATTAAGACTAACTTGCTTAATTTGATAGCCCGCGGGATAGTAGATGCTGATCACTTCAATCTGCCACCAGAGTTTTGGCCTGCTCATATTTCCAGGCTGCACGTAGGTCGCCAGAGTGTTGTTGTACTTGATACCAAACAAATCCGTTGTGTGACGGATCAAACTGGAGTCTAACGGGTCCTGTTGCATGAAATTGCTGGATGACGGAATGAAGCTTCCAATCGAGGCAACGACGACTTCCCCAACTTCTGCGAACATGCCCAGGGTTTCGTTTGAAAACGTCCAGCCAAAGCTGAATGAGAGAGTAACATTGTATCCCCTGTATTTCGTCACATCTATGCAGACATCCTCAGGGCAACCTACGGTCGGAGCAGAAGGGAAAGCTCCTACCGATGTATATGGGTGGGAGGCTATGACTGTGCCATTCGGCGGCGAGAGCGGAGAAAGTGTGTAGGTGGCATTTGTTCCCTTTGTGAGGTTTCCGAAGAAGTTGAACGCTACACTGACGCTAGAACATCCAACGCAGTTAAATTGAGGTATGGTCAGCGTCCAATTCAACTCTTCTTTGCCTTGGGTTAGATTCGCGCTCGTAAGGCTGAATCTGAATCCAGTGTTAGGGATTGTAGAATTATCGAGAGTTCTATGTACAGAGCTGAGGTATGTGTTGGAGATCCCGGTGAAGTTGGAGGCAGGGAATTCCCGCGGTGATGTAGCTGAAGCGGTTGTGTATAGATTGGCCTGGGAATATGTGTAATTGAACGCAGTCCGCGTACCGTTTATCGGATCAGCGATTGGTACGATTCCAGTGTTGGTACTCGATGTAGGAGAATTCGCGTATGATTGCGAAGTTGAGGGGATCGCAGCCAGAGCCGAAGTGAGAATGAGAAGCAATATTGCCAAGGAGCGAATCAAACTGGCTTCACGCGGCGTAATTTGTCGGCTCCTTCTGAGAGATTCTAATTAACCTTTGTAATTAAGTCACAGACGAAAGTCGGTTGATTCGCGTATCATGCATGAAGTTTTCAGCGTTTAGGCGGTGGCGATACTAGGACCACGTTGTCCCCCCGCACTATGATGGTGCCGAGCTTTTTTGTCGCATCAGTATTCGTGACGTCTTCAGCTTCCTCTAGCACGAGGTTCATGTGCTGGTCGAAGCTGTAGAGTCTTCCTCTGACGCTTCGGCCTCCCTTGAGCTGGACGAGGACGACTTTGTTTAGGCTTTCTTCGAAAATCTTTGCTGCGACATCAGACATTCAGTGTTCAACTGGGCAGGGAGTGGGCCGGGGCTTGGTACGCTTTTTAAAGATTAGCCTAGCATGAGTCGTCGACTTGCCTGGCAGAACAATTCTGAAGGATCGAGACGCTAAGCCATTGGTTGAAGCGCTCAACAAGATTCCGGGACTTGAACTACTCTCGCACAAGTCTAGAGTAGAGACGGAGCTTGTGAAGAACTCGGAGGTGATCTTTGTCGATGGGCATCCTGTCGGCTTCAAGAGAGACGGACAGCTCGTTCCAGTTCTCACGAACGCTATCGCATTGGAGAAGATGCCCCGTGTGACCGTGGACATGGGTGCGGTGCCGCATGTCACGGGTGGGGCGGATGTGATGGCGCCGGGGGTGAGAAGTGTTCAGGGAAGTTTCCGCGAGAAAGAGCTTGTTGTTGTGGTTGACGAGAAGCACGGCAAGTCGCTGGCCGTGGGAAGGTCGCTCTATGACTCAGAGAAGTTTTCAGCGGTTAAGAAGGGAAAGGTGATAGCAAACCTTCACTATGTCGGGGATTTGATATGGGAGGTTGTCAAGCCACTCGCACAGCGATGAGCTGAACCGCTTATGGTTTATCTGAAATTCTGTCAGGCAAATCTTTAAAGTCGCATCGGCCTCGCGCTGTCGCAAGAAGTATTGTTTCCCCTCTTGATTTGATGCTTCAATATGGCGCACTCTACTCTCTACGTGAAAGCGCTTCCCCTGCAGGAACTGAATGATGTGGAAGCGATCAAGACTGAGATCGGTACCGGGAACATTCTGATCGTCCGGATAACGCCGCTGGCGAAGAAGAGCGTTGACGAAACGAAACTGGCGATTACGGAGCTTACCGATCACGTCAAGTCGATCGGCGGCGACATTGCACGGTTGGGTGAGGAGCGGATAGTTATCACTCCGCCAGGGGTGAGGATCTGGCGGCGAGAGACGGCAGCTGCTGAGGCTTCGATTCCGGTAGCCTCCTTCAGGGAGGAAACTCTGCCCGGTTCTGGCTAGCGCAGTCTCAGCGATTCTAGAACATCTGGCACAACGGTCTTTATTCCGAATATTCGGTTGACGTTCTGAGCGAAGAGTTCAGATTTTCTCTTCTCGCCGTGGTTGACTATGATCCTCGTCGGTTTGGGCATCATTCGCTTGATGAAGCCCAGGAGCTGGTTACGGTCTGAGTGGCCCGAGAATCCCTCGATGGATTCCACGCGCATGTTGCACTTTACCATCTCCATTTTCCCGTCCGGGCCGAACAGGGAGACTTCTTTGAGCCCGTTCTTGATCCTGTTGCCGAGGGTCCCCTCTACCTGGTAGCTCACGTATGCTAGGGTGTTTCGCGGGTCTGGAGCTAGTCGTCTGAAGTAGTCGATAGCGGGACCGCCTTCCATCATTCCAGATGTAGCGATTATTACGCAGGGTCCTCCCGCCACAATCTCGTCTCTGTCCCCTGGATGGGTGACGGGATGGAAGTATTCTGACTGGAACGGGTTCAGGTCTTGATGGAGGATCTGTTCCTTGATATCGCGAACGAGATATTCTGGAAAGGCTGTATGGATAGCAGTGGCCTCATTTACCATGCCCTCAATGTAGATCGGCAACTCTCGTAGTGCTCCGTTTTTCATGTACGCGTCTAGTACGAGCATTATTTCTTGTGCGCGTCCGACTGCCGGGACTGGGATGAGGACCTTGCCGTTCTTCTCCGCGGTCTCGTTGACTATGCTGACGAGCTTCCCCTCGACGCCCTCCCGATCGGGCATGATGTCATCTGGTCCTCCGTAAGTGCTCTCGATTATGAGTGTCTCCGCTCGTGGAAACTGGGCCATGGCCGAGTCTAGCATCATCGTCCTTCCAAACTTGAAATCTGCGCTGTATACGATGTTGTGCAGTCCTTCTCCGATGTGGAGGTGGACGATCGAGCTTCCGAGTATGTGTCCGGCGTTGTGGAGTGTTAGCTTGATGTCCGGGGCTACATCAGTGACAACGTTGTATCGTAATGGGATGGTATGTGTAACCACTTCTCTGACGTCCTTCTGGTCGAAGGGCGAGTGCTCTCCCTCTCGGCTGTGCACGTCGAGATAGTCGAGCTGGTGGAGCGTCATGAGGACCTGCGTGGGTTCTGAACAGTAGATCGGTCCATCATATCCATACTTGTAGAGGAACGGGAGGATTCCGCAGTGGTCGAGGTGGGCATGGGAGATTACCACACCATCGAGCTTCTCAAGATCAAACTCGTCAGCGTCAAATCGGGGATATGCATGGGACGGGTCTTGGGCTCCAGGGTTTATCCCGCAGTCCAGGAGAACGGTGCTGTCCCCCGCCTGGATGAGCATTGCAGCACGGCCTACTTCCCGGAACGCGCCTAGCGTGACGAGGCGGACGTAGCCTGCCTTGCTGAACGTAGGACGGAAGATTCTCTCCCCCACGTCACGGAGAATCCGGCTCCTCTCCTCGCTCTCGGTATGTAGTATGTGGCGTGTGCTTGAGATGATCTTGGAGTGTAACGGTGGTGCACGGAGGATTCTGGGCCGCCACCTCGTCTCTTTGACGACCTGTTGTAGGACCGAGGCTTCCTTGCCTATGGCGACCCCTGGTTTCTTGGCCTCTACGACAACTTCGCCGAGGCTCGGGTCGAAGTTTATCCCGGTGACCTCGGCTTCGGTCGGGATGAGTTTCCTGATGTAGCCTTCTGCTTCTCTCTCTGGCAGGCGTATCGACTGGTCCGATCGTATGACTATCCGTTTGTGGAGCAGGTTCACGATCTCGGTTACTACGTAGCTCTGTTCAGAAAGCAGGTTGACGTTCCTGACGTATATTGCCAGTCTTGGTCCTTCGAACTCGATTCTTGTAATCTCTGCGTCCTTCGGCATATGTTCTACTATTGTTTCGCGTATCTTCGCGCTCACATCGTTGTATGTTCTAGTCATTCCTCTGCGCTACTCTGGTTATGTGATACGTTGAAGGTTGTCGGGGACGAGTCTACGCGTGTAGGATGTGCTTCTTCTCGTCCTCTGTGAGTTCCCTATAGCCGCCGTCCTTCGTGATCAGTGCCACATCGAAGCTGTCGCCACTGGCAGAGTCACGTTTCATTGCGGAGTCTATAGCCCTAACGACTACCGGCACAGACTCTTTGACCGTCATCTGTTCCTTCCACTCCGACTCGAGGACGCCGTACGCTACTGGTGATCCTGAACCAGTGGAGACGAACTTTTCCTCCATCATACTGCCGAGCGGGTCCAGCATGAAGATGTGGCCTCCGGAATCGTCCACCCCGCCAATCAATGCTTGGACTCCCATCGGATAGTATCTTGACTGGAAGAGAACGTTGGAGACGAGTCTGGCGGCAGAGTTGATCGGGATTGGCCGAGCGAGATCGAGTCTGTAGAGAGCAGAGTTCGCTCTGAGCATCTCGACTATAGCCTGCGCGTCTCCCACGACTCCAGCAATCGTCATTGCTATGTGGTGGTCGATCCGGTAGACTTTCTTTGCATGTTTGTGCGCGACGAACGATCCCATCGTCGCCCTCGTATCCGTCGTCAGGACGACACCGTCATGGCAGACGACTCCGATGGTGGTCGTCCCCTTCAGAACTTGCAGTTTTCTCGCTCTTTGTATTTCCGACTTTAACTGTCTCCTAGTTGGATATTGTCAAGGACCTTTCCCGAGAAGCCCGGAAAGATTACCGTGACCCTCTTTCTATCTGTTAAAAAACGTTTGTGGTGTCCGTGAATCATACTATCGCTGGCTTTCCGATCCCATCATAGCTCGCTTCTCTGGACCCTTCGAGGTTGATCGTTTTGCCGCGGGTGTTCTTCGCCGTCGCGCAGGTTGAGAAGGTGGCTTCTCCGGTTCGGCAGGGATTTGTTTCGCTTCCGTTTTCTCTGCCGGCTTTGCTGGTCCGGGGGTTTCTGCGGTTGGTTCTGTCTCAGTCTTCGCAGTTGTTCTCTTGAAGACTTCGCGGAAGGATACCGTGTCAAGGTCCGGAAAATACTTCTGAAGGTCAGAAGTGACTGCTTTCTTAGCGACCTGCAATCCGCTGAGGTAGAAAGCCTCCTCCGGCACATCTATCGTTAACTCCCCTTTGCTTCTTTCCAGACCGAACTTCGTCTTTTCGACCTCTGGAATACGGATCGAGATTACATTCAGGATCTTTTCGTTCTCGTCCTCAAGCACCTTCTCGACGGAAACGTCATAGATCAGGGTTCGTCCAGCAAGAGGATGGTTATAGTCGACCTGGACTCGACCGGCGCCAACTGCTCGCACAACCGCAGGTCTCCCATCGAGTTCGATCCGTTCCCCAGGAAGTGGGGTTTCCTTATCGCGAAAGCGTCTCAAAGGCACAAGCTTCATCTTGGAAGGGTCTCTGGCACCGTAGCCTTTCTCCGGAGGCAGTTCTACGGTAGTTTGTTTCCCAACATCAACTCCCACCAGCGAATCCTCAAGCGCTTTCGGCAACCAGCCCTCGCCCAGTATGATAAACCGGGGCCCGTACGTCGAGTCTTCTCTATGGATATGTGCGTCCTTTGCGACCGCGTCGTAGGTGGTGTCTACGGTTTCTCCGCTCTCCTTGACTTTGAGAGTGAAGTTGACCAGTAGGAAGTCGCCTGGTTTCACGGGCATCGTCTCAGTTCATCCTCGCGGGAAGTCTTGCCAATGTCTTCCGCGCCGCCTCTAACGCTTCTGCAATATTTGCCTTGAAGCCAAGGTCGTGAGAGGCTGAGGCTATTGCGCTTACGGTCGACATTATCTCTGGAGACCCGACGTTGCCCATGACTCCAATTCGGAACATTTTTCCTTTCCATCTCTCTAGGCTTCCACCAAGGTCTATCCCATATTTTATCCGTATCAGCTCTCGCAACTTCCCATCGTCCATGCCTTCTGGGCAGGCCACGGCGGCCACAGTGTGGGATCGCGATTCTGCTTCCGCCATCAGATCGAGTCCGAGGGCCTCCATCGAGTTGTAAACCGCTTCTGCGCAGATTCTGTGCCTTTCATACCGTGATTGCAGTCCTTCCTCCAGGATCATATCGCAGGCTTCATTGAGTGCGTAGAAAAGTGATACAGCGGGAGTGAAAGGCGTGTAGCCGCTCTCTAAGAATTTCCTATACATGGGAAGGTCCAGGTAGAAGGACCTGTGATGTTTCTTGGACTCGATCTTCTCCCAGGCCTTCGGGCTGACGGTGACGAAGGACAGGCCGGGGGGACACATCAAGCATTTCTGGCTCGCTGTTACACACATGTCAACGCTCCAATCATCGACAGGTAGCTTGTCTCCGCCCAGGATAGAGATAGCATCGACTATGAGGAGAATGTCTTCATCAGCACAGAGCGTACCAATTTCTTGGAGGCTCCTTACGGTCACTCCAGTGGAAGTCTCGTTGTAGACGACAGCCAACGCCTTTGCGTCGGGGTTGGCCTTGAGGGTTTTCCTAAAGTCGTCTGTTCGAGGTGCTTTGCCCCATTCGGAGTTTATCGTGACAGGGTTACCGCCGTAGGCTTTGGTGGCTTCGGCGAGTCGTTCGCTGAAAAAGCCGTTAACGTTGACTATGATTTTGTCTCCATCATCTGTGATATTCTGTAACGCGCACTCCGTTGCCCCGGTTCCCGAGGTTGTGAGGACGAATAGGTCTCCTTTGGTCTCGAAGACTTTTTTGGTCTTTGTGAGAACCTGCGACATTAACTGTTTGAATTCTGGGCCCCTGTGGCCTATGAGGGGCTTTAGCATCGCTCTCATGATTCTGGGGGGAACGTTGGTGGGACCCGGCAGCATGATTAGTTTCTGGGTCTCACTCACAGAGTAACCCAACTCGATGTTGAGCGCGACCGGAGGACTGGTTCTTTTAAGGCTTAGCTCTCGGCCTTGGCCGAAACGATCTTGGTGGTGATAACTCTGCTGTCAGACTTTGGTCTCAGCGATCCTTACGTCGCGCAGATGAAGGGCGTGATCCGCTCGACGGCATCTGCAGCAGAAATTATCGACATTTCTCACGGAGTTGAGAGACACAACATCGGTGTTGGCTCGTATCTGCTGGAGACCACTGCGCCCTTCTTCCCGGATGGATCGATACACGTTGCTGTTGTGGACCCCGGCGTCGGGGGATCAAGACTCCCAATCGCTGTCGTTTGTGAGCGGGGCGTCTTGGTAGGTCCCGACAACGGTCTTCTTGCCAGGACTGCGCACAAGCTCGGCTTCCAAGCGGCATACAGGATACAGAATAGCCAGTTCAGTAGAGAAAGAGTCTCCTCGACTTTTCACGGGAGAGACGTATTCGTCTACACAGCCGCCAAAATCGCTCAAGGACGAGAGCCGAGTAAGGTGGGAGCGAAGCTTGCTGCTATCGTAAAGCTGGACATTCCGGATCCGAGCTTTTCGAAGAATCTGATAACTTGTAGCGTGCTCTACGTCGATTCTTTCGGCAATGTCGTGACCAATATTTCCATACCCAACGTAGAAAAGTTTAGCTTTCTACAAAGAGCATCTTTCAAGATCTCGGCCGGTAGAGGTGAAGGACAGCACGAAGGTGTGGTTGCGAAGTCATATTTCGATATCCCATCCGATCAGCTCGGTATCCTCTTAGGAAGCCAGGGCTACCTGGAACTCGCGATGAGAGAGGCGAGTGCGGCTGAAAGGCTTCGGGTGAAGCATATGGATCGTCTGGAGATCCGATTTAGTTAGGTTTGTCACTCTTCGATATGTCTCTTAAGCGCTCGTCGCCATCGATCTGTTTCAAGTATCGAGCGACAGATTTCGGAAGGAGTTCTTGCCAGCGGCCTCCTTTCAAGAGTCTTCGTCGGACCTCCGTCGCTGTAAACTTTCCCCGGTTGAACATCGGAATCCGCTCCACCCTGAGTCCTGCCTCCTTTAGAAGTCTGAATGTTAGCGGCTCGTTAGTATAGACAACATCGAAGCTAGGAGTCTGCGATAACAGGTGAGAGACCCATACTTTGTGAAACTCGTCGTCAGGGAGAGGAATCACAGTGTAGCGATCCGCTGGAATTCTTGCCTCCTTGAGAGCTGATCGTATCATTGTAATCCGCTCTCCCGCAGTAAACGGGTTGTCGATGGTGTGGCTATGCTGGGCGCTGCCCACCACCATAGTCAGTTCGTCGACTCGGTCGAGGATATACCGCACCGCCTGTAGGTGGCCTAGGTGAAAGGGTTGGAAGCGTCCAACGTAGAGCCCGGTGGTCAATCGGTCTTCTCCGATGGATCCCAGACGGCGCTCCTTTCGATTTGATCGCCCTGCATTGGCACGGCTTCTCGACGCAACAAGTCTCGCTTCGTGATCGTCCCCATTCGATCGAGACTACCACACAAGCCATAGTTGCCTATCGTTAGGTCGCCGTTGACAACCCTCTGACATGGGATGAAAAGCGGCCATGGATTCGACGCGACGGCTCCGCCCACAGCCCTCGGTGCAGACCCTAGATGCTTCGATATCAGCCCGTAGGTTGTCACCCTGCATCTAGGTATCCGTTCAAGGACCTGGTAGACGCGTCGTTGAAAGCTTGAGACCATGTCCGTGTTGAAAGCAACGGGTTGGGCAAGGGTGTACCCATCGAACAGACGAACCATTTCGTGTGTCAGGTGATGCTTCCCCCGAGTCAGCTCGGCAGCACTAGTTTTTCCCAAGTAGTCAGTGAGGTAGACATGGACGTTCTTCGAGCTGGGTCCGAAGGCCGACGCTAAGAGCTTGTCTCGTCCATCGGTTAGGCAACCAAACCAGTGGTTTCGAGACAACTCCGTTGAAAGTCTAAGCTCTTCCAAGATTGAATCTGCCAGCTCGAAAGCGCTCTTTAAAGGGTGAGCTCGGGTGAGTCCGACAAAATGCTTGAGATCGACGGCAGTTTCGGCGAGGGTGGTGGACAGATCCTTCGATCTTCCTTGGCGCTTGCAGCAGTCTTGGGAAAGGAGGTTCGCGTCTTCAACATTAGGGCGGGAAGGTCCGAACCTGGCTTGAAAGCTCAGCATCTCACCGGCGCTAAAGCTCTTGCAGTCATATGCAATGGTTCTTCCCGAGGTCTGGATATCGGGTCAACTGAGTTCGTCTTCAGACCCGGTCGGATAGAAGGAGGGTCTTTCCGTTTCGATGTCGGAACCGCTGGGAGCATTACCCTAGTCTTGCAGGCGCTGATGCCTCTGCTTCCATTTGCTCCTCGGAAGATCCGTATAGAAGTTCGCGGCGGAACGGATGTGAATTGGAGCCCTCCGGTCGACTATCTGAGGCTCATCACACTTCCCGTCTTGGCAGACATGGGATTCACAATGTCACTCGAAGTCGCTAGCCGAGGGCACTATCCGAAAGGTGGAGGAATTGTTAGAGTCAGCTCGACTCCGTCTGGACCCTTGAAACCGATTGAGCGCCTGGAGAGGGGGAATATTAGTGGGATCATTGGAGTAAGCCACGCAGTGAAACTGCCGAGACACGTTGCCGAGAGACAGGCTGCGGCCACGGTTCAGGTGATTAGGGACTATGGATTGCCGAATCCAGAAATCGAGATTGAGAATTCAGAGAACGGCGCTAGTCTGGGTCCCGGCAGTGGAATAGTCCTATGTGCGAGAGCAGAGACTGGAGCAATCTTGGGAGGCGACTGTTTAGGCGAGAGAGGCAGGCGGGCTGAAGAAGTAGGGCAGTTGGCAGCGCAGAGACTCGTCGAGGAAATCGAAAACGGAAGTTTTCTGGATAGACATATGGGAGACATTATCGTCCCTTATGTGGCACTCGCCGATGGAGTGTCTCATGTTTCAGTATCTCAGATCAGTCAGCATACCCTAACAAATGTGAAGGTTGCTGAATGGGTCGCGGGGGTACGGTTTGACCAGACGGGCGGGCTAGGAACGCCGGGGAGGCTAAGAGTCAGAGGCCTCGGCCTGAAGCCGAGCCGGATTCTCGCTTCTCCCAAAGGATCCCACCCGATGCCAAATCTTTGACATAAAGCACTCGATGGTACGGAATCTGCGTTTCACCGTCCTCCAACATGAACCATCCCTTGCCGAGTCGCGTGATGGTTGAAACTTTGATGCCTATTTGATCGTCGGGGGCCCCACGGTGCCTGTAGACCAGCTCGATTTCCGAGGAGTTTCCCGGTCCGCGAAGCAGTCGCGACAGTAAGGACCGGAGCGGGTGCTCGCGCATCCAGTCGATACTGGAAATCTACGATATCAACTTGTTCAATCCGGATTGAGAATTGGAGCGTAGGTCTAAATCCAGACAATTTCCGTTCAAGCGTGAAAATACGAATGGCCCTAAGCACCCCATCAAGAGTCATCCAAAAACAGACGGTCACGTCAGTCCCTCTAGAGACCGCTTGGCAGAGCTGGACCAGCTCTGAAGGGGTCACCAGCTTCTTTGCGCCCAAGGCGAACATTGAGGCTAGGGTGGGAGGCCTCTACGAGCTGTTCTTTGACTTGAAGGCTCCGAGAGGATTTCAGGGAACCGAGGGCTGCAGGGTTTCGAGCATCAATCCTCCGAGGAGTCTCGCATTCGAGTTTCTTGCACCACCACAGTTTCCAAACGTGCGAAGAGTACCCACACGTGTCGACGTTCTGTTCGAGGAGGTTCTGAAGGGGGGCCTCGTCAAAGTTAGTCTAGCCCATTCAGGGTTCGTAGAGGGAGAGGAGTGGGACGAGTGTTTCGACTTTTTCAGCTGGTCTTGGGATATCGTGCTTGGAAGGTTTCAGTACCGATTTACTGTAGGACCAGTAGACTGGAGCCGTCCCTATGTTCCTCGCGGAGTCGGAGATCATCCAGTCAGAAAGCTTCGAGATCGTGCCGCGGTGTAAACGCGCTCCCTTCTAGGATACATTGAATGGTTTCAGCCGACGCTACATTTATAGCAACAGGACACTGCACCCGCGATCCAGTGAAACTTATGAGTGAAGAAGGCTTCATGCCGGGCGCGACAACTGTCGGAGTTGTTTGTAAGGACGGAGCGATACTCGCCTCGGAGCGACGATATTCGTATGGTACTTTTGTAATGAGCAAGGTTGCCAAGAAGGTCTTCAAGATTACAGACAACATCGGAGTTGGATGCGCAGGAATAATCGGAGATATGCAAGTTCTTGCACGCGAGGCAAATGCCTACATGAGCATCTACCGTTATGAGCGTGGGAGGTCTGGTACGGTGAAGAACACCGCGAAGCTGTTCGCATCGCTTCTTTCGAGCAGGCGACTCTTTCCATACTTGGCGCAGACCATAATCGCAGGCATCGATGATGGTAATCCTGAGCTGTTCGTCTTGGATCCAATAGGCTCCGTCCTTGGGGACAAGTTCGCAGCAGTTGGTACCGGTGCAGAAATCGCCATGGGAGTCCTCGAGTCAGAATACCGCGAGGGCCTGTCTGTTGAAGAGGCAAAGCCTCTGATACTTAGAGCGATAAGGTCGGCCATTGCTCGAGACATTTCGAGCGGAGACGGCGTTGACCTCATGATCATAACTCAAGACGGTATAAAGGAAGAGTCGGAAAAGCTCAGATAGACCCAAGCGAGACACTCCGTTATATTATCCGCCCCGCAGATAATCGTCGGCTGACTTTCGTGCTGAACAAAAAGGACCTCGCCACTATTCAGAAACAGCTGACACACTTTGATGAGGTTCGGGAGGAGGTCCTAAGCCTATCGCGGGCTGCAACTCGGCTTGCCGGATCAACGATCCTCGACATACACCGGGGCGACCTAGAATCAGCGGCGAACGGGATCGCAAAAGTCGAACAGACCCTGAATAAGATCGAGGCCCTGTCAAACGATTTCTCAGAGTTCAAGACTTCGCAAGGAGTGGTCGTCGCCTTCCAAGAGTACGTCGAGGCTATGACCCTTCGAACATTTGCCGAAACCGACAAGATACCATCAATCTCAGAGCTAAAGTCTGACCATAGAAGCTACGTTCTCGGACTCTTAGACGCGATCGGAGAATTCCGCCGAATGGCCCTAAACCGTCTTCGAAGAGGAGACGTGAAAAAGGCGGAAAAACTGTTGGACGGGATGGAAGGGATCTACGATGATCTGCAGACCCTGGACCACACTTCAATCGTTCCCACGTTCAGGGTCAAGATGGATGCGGCACGGCGGACCATCGAGTCTACGAGGGGCGATGTGGTCACAGAAGTGCGGCGCTTCTCTCTTGAAGAGGCGCTGAACAGGCTCGACAAACGATTAGGATCCCGTTCAAAGAATTGAAGATGGACGAACTCTTCCGTTTCCAATCCATAGCTCAGGCCATCTCGTTACAGAGAGACATGGCATCCAGGGTTGTCCCTCTCGATGACCACGGGTTCAGACCCCGGCTAATATGTGGGTTTGATGTAGCCTACGATGGGAACAATGCCTTTGTTGCCGCGGTGGTGTGGGACTCAGAGCAGAGGAAGTTTGTGGAGAAGTCGGGTGCAAAAGAAATTGCGCCTCACAAGTATATCCCAGGTTTCCTCGGCTTCCGTGAAGGTCCTCTCCTAGTTAGTGTTGCGCGAAAATTACGGTCGACCCCCGATGTCTTCTTTGTCGACGGACAAGGAGTTGCTCATCCCAGGGGATTCGGTTTAGCAAGCCACTTCGGATTGGCGGTCGAAAGACCGACCGTCGGGGTGGCAAAGTCTCTCCTATATGGGAAGCCTCAGGAGGAGAGCATAGTCGATCCGGAGGGCCGGCATATTGGCAGGATTGTAACTGTGGAGAACGGCAAGAAATTCTATGTCAGCGTGGGGCATAGGATATCCCTTGAAACTGCCGTGCGACTGACCGGAGACTGTACGGTTAACAATCATCCTCTGCCGCTGAGACAGGCACACCTCGACTCGGTACGGATGAAGGAAGGTGCTAGCCTCTGAAAGCCTCTCACCTCATGGCCCTTTACAAGCTGGTCGAAGCGGCTGCCCATGAGAGAGAAGTGGCCTTGAGCACAGGAACGGTCGCTAAGGTATTGGGCTTGTCCCAGCAGACAGCTTCTCGTAGACTCATCGACATGGAAAAGCAGGGCCTGATAGCCCGAACGGGCGAGGGGAGAGTTCAACGCATACGAATAACGAAAGAGGGTCTTAGCAGTCTGACGGAAATGTACAGGGTTCTCAAGCATGTCTTTGAGTCCCCGAAGAAGGAGCTTGTGATGAAGGCAGTCGTCTTCTCGGGTCTCTCAGAGGGCTCATATTACATGAGCATGGAGGGCTATCGGAGACAATTCAAGTCCAAACTCGATCTGGATCCTTTTCCAGGAACCCTAAACCTCAGGGTCACTCAGGAAAGCATGAGCCAGCGTCGAGAGCTGGACAGCTATCCATTCGTGGACATCGAGGGATTCGCGGACAAGGAGCGAACCTACGGAGGAGCCAGGTGCTACAAGGCTATGGTTGACCAGAAGGTTCGAGGAGCAATTGTCGTTCCTATTCGGGCCCACTACAAGGAGGACGTGATCGAGATCATCGCCCGGGAGAATCTGAGAAAACACCTGCATCTAAAGGATGGCGATGCTGTCGACGTCGCAGTGCCCTTCGAGAGCTAATTTTCGTTCGCCCATTCCTCCGCCACTCTGTCCTTGACCTTGGTACTACTGTTCAGACCGTCCGGACCGAACTTGGGAATCTGGACAACCGGGATGTGCAGCCCAGCGGTTTTTATGATGTTCTTCACCGACTTTTTGATCTCATTCTGGTCATATCCGACGCAGATAATGTCTGGTCTCACCTCGTTCAAGATTCCCAGCATGTCGAAGCTCTGATGGCCCAGAATGGCCTTATCGACCGCTCTGAGAGAAGCGACAAGTTCCCTCCTTTGATGCTCGGGCAAAATAGGCCTCTTTCCTTTTCGATTGAGCACTGTCCGGTCCCGGGCCACTACTACGACCAGTCGCGCTCCCCGCCCGCCTCTCCGCTTGGCTTCTATGAGGAACCTGACATGGCCCAGGTGAAGGAGATCGAAGACCCCAGTTGCAAGCACAGTCTTTCCGCGTGCCAAGCTAGATCCTACCGTCTCGCGGATAGCATAAGAACGCTTCCCGGCTTTCGTCCGCGGCTCTTCATCTATCCGTTGCTGAAGAAGGATTCAAGAGTCTGTTTGCCCTTGTTCGTTACAGAGACTGCCTTCATCCGTTCTAAAGCGGTCCTCACCCTCTCTTCGCTAAAGTCGCGGTCTCCACAGAGGAATCGAACGAGGTTCTCTGTTTGTGGTTCGGTCCAGTGGAGAGAATAGTGAGATGTTACTTCAGGCTTCAGGAATATCTGTCGTATTCTTTGCAGATTAGGTGGCGTCTTGAATTCGGGATTCTTTGACGCTACCTGTTCGATGCTCCCGTTCTCTCGCAGAAGCTTGAGTGCCGTTTTAGGCCCGATCCCTTTGAATCCATCTGGGTTGAAGTCGGTGCCGATCAATATCCCCAGGTCTATCAGTTGCTCTCGGTTGAGCTCGAGTGCTTCCAGTGTCTTTTCTAGCTCAACCATCTCCGGGTCCACTTGGACATAGGCTTCTTTCATGGGCAGCTTTCTCTTTCCAGTAATTGCCAGGTTTCTAACTAGTCTGGTGGCCCCGAACAATAGTGAATCATAATCTTGGCTTACTGCTGCCCACACGTCTCTCCGGCTTGTCATGTAGGCTGCCTGAGCCTCCCCTTCCGAAGGGGCTTGTACGTATGGTACGCCGAGATAGTCGAGGAGCTTGTGAGCATCGTCGATCAGGATGTCTTTGAGACTGGCTGTTGCCTGTGCGAATCGCTTGGCCTCGGCAACTTCGCCTCGTGTGACTGCCGCTTCATACTTGATGATGGCCTCTTCTTTGACAGCTCGCCGTCGTTTAATCTCGGTCTCCTTGAGGGTTGGTGGTATACCGTCGAAGACGTATACCAGACGGATTCCACGCTCAGCAAGATTGGTGGTTCTGTAGAGAAGGCCGCTTAGATGGCTCGTAACTCTGCCCTCCCTGTCCATCAAGGGAGCCCCGGTCGGCCCTCGGATTATGGCGAGGAACTGGTAGAGAGCGTTGTAGGCGTCTACTGCGAACGTCCTGCCTGAGAGTGCATCCAGACCTGTCTTTTGTCTCGGAATCAAATCTCCGAGGTCGACACCCAAACGCTCTAGCCTCCTTTCTTTCCCCGTCGCCCTTTTGCCGCCCTGTTTGCGATTAGGGCGCCGATTGAGCCGGCTCCTACTCCGCCGTCAATATTGACTACCGCGAGCCCTAGGGAACATGATTGCAGCATTGCCGCAAGGGCAGCGATTCCCCGGTCGCCGAATCCGTAGCTGCGGGATGTCGGTACTGCAATTACCGGCACGTCAACCAGGCCTGCAACGACTGTTGGCAAGGCTCCCTCCCTTCCGGCAATGACGAGAATTACATCCGCACCCCACCTGAGCAGTTTTGTTAGCGGGTTGAATAGTCTGTGAAGCCCTGCAACGCCTACATCATAGAATTCTCGGGTTTCACAACCCATTTCGTCCGCTATGATTTTAGCCTCTTCGGCTATCGGAATGTCCGAGGTGCCTGCGGTCAAGAGACCAACTCTCCCCCCTGTTCTTCTGATCTCGTAAGACCTACGTTTTATGACGATCATTCCGGACTTTGGAAGAAACTGGACTCGAACATTTGATATTCGACGGGCACGAATCTTCCGGAGATAGTTCGTGTCGGCTCTGCTCACTATCGCTCGCCCAGTTCGTTTGACCATCGCCTCGACGATCTCCGCGACCTCTTGAGGGTCCTTTCCCTCTGCCAGAATTACCTCCGGGAGTCCCTTCCGTACTTCCCGGCCAACATCTAGCCTTGCGAGATCTCGCAATTTCTCTATGGCGAGCGGGCTGCTTGGTCTCTTCGATAGCCGAGTCTCCGCAAACCTGACCAAGTCTCGCCTTGCAACCATGGAACCATCTGTTTCTACACAGTTTAAATTACAATGCTCAGTCATTCTCTACGAAAATGATCGAACCAGTTGCACCAAGCATTGAGGAGAAGATTGAGGAGGCCACCGGGCTAATTCGGCGGCTTGGCGGTGCGGTGGTCGCCCTCTCAGCCGGAGTTGATAGCTCCCTAGTAGCGCTCTTGGCCCACAACGCGCTGGGCAAGTCTGCAGTCGCTGTTACTGGAGTGTCTGAATCGCTTCCGCCTGAGGAGCTTGAAATTGCGAAGGAGACCGCGAAGCTGATAGGCATTCGTCATGTGACAATTCGAACTGACGAGTTGGAGAATCCCGACTACTTCTCAAATCCTAACAATCGTTGCTACTATTGCAAGGAGACGTTGTATGCTGAACTGCGAACTCTCGCCGACAATTTCGGCTTCGAATCGATTCTCGATGGGACACACGTTGACGACCTGGGAGACGATCGCCCCGGGCTGAAGGCAGCTCAGGAAGCCGGGGTGATCAGCCCGCTGCTTTTGGCTTCGTTTTCCAAACCCGAAGTCCGAGAGTCTGCTCGAAAACTAGGATTGCCGGTCTGGGACAAGCCAGCAATGCCTTGTCTATCGTCACGAATCCCGCACGGGGAGGAGATTACTTCCGACAAGCTCAGAATGATTGGGCAAGCCGAATTGTACATCAAACGGTTGACCGGGGTCAAGAATCTGAGGGTCAGATACAGTGATGGGCAGGCAAGGATTGAGATTTCGCCCGAGGAGAGGAAGCTTTTCTTTGACGGAAGTATTATGGATAATGTCGATGGGGAGCTGAGGAGGTTGGGATTCGCTCGAGTCACGCTCGATTTACGAGGCTATTCCAGAAGGGAGCCAGCGGTGGCAGCGGATCCAATGACTCTTCCAATGGCGCATGTCACCTAGTAATCAGTTTTCGCGCTGAAGAGACAGAAGCTCCTCTAACACCCGGTGGGTGAAGCCCCACACCACTCGCCCATCGACTAGAAAGGCCTCTACCCTTCGACAGGTGCCTCTGGTCTCGATTTCCGTTGTCGTTCTGAGTGAAGGGAGTCTGGAGAGCGAGACCCAGAAGGCCTCTTGAACCTCGGGTCCAGTTCTGATCTCAGGCCGGAGGTGGAGTCCATACACCCAGGGCTGGACCTTCATGTCGAGGCGTCTCATTGGCGAGCCGAGGCTTAGGGTCCCGAGTTCCTCGCCTTCTTTCTCCAATTCTAGGCCAACTTCCTCGCTGACCTCTCGCTTCAAAGCGGCCCGTGGCGAAGAGTCTGATCGTGCGACCCTTCCGCCGGGAAGCCCGATTTGACCGGACCACGGGTCATCAATTCTCTCTGCCCGATGAATCAGGAGAAGGTTCAGGTCAGAAGACGACTCTTCTTGAAGGAGAACGGCTACGACAGCGTCTACGTTCTCGTTGGTTCCTGAGAGATGTTTTGTCGAGAGTGTCTCTTTCAGCCTTGATAGTCTTCGGCTGAAATGAGAGTCTTGAGCCAAAGAATGGTCTCAGGCGAGCAGTGGCTTGGATTGATAAAAACGCGACTAGATGATATGGTCCAATGCTGGCTGTTTGGTTTGGCTCTTCCGGGGGTTCAGAATGCTATCGGTCGTAGTTCCGGTTGCTTGCCGGTTGATTCTTGGTTGATGTGTTCGTATTTGGCCTTGACTAGATCCATGAATGGTGCGAGGTCTTTCAGGTTTCGAAGGGTGAACGCGGCCCAGGTGCGCTTGTTCACTTGGTCCCTCAGCCTCCGGTCTAGGGATTGGTCCTGGTTCTCGACTCTGCTTCTCGTACTGCACCTTCATCGTCACGCCTTTCAACTGCCTCATGCGAGTTCTGAGGGACTGGAAGAGTGTCCAGGTCTGGGGTTGCACTCGATCCGCTACGAACGACAGGTCTGTCGTTTCCATTCGGGACATCGTTGAAACCGATGTGACGCTTCTCTACTAAAAAAGGTAAACGGTTTGCCCAAAAGCATGCCAGACGATGTATCACTAACCATCATCCGACCTTCCGCTGTGCAATGAATGAAAGCATGCAAACGTTCGTGTCAATGCCGGAAGGGGGTAAGTCTTGAGCAATAGCCGGGGGGCTAATCCATGCTGCAGCTGGATGAATAGCCACAGCCTCTACAAGTGCCTCGGGGGTCAAGCTCTCGGTTGCATACTGGGCAATACGTCTCTAATCGAGTCATCGAGCCCCGATCGTGTTTTCCTGGGAGAATAATTCCCTTATGGTCGTATGATTAGACGTTCAGACCTCTCTTCAGGTCCTCTCTTGGCTTGTATTCTAGCATCATCCGTGACCCTTGTTCTGAGGCCTGCTCGCTACTCCTCCTTGCGGTTATGGTGACTGGGGTAAACCCACTTGAGATGGCATAGCTGATAGAGTCGTCTCCCTTCTGGGTGCAATGCACCAGGAGCTTGTAGAGCGGTTCTCTGTGCGTGAAAACCATCTTGGTCGATTCCACGCCAACTACTATCGCGGGAGAGCTGCACTTTGGACAGTTCAGACCCTCATGTCGAGCTATCTTTAGCCCGCAGTCGGGACACCAGATGTCCTCGTCTCTCCGGGCTATGAAGATTGATTGCCAAACGCCCAAATGTTTCTTCGGGCTGCACTGTTGCCAGTCAGGGATTGTTAGTCTGATCGACTTGAAAGCCCATGGGGCCTCTTCTTTCCATCGAGAAATGTAGTCAGCCTTCTGCTCACAGTCCTGGTGAAAATATGTCCTCTTACCCTCTTGACTGAAAGCTGCGAGAACGAGTTCGTCTCTGTGAATGATTCTTCCACACGCAGCACAGTCGACCATGTCGATTCGATATGAAACCGTCTCCGGGCAATATCAGGCGAGTGTTACTTTGAGGCTATTCTAAAAGTCGACCAGTTCGAGAAACTTCATCGCGTCCAATAGTCCCTCTGCGTACGCGATGCAGACAAGTGATGTCACTGGTTTCCGTTTCTCGGCATAATGCCGAGCGTCCTTCGTGTATCCCCGGACAAGCTCTAGCACGTACTGAACTTGTGATCCCACAATGGTTTCTGGTGTTTTCTTGACCTTCAACCGTCTCAGTGCGGCTGAGGTTGACTCTAGATATTTCGCGGTTCTATCTGACGCGCTCTCTTTCAACTGTTCTCACGCAAGTCCGAATCTTGTGCGCCGCAGATGATCCTCAGCGCATCGGCTTCCATGAAGTGGAGCTTCCCGACAACCACAATCGACTGGGGAGGGCCGCCGAAGTCCTCGTTGATGAGGAGCCCTATTCTGGACGCTTTGACCCTCTCGTCGCGAGCGCCTATTCTAGCAACTCCAACAGCAAGGCGGCTTTCGAGGCTGGGGTTCGCAGATGTGATCTTGGTGAGCGCTTCAGCTATGGTCAATTGTTTGTTCTGATCTGCTTTGACGTCGAGGAGGAGCAGAGTGTGCAAGCCTCGACCGTGGTTGTCGGAGATTGTCTCGAGAACCGAGGCGGGAAGAGGCGGGTCGTAGGGGATGGTGACTGTCTTGCTGAACTTGTAGCTTTGGAGTCCCGTAGCGCCACAGACTGACGACATTATCGAGGGAGCGTGGATTATTCGGGATCTGATTCCTGTCTTGGACAATGAGAGTCTCAATGAGATGTGCGTGGTAGCGATCATGGGGTCGCCGGGTACGAGGAGGGCCGCGTTGTCTTCTTTGGCTGATCTTATCAGCTCTCGGCCTCCTTCTTCCTCCATCTGTGTTCTATTGAGAACCCGGATCTTCTTGCCGATGAGCTTCTCCAAGCGCTTCACATCGAGGGCCGGCATTAAGTTGGTGTAGAATTCTGCAAATACCTTGTCTGCGCGGCGAGCTTCCTCTAGGCCCTCCAGGGTGAGGCCTTTCTCATCGTTCAGCCCGAGCCCTATGAAAGCGAACGAGTGCATAGTGCGCTTGGAAACAGTTCTGGGCTAAATCTGCTTCTCACGGGTTCGGAATCAACGTTGAGTGGTAGGCGATCCTCTGCCGGCCTGGGCTTCAGGTCTTCTAAGGGTCGATTTGGCATGCGCCAAACCCTCGCGCATTCTTAGAAAGCTGACGAGCTGTTTTTTCAATAGTCCGAATCGAGAGACGCGGAAGACGAGACCTCTGGTGCGGTCGATTTCGAACGAGACTGAACTTGAAGATATTGTCCTCCTCTCCATTTTGACCACTGATAGAAACCTGTGAGCCCTCCCCCGCCCTCTGACGACGCTGAGTTCTATTACGCCGTCCACCATCGTCTTCAGCTTCGCAGCCGACTCGTCGGGGATAGCCCCTTTGGATGCTGTCAGTATGAACAAGCCTCCTGTTTTCTTCACCTTGGCCCCGAGGGTTTGGATGAAGTTGATGGCCTGTTTCTCCTCGACTCCGTTGAATATGGGTGTTAGCGAATCGAGGACGACAGTGACGGGTCCGCCTTTCGCTCTCCCGATAAACGCGGTAACCTGAATATTCAGCTCAGTAAGGTCGGAGGGGTCCTTTATCGCACCTTCTCCTTGTCCCGCTAGACTAGAGTAGCAGTCGATGATTTTCAGGCGGCCCTTGCGCAGATGGGAGACAATGTCCCATCCGAATTCGTTCATTCGGGCTTGAACGTCTTCGGGGAAGGCGTCGTAGGATAGTAGGGCGCAGAGCTTGCCGGAGTCTAACTCCTCGTGAAGTAGCTGGTAGGAGAGTATTGTCTTCCCGCTTCCGGCGTCTCCCAGCAACAATATGCTAGATCCTCTCGGGAGGGGTCCTCCCATTAGCTGGTCGAGGTGTTGGAATCCTTCAAGATACGTGTCGAATCGTTTGACTGTGACGACTCCCCCGAGAACGGCCACTATGCCCGCGACCACGAAGGGCCAGTAGCTCAGCGGCGAAGTAGCAACCTCTAATGGGACGGATGTGTTGAGGCCGGGACCAGTGTTTCCGAATCCATCATTGATACTGTTCGCAGACAGTCCTACAGTCCAGGTGCCACCCGGGTCGAAGGCAGAGACCGGATAGCCCGTGGCTGTGTAGAAACCACGTCGGAAGGGGTCATAGGCGGCGGTAAGATTCGCGACGAGTGTTCCCGAGGGGTTTCTCACTTGGACTGCGTATTGGCCAGAGCTGAGGTAGTTGTTGGTGCCATAGGAGTACCTGATCACGAAGGAGGCGTAGATAGTGTCGCCTGTCGAGAAGCTGGTCGAAGGATGTCCCTGCGAGTTGTAGGTTATGAGGGAGTCGATAATCAGGTCGTTCTTCGTAACAGTGACATTGACTGGTGGGCTCTTTCCAGAGTTTCCTATGCTATCGCTCGCCTGGACGATTAGGATCCATGTTCCAGTCGGATCTGCGCTGGAGACTTGATAGTTGTAAGAGTAGACGCCTGGGCTTGTCTGCAGGAGGAGAATCTGTCCATTTCCAGGTGTGTTCGCCTGGACGATAGCTCCGTTATCGGGACCACTCAGAGCTGAAACAGTAGTGCTGATCGTGATGGTTTGCAATCTCTGTACGATCGTTCCACCTACTGGTTGGGAGACGACCACGGTCAGCCTCGAGCTAACAGTAAACTGACCGCTCTGAACCTGGCCGATGTTCGTTGGAGAGGTCTGGTTGACGTAGACATCGTAGACGCCTCCCACATCAGTAGTCGCGGACCCGTTCAAGGGCGTAAAGGACGGGTCCGGGTAGTTGAGGGACAGGCTTCCCGCCCCCGAATTGTTGGTCGTGATGACCTTGGTGGCTAGAGCGGATCCCGTTCCATTTGGCTTTACGACATCAAAGAGGACAGTGTAGGCTGAACTCCGGGCCCCCCCCGACAAAGTCAGTGTAAACGTCATGCTGGTGCCGAGGCTGACTGGAACGTTTGGACTGATCGATAGAGAGTACGAGGCTGCGCCAGAGACTAGGGGTGCCTGCGCGAGGATTAGAGCCAGTGCTAGGGCAACTAGGGGGGTGACTGTGCGTAGCCTCATCATCTAGTGTCGACGGCCGATACTATTCTCGAGGGTTGGGTGCGAACGGTACCGCGGAAGGCTTGTGTTACCATGAGAGAATTGGGAAAGGAACACTAGATGAGCGTCAATCTCACAAACCCCGTAGCCGTTGATTATCAGAGCATCAGGAGGACCGGCAATCTTTATTAGAAATCCGGGGCTCGCGGGCTCTCGGCGGGTCCCTTGGGCCCGTAAACCGGATCATTCCGGGTCCGGTCGGGCGGCTCAGCCAGGTAGAGCAGCAGGCTCCAGTAGGCTGAAGCTCTTAACCTGAAGAGCGAGTCTGATGAGGGCTCGTTCGGGGAGTGGTCGAGGGTTCAAATCCCTCCGGGCCCGCCACAACAATAATTGTCGAATGACCAGACGCAACCATGCAAGACAAGGTCTTTCTGACAGATGGCGAACGTTTGGAGTGGTCAACGCTTATGCTGAGAAGCGCGAAACGAAAGGCCAAACGTGGTACAGCGAGGCCTGCATGTACCAAGCACGGGCCCTACTCGGGACCCTATTGTCCGCAGTGCTATGAAAAGGCGATGGAAGGCACTGGCGGCGACCGACAAAACGATTCCAAGATGGAATGAGACGAAGGAGGCAGTCGATTCGGTCGAGATATAGAAATGAGCCCGCGCCCTGAGAACGAGATTACAGGATTTCGCAAGGAGAAAGACATCTACTTCCGAGATGATCCTGATTCTCCTATTCCGAAGGATAAGCGCGCCAATTTCAAAGGTCTGAACTATTATTCGCCGGACCCAGCCTACAGAGTCAAGGCTAGACTCAGCAGGTATGACCGGCCGGAGCCCACAACGGTGGCAACAAGCAGGGGAGCCATGCAAGCCTACTTGAAGCATGGAATCTTCGGATTCCAGCTTGTAGGCGTCAAATTGAGGTTGTTTGTTTACAAGTCAGCTGAGGACCCTTTCGCCAGATCCTTGTTCATACCATTTTCCGACGAGACATCAGGCTCCGAGACGTACAAGTCTGGCAGGTATCTCGATCTGGAAGAGCAGGGCGGAGACGAGTACGAGCTGGACTTTAACTTGGCCTACACTCCATACTGCGCATACAACGATCAGTACACTTGTCCCATTCCGCCAAGAGAAAATAAGCTACCCATCAAGATTCTTGCAGGAGAGAAGAGCTACAAGTAGGAGAATTCTAGGACATGAAGTCGACAGCAACGATGGTCAAGATTCCCGACCACTCGGGTGACTTTGAGACTCTGGAGAGAATGGAGTGGGCATTCTCCAAAAGCGAGGTGGCTTACTTCAAGAAAGTTCTCGATGATAGGCCCAGCATTGTTCTGCGAATCCACGCAGTCTGTATGTTAGCCGATTTGAAGAGTGAAGCGGCCGTTCCTTTGCTAGCAGGCGCTCTTCAAGAAGATCCTAGCCCCCTGGTGCGTCACGAGGCCGCGTTCGCCTTGGGCCAATTGGAGTTCAAGTCAGCGGTACCTGCATTGATACGAGCGATGGCCAACGACGTTAGTGTGCTCGTTAGACATGAGTCCGCCGTCGCGCTCGGGTCGATCGGTGATGAGAGGGCCCGGGACGGGTTGATCGCGAGGCTTGCCGATACCGATGAGGATGTGAGGCTGTCAGCCGAGGTTGCGCTTGCCGATCTGGACTTTCTGAAAAAACTAAAGTCTAGGACCGAGCCGATCCCGGTTTCTGAGTCTCGATAATTGATTCAAGAAAACGATACACTCCCGAAAAATCGATCCATAAGACCGAGCGTCCGAGTGCAACGAACATCTGCTCACCGGACAATACAACTCTTGTCAAAGATGGGGCTAGTCGACGGAGACTTCAAACTCAAGAATGAAGACAAAACACTAGCAGTTCCCCTGATTCGCAGCCTCCAGACCATGGAGTCCGAGTTGTTGGAACGAGAGATTGACGGCGCGACACTCGGAGAAGATGAATTCGAGCCGCGCAATAAATCGCCACGGACCTTGGAAGATGCACTTTCCGGTAAGATTTCCCTAGAAGCGCTCAAAGAGCTGCCGAGATCATTCGACATAGTCGGGGACATCTCCATTCTCGAACTCGCCCCTGAACTTGGCTCGTACGAGAAGACAGTGGCTCAAGCAATTCTAGAAGTCCACCCGAACGTAAGAGCAGTTTTCGCCAAGGCCGGGCCTGTCTCGGGTCCTGAACGAGTAAGACCCCTACGCCACGTGGCTGGCGAAGAGAGAACTGAAACGGTGCACCGGGAATTCGGCTGCGCCTTTAGAGTCGACCTTTCCAAGGTCTTCTTCTCTCCACGACTATCCACAGAACACCAGCGAGTCGCTCGACAGGTCGCAGAGGGAGAAAGAGTAGTCGACATGTTTGCTGGGGCGGGCCCCTTCTCGATTCTGATCGCGAAAACGGTGAAGAATGTTACTGTTGACGCGATTGACTCTAACCCAGAAGCGGCGAGGTTGATTCAAGAGAACGCTCGAATAAACAAAGTCGACTCCAAGGTTCATGTTCATGTCGGAGACGCTGGAACGGTTGCTCGACAGCTGGATGGCAGAGCTACGAGGGCAATCATGAACCACCCTTCTGCTGCTAAAGAGTTCGTGGATGCTGCCTGCGCCGCATTACAGCCCTCAGGCGGGGTTGTCCACTACTACACGTTTGGTGAGGGGGAGGATTCAGATGCGGAGGCCAGAAGCGAGCTTGAAAGGGCATTGAAATCATCTGGCTATTCTATCGGTCGATTGCTGGGGATTCGCAAGGTCCGGGAAGTGGCGCCGATGAGATGGCAGATCGGGATTGATGCTCAGGTTATCCGGACGGCTTAGTGGAGATTTCGATGCTGACCCTATTTCTAGGGTCTCTTAGCATACGTACCATTTCGCGGGGAAGATCACTCGCGGCCTTGTCCGCGTGGATCATAAGCGTCCTGTCTGAGATGAAGCCACTTCTCCTAACCACCAGATCAGTCGGGTGATTCAGGGTTAGTCGCGGGTCTCCTTCTCCCTCTACGATGAACTGGAATCGACCCAGTCCTAGAACGAGTCGAGCCCTTGCTCCAGGCGTTGAGAGAATCGTCCGGAGCGCATCCGGTAGATCCGTGGGTCCCACCGACGAGTTGACGGCAACGATACAATCTCCTCTCGACGAGAGGCGTGCCTCTTTCGTTATTTCTATGGTCGATGGGTGGGTTGAAAGAACTGAGGGATGGCCGTATGCGTGGAAAGTGAGCCTCAAGGGGTCGACCGGTCGATTAGAGGTTCATCCTAATATCCTTCTTCGTTTGAGTCGATGTTTGGAGGGGAAGGTCAAGTACGGCGGATTTTCTGAGAGATCGAGAGAGGATGGTCCAGGGTCTTGTCCGGGAAGGGTTGCTACGATCCCCTGGGGTCATAGAGGCAATGAGGAGGGTTCCGAGGGAAATGTTCGTTCCGGAGCATCTTCGTCCATATGCCTACAGCGATACACCTCTGCCGACAGAGCATGGTCAGACGATTAGCGCGCCACACGGCATCAAATGCCGGGCGTCACATGGTCGCTATAATGAATGAAGCTCTCGAACTTGAGCCCGGCTTAGTAGTCCTAGAAGTGGGAGCCGGAAGCGGCTACCATGCAGCAACCATCGCGGAGCAGATCGGACCCCAAGGTCACGTCTACACAATAGAACAGGTAACTGATCTTGTAGATTTCGCTAGGAAGAACCTGGAGCGCGCGGGCTACAGCGACCGAGTAACGCTAGTCCATGGCGACGGCTCGCTGGGATACCATGACAGGGCACCTTACGATAGGATCCTGGTGACCGCGGCCGCGCCTAGAATTCCCGAGCCTCTCCTGGAACAACTCCGGCCCAATGGAATACTACTCGTCCCCGTTGGAGGAAGGCTCTTCCCCCAAGAACTTGTCAAGGTGGAAAATGATCCCGATGGGCACGTCAAGAAGACCTCGCTGGGAGGAGTCGCGTTCGTCCCCCTCATAGGAAAACAGGGATTCGAAGCCTGAAACCAATAGAGGTACGAATGCCAGCTATGCTGGAACACCCATCTTGTCCAATGTAACTCCGACCATTCTACACGCCTCACACAGCTCTAGGGTAGTGGGCTCGCCGCAGGACCGGCACGAGTGCAGCTCGGAGGGAGCAACATTCGGCTCGGCCAGTGCTCGAAGACGAGTCATCGCCCGGTAGGCGCTGAAGACGACTCCGGGATGAGCGAGCTCAAGCCTGTTCAGGACGGCTCGGAGTTCGTTCCGCAACGCCTCCATCATGTACGGACAGGACGCAGACTGGAAAGTCAATCCCTCTACATACCCGTACAGCGCAACCTCCTTCTCGGGAACCTCGCAGAGCGGCTTTACACGGGGGAGGAAGCCGCCCCTCGGATCATGCAAGACCGGACTGAACCTTGCGAACCTGTCCACGTCCCCCTGAAACAGGTTCAACAAGTACGTCTGGACAACATCGTCG